>Ga0207954_1000578_pt1 | contig 12513 bp, 8 predicted proteins | sample CryBogmetaGMA0M_FD_184547 | JGI IMG/M metagenome (GOLD analysis project Ga0207954, IMG submission 184547) | Freshwater microbial communities from Crystal Bog, Wisconsin, USA - MA0M (SPAdes) | ecosystem: Environmental > Aquatic > Freshwater > Lake | place: Crystal Bog, Wisconsin, USA | collected... | reverse complement strand
GAGGTTGTCGTCGTCGGGGCCGGCCGTCGTCATGCCCTGCTCCACGAGGTCGCGGGCGAGGCTGTCGAGGTCGCCGCCGCGGCCCGGCACGCTCACCGTGGGCCGCTCGCCACGGATCGTGGGGGGCAGGAGGTCGGCCGTGAGCTCGTCGGCCTGCGCCATCACCACGCACCGCTCGACGACGTTCTGCAGTTCGCGGACGTTGCCGGGCCAGTGGTACTTCACCAGCGCCTCGAGCGCCTCCTTCTGGATGTGGACGACGTAGCGGTCGTTCTCCTGGTTGTAGTGCTCGAGGAAGTGCGTCACGAGGAGCGGAATGTCGTCGCGGCGCGACCGCAGCGGCGGCAGCACGATCGGCACCACGTTGAGCCGGTAGTAGAGGTCCTCGCGGAAGTTCTCCTTCGCGACCTCGTCGAGCAGGTCGCGGTTGCTCGCCGCGATCACCCGCGTGTCGACGCTGATCGTCTCGGTGTCGCCCACCCGCTCGAACTCCCGCTCCTGGAGCACGCGGAGGAGCTTGACCTGGAGCTTGGGCGTCGTGGAGTTGATCTCGTCGAGGAAGATCGTGCCGGTGTGGGCGGCCTCGAACCGGCCCGCCCGGTTGGCGACGGCGCCGGTGAACGCGCCACGGACGTGGCCGAAGAGCTCGCTCTCGAGCAGGCTCTCGGAGAGGGCTCCGCAGTTGACACGGACGAAGGGCCCGGTGCCGCGAGGGGAGAGTTCGTGGATCGCGCGGGCGATCAGCTCCTTGCCCGTTCCGGTCTCGCCGAGAAGGAGCACCGAGGCGTTGGACGCCGCCACCCGGCGGGTCGTCGCGTAGACCTCGACCATCGCCGGACTCGAGCCGATCAGCCCGGCGATCGGCGCCGCCGTGGGGTCGTCAGCGGGTTGGCCGGGTGTGTGGAGCATCGGGGAGGGCGGCGTGCTTCGTCCGGTCCGCTGATTCGAGCACCTCGAGAATGGCGCGGGGGGCGTCCTGCGACGCCCCCTGGGACCGAGTGTACCTCGTCGCCACCGCCCGCACCTGCCCGCAGTCGAGGAGGACACCGTGTCGATCGACGCTCGCCGCGAGCGCCGCCAGCGCCACCGAGCGTAGCGCCGCGGGCAGGTCGGCCCGCTCGGCCTCGGTGGCGAGGGCCGCCTGCGCCTCGGGCCGCGGCAGCGACGCCAGGAGCGACACCGCCGGACCGTAGAGCTCCTCCGTGAGGAGGGCCGCCAGCGCCGTCTCGGTCGCCGCCCGCGTGTCCCAGCCGCGGCGCGACAGCCGCGACAGGAGCGCGAACGCCTCGTGCGCCCGGGCGAGCCGCGCGACGCGGGCCGCGTCGCGGCTGGCCGGATCGACGGCGGCGGGACCCGCGGCCTGGGCGAGCACGTCGGGAAACCGCGGCAGCATCGTCGCGGTGCCGGTCTGCTCGTCGATCACGGGCTCGAAGAGGCTCGCGAGGCGGTCGATGATCGCGACCCGATCGAGATCGCAGAACTTCACGATGAGCTGCGAGAGGAAGCAGCCGCGGCCGTCGTCATCGAGCGGATCGACGACGACGAGCACGGGCGGCACGTCGCCGATGCCCTGCTGCTGGAGGAACTGCACGGTCTCGAGCGCCGATGGCGTCGCGATGCGAGCCCCGAGCAGCACGAGCACGGTGTCGGCCGACTCGCGGGCCGCGAAGATGGCCTCGCGGCCCGTGGCGACCCGCACCGGCTCGTAGCCGAACCGCGACACGCCCGTCGCCAGCGCGTCGACGACCGCGACGTCGGGATGCGCGATGACGACGCGGTCGACGCCCGTGGCCGTCGCCGCGTGCAGAAGCACCTCGAGCACGCGGCTCGAGCCCGCGTAGGGCGGATCGCCGGCCGCGAGCGCGAGCGACCGGGCCGCGGTGAACTGGAGGCCCGCGTGAGGCACGGCGAGCGCCCGCACGAGCGCCTTGCGGGCCACGGGGGGCAGCGGCTTGGCCGGCCGCTCGCCCCGCGCCGGGGCCACTGCCGCCGCCACGCCCGCGGCGGCCTCCCACAGGCCGTGCGCCCCGGCGGCGTCGAGGACGTCGGCCGCGATCTCGGGAGTGAAGCCATCGGGGCCGGCGAGGACGGCCTGCAGTTCCTTGGGCGCGAGGCCGGAGGCGTCGCCGGAGCGCTCGACGAGCGCCTCCATGCGCGCAAGGAGCACGAGGTTCACGCCCCGCGTGTCGCGCGTGTCGAGCGCCGCCAGATCCCGCGCCAGGTGCAGGGCGTCGCGGGCCCGCGCGGCCCGCGGCGACATCCGCACCCGTTCGAAGCGGCGGGCGTCGCCGTTCCACACCAGCCGCTCCACCACGCCCGTCACGCTGCCGCCAAACGCCGCGGCGGCGGCGGCCGGATCGCTGACCGGCTCGAGGAGCATGTGGTCGATCGCGGGCAGGCCCGCCGGCGAGAGCGTGCGGTCGAGACGCTCGACGAGCACCCGCTCGGCGGCGGCGCGGCTGGGGGCGGCCGGCGCGTCGTCGGGGGCGCGGCGGGCCGCGGCCCGCCGCGCGAGCACGTCGAGCGCCGCCCGCCGCGCCGCCGGTGGCACGTCGGCCACGAGCGCGGGGGCGAGAAGGAACGTCTCGATGTCGCGGGCGCCGCTGGCGTCGAGCGCCTCGATCACGCCGGGCCACCGATCCACGTCCTCCGAGGCGAGCCAGTCGAGCAGCGGCTGCCGCGCGTCCTCGCCGAGGAGCGCCACGAGCTCCCGCGCGAGCCGCCGCGGCCGCTCGTCGGCGGCGGCGGTGGACTGCAGGAGCGGCACGAGCACCGGCAGCGCGTCCTCGCGCGCCCGGGCGAGCTCCGCGGCCGCCGCCTCCCGGATCGCGGCGGTCGGACCCCGCAGCCCCTCGACGGCCCGCGCCAGGTTCCGCGGGTCCCGGCGCCGCAGCCGCGAGGCCTCGCGGATCGCCGTCACGACCTTCCCCACGGCCGGCTCCCGCGGGCGCAGGAGCCGGTCGAGCCTGCCGAGCGACGCGGGGTCCACCGTGTCGCCGAGATCGGCGAGGATGTCGATCTTCGCGCCGCCGGCGTCTTCGAGCGCGTCGACGAGCCGGCCGAACCACTCGAGCGCCGCGGCCGTGGCCTCGACGTCGGCCGCGCGAATGGCGGCGTCGAGCAGGGCGGCGGGCGTCGTCCGGGGCGTCGCCGCGAGCGACGAGACGACCGCCTGCTGCATCGAGTCGAGCGGCGGCTCGACGGGCGACTGGGCGGCGCACGTCGCCGCGCAGGCGAGCACGGCGAGCGCCAGCCGCGCTGCCGCGGCGCGGCGATGTCGGGTCCGCGGGCTTCCTGCCATGGCGAGTGGGCGCGGGGGCTACGGCGTGGCCGCGGCTCCCAGCCGCCGTCGCCAGCCGGCAATCTGTTCGGCAACCGCCGCAGGTGCGGTCGAGCCGAAACTCACCATCCGCTCAACTGCCCGGGACGCTCCCAAGGCCCCGCGCAGGGAGCCGTTCCAACCGGCATATTCCCGACAGAACTCGTCGTCGGAAAGCTCCGCCAGCGACACCCCGCGGGTCATCGCCCGGCGGACGAGGTGGCCGACCGTCTCGTGCGCGGTCCGCTGCGGCACGCCCTGGGCGATCAGCGCCTCCATGAGGCTCGTGGCGTCGAGGTGGCCCCGTTCGAGGGTGGCCGCGATCCGCGGCCGGTCGAACGACGTGCCGGCGACGAGCGGCGCGGCGACACCGAGCACGGCCTCGAGCGTGTCGATCGAGTCGAAGATCGCCTCCTTGTCCTCCTGGAGGTCGCGGTTGTACGCCGTGGGCAGCCCCTTCACGAGCACGAGGAGCGCCTGCGCGTTGCCGATCGTGCGAGCCGACTTCCCACGCACGAGTTCGAGCACGTCGGGGTTGATCTTCTGCGGCATGATCGAGCTGCCGGTGCAGAAGCCTTCGGGGAGGTGGAGAAAACCGAACTCCTGCGTGCTGTAGAGGATCCACTCCTCGGCCCACTGGGAGAGGTGCACGGTGGCCAACGCGATCACGAACGCCAGCTCACAGGCGAAGTCGCGGTCGCTCGCGGCGTCGAGGCTGTTGGCGGCGACGGCGTCGAAGTGGAGCGCCTCGCGGACGTGCTCGCGGTCGATCGGCAGGCTCGTGCCGGCCAGCGCCCCCGACCCGAGCGGCAGGACGTTGGTGCGCCGGCGGCAGTCGGCGAGGCGGTCGCGGTCGCGGGCGAACTTCTCGCACCACGAGAGCAGCTGGTGCGCCGCCAGCACCGGCTGCGCCCGCCGCATGTGGGTGTAGCCGGGAATGACGAGCCCCTCCTCCCGCTCGGCGAGCCCGAGAAACGCCCGCTGCAACCCGGCGAGGCCGTGGTCGAGGCGGTCGATCGCCCGGCGGCAATAGAGCCGCAGGTCGGTGGCGACCTGGTCGTTGCGGCTGCGGGCGGTGTGGAGCTTGCGGCCCACGTCGCCGAGCCGCGCCGTGAGGGCCGCCTCGATGTGGAGGTGGATGTCCTCGCGGGCGGCCGTGAACTCGAACCGGCCCGCGTGGATCTCGCCGCGGATCTCCTCGAGCGTGTGCGCGATCGCGTCGGCCTCCTGCACCGTCATGAGCCCGCTCGAGGCGAGCATGCGGGCGTGGGCGATCGAGCCGTCGATATCGTCGTCGGCGAGCCGCCGGTCGAACGAGACGCTCTCGGAGAACGCCTCGACCCGCGTGTCGGTCGGCACGCGGAACACGCCCGCCCAGGCTTTTCCCGGCTGGTTGGACGAGGCGTTGGGCTGACCGTTGGGCGTGGGCACGGAAGCGCTCCTTGCGGATGGCGGGCGAACACGAAACCTTACCCTCCGGGCCGGGGCGGGGGGAACCGACGTGCGTCGTCTCGCGGGCCGGTGCGCCGGGGCGTCGTCCCGTGCCCCGCTACACTCACCGCATGACGACTTCCGAGGAGTTCCTGGCGCCCGGCGGGCGGCTCGCCGTGCGGCTGGCCGGCTGGGAGTCGCGGCCCCAGCAGGTCGAGATGGCGAACCTCGTCGCCGAGGCCATCGCCACGCGGCGGCACGCGATCGTCGAGGCCGGCACGGGCGTCGGCAAGAGCCTCGCCTACCTCGTGCCCGCGGTCCTCGCCGCGACCGCCGACCAGGCCGCGGACGACTCGGCGGTGCTCGACCCCGACCGAGACGAGGAGGTCGACGAGCGGGCGGCGGCGCCCGCGGGCCGCCCGCGGCGGGTCGTGATCTCGACCCACACGATCGCGCTGCAGGAGCAGCTCATCACGAAGGACATCCCCCTCGTCGCGGCCGTGATGCCGCGGGAGTTCTCGGCGGTGCTCGTGAAGGGCCGGAGCAACTACGTGAGCCTCCGCCGGCTGGCGCTGGCGGTGGAGCGGTCGGGCAGCCTGTTCTCGACCGAGACGGAGCGGGCGGAGGTGCTCGAGCTGGCGACCTGGGCGCGGCACACGGCCGACGGCTCGCTCGCCGACCTGCCCGCGCTGCCCGCCGACGCCGTCTGGGAGGAGGTGGCGAGCGACTCGGGCAACTGCATGGGCCGCGCCTGCCCGACGTACCAACAGTGCCACTACTACGCCGCCCGCCGCCGGATGGCGCACGCGCAGGTGCTCGTCGTGAACCACGCGCTCTACTTCGCCGACCTCGCGGTGCGCCGCGCGGGGGCGAGCCTGCTGCCCGCCCACGACATCGTGATCTTCGACGAGGCCCACACCGTCGAGGCCGTGGCCAGCGAGCACCTCGGCATCGGCGTGTCGAGCGGCGGCGTCGAACGCGTGCTCTCGAAGCTCGCGAGCGAGCGGACCGGCCGGGGGCTGCTCGCGCACTATTCGCTGGACGAGCTCGAGGCCGATGTCCGCCGCTGCCGCCGCGCCGCCGAGGGCTTCTTCGCCGCGGTCCGCGCGGCGGCCGGTGGGCGGGGCGAGTCGCCATGGCGGGTCTCCCGACCGGGGCTCGTGCCCGACTCGCTCGGCGAGCCGCTCGCGGGCCTCGCGCGGAAGCTCCGCGCCGCGGCCGATGGTATCGGCAACCCCGCCGAGCGTCACGACTTCACGGCGCTCGCCGACCGGCTCGACGCGCACGCCGCGGCGGTCGACACCTGGCTGGGGCAGAAGGCGCCGGGCAGCGTGTGGTGGGTGGAGAGCCATCGCTCGCGCCGCGGCCGCGAGCGGCTCACGCTCTCGAGCGCGCCGATCGACGTGGGCGAGACGCTCCGCCGCGAGCTCTTCGGCCGCGTCGGCACCGTCGTGCTCGCGAGCGCCACGCTCGCCGTCGAGGCGCCCGCCGCGCGGCACGTGCCCGACGACATGGACGACGGCGCCCCGCGGGCGGACGACGGCTTCGCGTTCCTCAGGCGCCGGCTCGGCGTGGGCGACAAGAACCTCGCGCGGCGGCTCGGCAGCCCCTTCGACTACGCCCGGCAGGCGACGCTCGTGCTCGTCGACCGGCTGCCAGACCCGGCCGATCGCGCGGCGTACGACCCGGCCGTGGCGCGGATGGTGCGCCGGTACGTGGCGCGGAGCGCAGGCCGGGCGATGGTGCTCTTCACGAGCCACGCGGCGCTCGCCCGCGCCACCGACGACCTCGCCGGATGGTGCGTGCGCCGCAACTACCGGCTCGTGAGCCAGGCCGACGGGCTGCCGCGGTCGCGGATGCTCGAGGAGTTTCGCGAGGGGCCGGCGAGCGTGCTCCTCGGCACCGACGGCTTCTGGCAGGGGATCGACCTGCCGGGCGATCAGCTCGTGACGGTGATCATCACGAAGCTGCCCTTCGCCGTGCCCGACCGGCCGCTCGTCGCGGCGCGGATCGAACGGATCACGGCCGCCGGCGGCAACGCGTTCGCCGAATACCAGCTGCCGGAGGCGGTCCTCAAGCTCAAGCAGGGCTTCGGCCGCCTCATCCGCACGCACTCGGATCGCGGCACCGTGGTGATCCTCGACCCGCGGATGCTCACCAAGCCGTACGGCCGCGTGTTTCTCGACAGCCTGCCGCCGGCGCGCGTGGAGATCGAGCCGTTTCAGGACGACTGAACGAGTTCCAACTCGATCCACGTCGTGGGGTCGGAGTCCCAGGGCAACTCCGGCGGCGCGAAGCACGGCACCCTGCCGAGCCGGCGATCGACGAGGGCGGCGAAGAAGCCGAGCCGCGGGCTCTCCGCCGGATCCCAGCCGGGCAGCGCGGCGGACGTGACGAAGGCGTCGACCCGCCAGCCGTCGGCCGTGGGCGCGGACTCGAGCGCGACGGAGCCGGCGGGCAGGTCGGCCGGCACCTCGCTCGTCCGCGGGATCGCCGCCGCGACCGCGGCGGGCTTGTCGGCCAGCCGGCCGCCGCCCGTGGGCAGGAGCGCCAGCCGCCGGCAGTGACGCCCCGCGCGATGGCTCGCGCCGGTCGGCCGCGTCGCGATCCAGAGATGGAGGCCGTCGCTGTCCTCGGGCCGCGTCGTGTGGCACCACCGCGTGCCGCCGACTCCGCGGGCCACGCCCCGCACCGCGAGCCCGTCGGCGTTCCACGCCAGCCAGAGATCGAGCACGTCGGGAACGCCCGCCGCCGCGGCGAACGACGGCAGCCGGCAGGCCTCGTCGAGGCCCCATGACCGCGGTGGCCAGAGCGTTTCACGGTGACGGCACGGGAGCCGGAGCCGGAACAGGGCGGCGGGATTGACGAGGGGGCTCATGGCGGAATCGGCGGAAGGAGCGGCGGTAGCGGTCGCGGGGACCGCGCAAAACGTGACCTATAGTAGCACTGGACGGCCGTCGACCGACTCGGCCGCGACTCCCGGAACCCGATCGATGCGCGTGCTCGAGATCGCGAGCGAAGCCGTCCCCTTCGCCAAGACCGGCGGCCTGGCGGACGTGGCCGGGGCCCTGCCGGAGGCGCTCGCCGGCCTCGGTTGCGACGTGTCGCTCGTCGTTCCCGCCTACCGCGAGGCGTTCACCAGGGGCCTGCCGATCGAGCCCGTGGGGATCGAGTTCGAGGTGCCGGTGGGCCCGCGGCGGCCGGTCGCCCGGATCCTCCGCTGCCGCCGGCCGGGCACCCGGGCCGACGTGTACCTCGTCGCCAACGACGACCTCTACGACCGCCCCACGCTCTATGGCGGCGGCTCCGACTACCCCGACAACGCCGAGCGGTTCATCTTCTTCTCGCGCGCGGCGCTCGAACTCGCCTGCCGCCTCGGCCGGAAGTGGGACGTCCTCCACTGCCACGACTGGCAGACCGGCCTGATCCCGGCGTACCAGAAGCTCCTCTACGGCGCGGCTCCCGCCGTGGCGTCGGCGCGGACGGTGATGACGATCCACAACATCGCCTACCAAGGGCTCTTCGGGCACTTGGACATGCCGCTCACCGGGCTCGACTGGCGCTACTTCAACTGGCGGCAGATGGAGTTCTACAGCCAGATGAACCTGCTCAAGACCGGCATCGTGTTCGCCGATGCGATCACCACCGTGAGCCCCACGTACGCCCGCGAGATCCAGACGGCGCCGGGAGGCTGCGGGCTCGAGGGGCTGCTCGCGTCCCGTCGCGACGCGCTCACGGGGATCGTCAACGGCATCGACACCGTCGCCTGGGATCCCGCCGCCGATCCGCACCTCCCGCGGCCCTTCGGCGTCGACGACGCCGACGAGGGCAAGTACGCGGCCCGCGCGGCGCTCGCCGCCCGCCTCGGCCGCGCGGCGCCCGACGCCCGGCCGCTCGTGGCGTTCGTCGGCCGGCTCGTCGCCCAGAAGGGCGTGGAACTCGTGGTCGAGGTCATCGCCCGCATGGCCGGCGCGGGACGGGCCCACTTCGTCGTGCTGGGCACGGGAACCGACGAGTACCAGCGCCGGCTCGAGCAGGTGGCCGCGGCGTTTCCGGGAACCGTCGACGTCGTCATCGGGTTCGACGAGGGGCTCGCCCACCTCGTGCAGGCCGCCGCCGACATCACGCTCGTGCCGAGCCTCTTCGAGCCGTGCGGCCTGACGCAGCTCTATGCCCAGCGCTACGGCTCGATCCCGGTCGTCCGCGCGACGGGCGGACTCGTCGACACGGTCGTCGACACGAACCCCGACACCAACCGCGACGGCACCGCCACCGGCTTCGTGTTCCGGGACTTCGACGCCGGCGGCCTCGACGACGCCCTCTCCCGCGCGATCGGGGCGCACGCCGACAAGCCGTTCTGGGGCGGCCTCGTGCGGCGGGTCATGCGGCAGGACTGGTCGTGGGCCTCCAGCGGACGGGAGTACCTGCGGCTCTTCGAGCGGACCTGTGCGGCGCCGCCGACGCCGGTCGAGTGACCCGCGTCGTCTCCGCCGGTCCCGGGCGGGAGCACGGGAAAATGGGAAGGCTGTGGGCGACCGTGCCGACAGCCTGACGCCGGCGCGGTCCGCGTGCGTTCCGCGACCGATACACGTGGCATGACACGCACCTGCGGATGCTTCGCGATCCTGGTGGCGGCCGCGCTCGCGTCCGCGGCCCGCGGCGGCGAACCGTGCCGTTCCTGTGGCGACGGGCGGAAGACCGCCGCCGGGGCCGAGACGCCCTACGGCGACACGGGCTGCGGCCCGCGGTACTGGGGGGCCGTGCACGACGAGCCCTGGTGCCCCGATCCGTGCGACCTCTGCGGCCGGTGGCGGGGCTGTCACGGCACGCCGCCGAAGCTCGAGAAGTTCGCCCCGTGGCAGCTCCCTCCGGGCCGCGGCTTCATGAGCGGCGCCGACGTCGGCTACGCGGCGCCGAACTGCGGCGAGTGTCAGACCTGCGGGCCGCGGATTCCCGGCTTCTGGTTCTGGTGACATTCGGCCACGAGCGTCGCGGCGAACGTGATCTCGTCGCCGCGGTCGCGGCAGGCGCGGCGAAGCAGGTCCCATTCGCCCGACGCGGCCGCGAGGTCGATGACCGAGGGGATCGCGCCGGCGGCCTGGAGCGGACTGGGCATGCCCGCCTCGTCGCGCGAGCGGCCGAGCGCCGCGTGCAGGGCCTCGGCCGGCCGGCCGATCCGCGCGAGCAGGAGGACGAGCGTGTCGCAGGGGAGCGTGCCGGCCGTCGGCTCGGCGGTGGCGGCCGCGGTACGGAAGTAGCGCACCGCCTCGGCGACGTCGACGCCGCGTTCGGCGTCGGCGACCTGACTGCCGTAGAAGAGCCGCGACGCCTCGCCGACGTTCTCGAACGGCGGCTCTCCGGGGTAGACGACGTCGGCCGGCAGCCGGCTCGCATACGAGGCGAGTTCCCACGCGCGGCGGATCGTCGGCGGGTCGTCGCAGATCCGCGCGATGCGCAGCACCGACTGCAGGTGCGACACGTCGACGTGCAGTCCGAGGTCGGCGCCGGCCCGCTCGAGCAGTTCGGCGAAGGGTGCGGCCGCGGGAGCGACGTGGCCCTGGCGTTCGCTGTCCTGCGCCAGGCCGGCGGCCACCGCCGCGTGCAGGTGCGAGACGAGCACGCCCGCCGCCGGCCGCTGCCGCGGCGCCGGCAGTCGCGAGACCGCCTGCTCGAACGAGGTGATCGCGTTGCACGTGCCCTGCGTGCGGATCACGAGCCTGATGCCGAGGGCGGGGTCGACACCCTCCCAGAGCGCCACACCGACGATCTCCTCGAGCGTCCGCGTCGTCTCCTCGTCGTCGCCGTCGTTCGTCGCGACGAGCCGCGCGGCGAGCGCCTCGAGCCGCGCCGACAGCTCCGCGGGATCGGCCGCCGCGCGGAGATACATCCACGCCGCGGCCACGTGCCCCTCGTCGAACAGGGGCCAGCCCGCGTCGCGGCAGGCGGCGAGGGACCGCTCGTCGAAGCGGTCGCGGAGGTCGGCCGGAACGTCGGGCGGGCCGCCGGCCGGCGGCAGGCCCACGGCCAGCCGCGCCTGCATGATCCGCGCGTCGAAGAGGGCGTGCCAGCGGCGGCGCGCGGCGAGCGATGCGGCCAGGGCGTCGAGCATCGCTTCGGGACCGGCGTTGTCGCACGTGCGGCTGAGCCGGTCGAACTCGTCGCCTGAGGCGGCGTGGGGATCGTTCATGGGCGGGAGTCCCGTTGTCGCACGGCCTCGTACGCGAGCACCGCCGCGGTGGCGGAGAGATTGAGGCTGTCGGCGCTGCCGTGCATCGGCAGCCGCACGGTCTCGATCGTGAGGCCGGCGGCGGCCGCGGCCGACCAGGCCGGCGAGATGCCGTGGGCCTCGCTGCCGAGGAGGATGGCGACGCCGCCGCGCAGGTCGGCCTCGTGCCAGGCACGGCCGCCCTCGGGCGTCGCGGCCACCACGCGCCGCCCGTGCGTGCGGCACCAGTCGATCGCCGCCGCGGTGGTCGCGGTGGCCAGCGGCATCGCGAACACGGTGCCGAGGCTCGCGCGGATCACCGCAGGGTTGGCCACGTCGGTCCGCGCGTCGCACACGAGCACGCCGCCGAGCCCCGCGGCGTCGGCCGTGCGCACGATGGCGCCGAGATTGCCGGGCTTCTCGACCCCCTCGATCACGAACAGCGGGCGGTCGGCCGCGAACGACGTGGCGGCGAGCGGTCGGGGGCCGAAGCGGACGATGCCGACCACACCCTCGTCGCGACTCCCGAACGCGACCCGATCGAAGGCCCGCTCCGAGAGGGCCGCCACGCGCGTGCCCCGCGCCGCGAGCCGGGAGAGCCAGGAGGCGAGCGCCGCCGCGCCGGCATCCCCGGCCGCCGTCGCCGCGGCCGCCACGAAGACGTCGCGGATCTCGATGCCGGCTGCCTCCGCGCGGGCGAGTTCGCGGCGGCCGTCCACGAGCGTGAGCCCGGCGGCCCGCCGCGCGTCGGCGTCGCGCAGGGCCGCCGCCTCCTTGACCCGCGGGTTGGCGGGGCTGGTGATCGACTCGATCCCGCTCATGGTGATGCCGCCGTGCGGGCGAAGGTGCCGAGGTCGAGCGTGCGGCCGGAGTCGTCGGTGCACGAGAGCGCGCCGCTCTCGAACCGACCGGGCCGTGGTGCCTCCGCCGCGGCGAACGCGTCGGAGAGTGTGTCCACCAGCCGCCGGGGATGCCAGCCGGGCGAATGACAGGTGACGAGGACGGGGCCAGGCACCGCCGGATCGAGCAGCCGGGCCACATCGGCGAGCAGCCCGGGCAGGTCGCGGTCGATCGCGAAGGCCTGGCCCTTCGGCCCGTGGCCCCACGACGGGGGGTCGAGGACGACGCCGGAGAAGCGGCGGCCCCGGCGGAGGCAGCGGGAGACGAACGTGGCGGCGTCCTCGCAGATCCACGACACGGGCAGATGGCCGAGGCCTGACGCCGCGGCATTGCGGCGGGCCAACGCGCACGCCTGCCGGGAGGCGTCGACGTGCACGACCTCGGCCCCGGCCGCCGCTGCCGCGAGTGCTGCGGCCCCGGAGTGGCCGAAGAGCGAGAGGAGGACGCCGCCCCGCGGCGCCGCGCGGGCGAGCCACCGCCACTGCGGGATCTGTTCGATGAACACGCCGACCTGCCCCGAGGGCGCGGGTCGCACCTCGAGCGCGAGCGTCGCCGGCCCGATGGGCACCTCGACCAGCCACGGCTCCGGCAGCGTGCCGACGATCTCCCATGCGCCCGTCGCCGGTCGGCCGGCGGGGCTGGCGGCGGGCACCCGGTA
>Ga0207954_1000575_pt1 | contig 12530 bp, 1 predicted proteins | sample CryBogmetaGMA0M_FD_184547 | JGI IMG/M metagenome (GOLD analysis project Ga0207954, IMG submission 184547) | Freshwater microbial communities from Crystal Bog, Wisconsin, USA - MA0M (SPAdes) | ecosystem: Environmental > Aquatic > Freshwater > Lake | place: Crystal Bog, Wisconsin, USA | collected... | reverse complement strand
CGTCGGCCCCTTGCCGACTGATCGCGGTTCGCGAGGCGGGGCCACCCCTTGTGGTGGCGATCGACACCGGCGAAACGAGCAAGTGCGCTGCCGCCGATCAACCCTATCTCTACTCGGCGGCAGTCGATCGGCTCCGTCAACGCGTGGCCTTCGGGTTCATGTCCGAAACGGTCGACCCGAATCCTCTCGTGCTCCCGATTCAGGGCGGGTCGTCAGTTCAACTCGCGGCGGTTCCGGTTGGCGACCGAGTCGGCCCGTACGTCTGTTGGACCCCAACCGGCAGCCTGATCACCAACTCGCACGAGGGTCGGATTCTTGCCTGGTCACCTTCGCTCGACCACGTTGTGAAGGTCGCCGATGCCGAACTGCCGTCGACCCGCGTCGAAGCGGCACCAGTCGGCCCGTCACGGATTGCGGTGGCCGGTCGATCTGGAATCATCCTGCCCCTCGAAAAGACCGTGCGCGCAGCCGCGACTTCAATACGGCTGCAAGAGGTCGATGACATGATTTCGTCGCTGGCATGGTCGCCAGACGGCACGAGTCTTGCCTGCGGACTTCGAAACGGCTCCGTGCACGTCTTCGACGCCGCCACGGGCCGAATGACCGGAACGCTGGCTCCCCACGAGCGACAGATCTTCGACATCACCTGGTCGCCCGATGGCCGGGTGATCGTCACGGCCGACGCGGAATGCCTGCGGATCTCCGATGCGGCTACGCTCTCGACCTACGACGACCTGCGGCCGGGCTGGCAGATCGAGACAATGTGCGTAGCCGCCGATGGGCGCTTCATCGCGATCGGCGGGTTCGCTTCGACCCCGAATCCCGACGAGCGGGGCAGGCTCGCCATCCTCGATCTCGATCCGCGATGACGCGTCCGTCCCGAAAGCCAGCCGACGCGTCCACCCGGCCACACGCCGGCATGACGCTCGTCGAGCTGCTCGTGGTGGTGGCGATCATCGCCACGCTGATCGGCCTGCTGCTGCCGGCCGTGCAATCGGCCCGTGAGTCCGCCCGCCGCACCCAGTGCTTCTCGCACCTGAAGCAGATCGCACTGGCCTGCCTGGCGCACGAGCAGGCCCGTGGCTCGCTTCCGTCCGGCGGCTGGGGCGGTCAATGGACGGGCGATCCCGACCGCGGCTTCGACGAACGGCAACCGGGCGGCTGGGTGTTCAATATCCTGCCGTGGGTGGAGCAGGGGGGGCTGCGCGACCTCGGGGCAGGCATGGCCGACGCTGAAGCGAAGGCCAACGCGGCTGGATCCCGGCTGACCACGCCCGTGCCGCTCTTCACGTGTCCGTCGCGGCGACCGCCCGGCGTGTTCCCCGTGCGAAGTGGCCTTGAGTTCTGGACAGTGGCGGTGCCCACGTCGGTGAAGCGGCGCGTGGAGACGCTGGCCCGCGGCGACTATGCGGCCAACATGGGCAGCGGCACGCCACCGAATCACTATCGCGGAGGCGGCTCATATTCTCCTGCATCGATCGCCGACGCCGCGACCGATGCCGACTGGCTGGCGAGTTTCGGGCCTGCACCCGACGGGATCGTGTTTCGCCGCAGCCAGGTGCGTATGAAGGACATCACCGACGGCGCGTCGAAGACGTATCTCGTGGGCGAGAAATACCTCGACCCGGCGAAACTGACTGACGGCACGTCGGACGACGACGACCAGAGCCTCCATTCTGGGTTCGACCGCGACATGGTCCGCGTCGGCTGCGTGCCGCCGTACCGCGACCGGGCCGGCTTCGATCCGAAGGACGTGCACGGCGGCTATCCCGTGCCGCTGGCCTACGGGAGTGCGCATCCCGATGCCTGCGGGATCGCGATGGCGGATGGGTCAGTGCGGAGCGTGGCTTACACGATCGACCCCGCGATTCACCGCGGCCTCTCGTCGCGAAACGACGGGCTGGGCGGCGACTAATACGGGCCACACTTGATCCTCGCGCGTTGGAGGGCCACCGCAGCCGGCCGGCGACATGCTCGGCGCCGGCGGGACCTGTGAGTTCTCGGCTCAAACGCTCCGGAGCGACCGCCGCGCAGCACACGTCTCACCGGCTTCTGCGCGTGCCTCCGATCCGGCTGCTCCCACTTCCGGAATCGCACCTGCAAGCGATGATGTCGCGAGCCCAATGGGAACCGGCAAGACACACAGGCTGAAAACCTGTGCTGCGAGAAGAGGCAGCGAGGGGCTGCCCTTGCCCAGGAGCCGGCGTTGCTGACAATCGCAGCCATGGATGGCGGAGCGAAGTCAGCATCGAGCGAGCGAAGGCCTGGAGGGCCGTCGCGAGTGTCCGGCGACGGGCATGGGCAGCCCCGAGCCTGATACACGCGCGAGAATCAAGTGTGAGCCGTATAAGGCGGCTCGTACGTGATTCTCAGACGTGGTCCCGATGGGATGACTACTTGAACGGACATACTTACATCTAGAGGGCGAATGACTCTGAACGACCGCGATGACGAAGCATCGTTCAAGGGTACGGCATCGCCACATACAACATCACTCAAGATCCACCGCTTCCAGCATACCCGCGACGGGTGAGCTGGCCACGTGGCCGCGTCGGGTCTCCGATTCTTCATCTAACCAAGATCACGGGCGACAGCCGACGAACTGCTCGCCGAGGAGGCCTCCCGATGAGCGAACGCCGTCGAGGTCGACCATCTGCATGGTCACCCGCGGCGAGCGACTCTTGTCCACAAGGCCGCAGTCGCCGGCCGTTGCCGGCGCGATGGCCGCCGTAGACACCGCGCCAACGCCCCAGAACCCGGGGTGCCGTCGCGCTCGGAAACGCGACGGCACGATCGTGATCACCGTAGCCGTCGCCACGGCGAAGCCAATCGCCGCGTCCGCCGACGGAAGACTGCGAGCGTCAGGGCCGCAGCCGCCAGCAAAGTAAACGTCGAGGGCTCAGGTACCGCCGCGATCCCGCCAGCCTGGCCTGCCGGCGGGTTGTACGAACCGGCGTCGTAGAGGAAAGTACCGAAGAATTCGGCGGCGTCTTGAATGTCCACAACGCCGTCGTAGTTGAAGTCGCCCTCCAGCCAGGACGCAGGCAGGCCTGTGTCGTACTTGCCGAGAGTGAGGAAGTTACCCGCGTCGAGGATGTCGACCGCCCAGTCGATGTTGGTGTCACCAGGGGCGGCGAAGGCCGCCGAAAACGAGCCGTCACCGTTATCGAGCCAGCCCACCGCTCGCGGGGCGCTGGAAGCCAGGTCGGCTGCCGCGGTGCTCGACGTGATGCCGCTCGTGCCGGTCCAGGAGCCGTTGCCTCGGCCGGCCACGATTGCCATCACCATCTCGGTGGCGCTAAGGCCGCTCGCCACGGTCACATAACCGCTGCCCACATCCACCAGGCCGCCGGCATTAGGAGCGAGGCCGCCGACCGTGGTCTGGAGGTAGGAGGCGAGCGACACCGTGCCGCCATCCAGGGGAACGATCTTGCTCGAGGCCAGTGCTAAGCCGTTGGCGAGCTGCAGCGTGCCCTGCTGCACGGTCGTCGAGCCGGTGAGCGTGTTGGCCTGGTTCACTACCAGCGTGCCCGTCCCGGTCTTCACCACTGGCGTCGAGCCCGAGAGCAGCGGATAGCCGGCGGCGGTCTGCGTCTGCGTGCCGCTCGCCACGTTGATCGTGATCGTCGCGGTTGCCGGCGTGAACAGGAGGTTGAGATCGTTGCCACTCTGGGCCACCGTGAACTGGCCTCCGGCAACGGAGTTGGCGAAGCCGGCCGTGCCGTTGGTGGCCGAGGTGCGGACCGCAAACTTGTTTGCTGCGAAACCTGAGATTCCGCCGGCGGCAGATGCGATTGTCCACGTTCCACTGCGCAGCGGGTCGAAGTTCGCCGCACTACCACTGACGTCGGGAGATAGGCCCGACAGACTCCAGAGGTTGACAACGAACGGATTCAGGGCGTCAGACGAGATGGCAAGGGACCCGCTGACCCGGAGGAGATCCCAGCCGGTCAGGCTGCCCGCCAGCCCGGCGGCATTGGCGATCTGCCAGTTGTAGTTTCCACCGCCCGCCCACGTCGTGCTCTCGGTAACAGTCAGCGTCCCCGGACTGGTTCCGGGCGCAATGGTCGCCCCGGCCCCGACGGTCAGCGAACCCGCCACAGCGCCGGCACCGCCGAGCGTTTGGCCCGAAGCCAGCTGGAATGTTCCGGCCACGCCCGTCCCGGACACGTCGAGCACGCCGCCCGCAGCGATGCTGATCAACCGCGAACCGGCGATGACCCCCCCACGATCAAGGATCAGCCTGCCGCCGTTGACGACCGTTGGCCCCGTGTACGTGCTCGAGCCCGACAAAGTCAGCGAGCCGGTCATCAGCGTCATGCTGCCGGTGCCGCTGATCACGTTGGACAGCGGCCCTCCGTAGGTGCCGCTGCAGTTGAAGACGAGGGCCGAGTTGTTGACGATCGGCCCACTGCCTAGGCGGCCCGCGGCGCCGCCGCTACCGACTTGCAGGGTACCTGCGGCCACCCGTGTCACACCTGCGAAACTGCTGCTGCCAGTGAGCGTCAGGGTTCCGCCGGAGATCACGGTCGTGCCCGTGCCGAAGAACGAGTTCGTGACCGCGGTTCCGTAGTCATCCGTCCGGGCAAAGACGAGGGTTGCGTTGTTCACGACAGGCCCGAGTCCGAGAAATCCGCTGCTGCCTCCATCACCAACCTGCAGCGTTCCGGTAGAGATGGTCGTGGTGCCTGTAATCCTGTTGTTGGCCGTGAGGATTGTCCTGCCAGGGTAAAGGACTGACACGTTGATGCCGCCGTCCATTCGTGTAGCAAACGTGTAGGCACTCGAGGCGTGTTTGAAATCGATTGTCGCAGTTCCGCTTCCAGCCTGCACGACACCGGCCGCAAACGTGCCCGGGGCGCCTCCTGCTCCGATTTCGAGCTTGCCCGAAGACGCACTTCCAGTGGCCAACGTCACGGTGCCGCCGCCATTGCCGACGGTCACGACAGCAGAACCGCTCACACCAAGTTTGCCGCCTCCAGCGACACCGATCGCGACCTCGTTTGCCACGGCGAGGTTGCCACCTGAGATCGCCACGTAACCAGACGACCCCAGGCCATACCCGAGCGACATCGTATCCGCAGTCGCCGCGCCGCGGGATACTTGTACGCTGCCGGGCGCCGCATAGCCGACGTACAATGCCCGGCCCCCGAACGTACCACCCGCCACGTTGACGAAGCCAAACGCTCCCGACCCCGAACCGACGTAGGCAAGGCTCCCTGTAAAAACTCCGCCCGACAGATTCAACGTGCCGGTGCCCGATGCGCCGACGTACACGGCATTGCCTGAGATAACGCCGCCAGACATGTTCGCCACGCCCGATGCGCCAACTGACTCACCAAAAGAGACCGCATACGCATCCACTCTGCCGCCGACCATCGACAGCGTGGCCTGACTCCCGGAGACCACACCGACCAGAAAATCCGCGGCTGGATGAGTGATCGAACCCGCCGCCCCCAGTGAGAGCGTTCCGGCTGACACGAGGGTGCCCCCGGCGTATGAGTTGGAGCCGGTGAGACCGAGACTTCCGGATAGAACCCGCACGATTCCCGTGCCGCCGATCGACTGTGCCATGGGACCCCCGTAGCCGTCGGTGCGGGCAAACGCCAGGACCGAGTTCGTGACGATCGAACCGCCGCCGAGCAGGCCGGTTGTACCGCCATTTCCCACCTGGAGAGTGCCGCCGGTAATGGTGATGGGGCCCGTGGCGGTGTTAGAGCCGGTGAGGATGGTCCGGCCTGCTCCTGACTGCGTGACAGCAAGCGCGCCGCCCAGGTTCGCTGCCACGACCAGTCCGCTCGACGCATGCGCGAAGTCCACGGTTCCCTGGCCCAGCCCCCCAGTAATCGATCCCACCACCAACGACGACGAAGTCACATCGGCTCCGAAGATCAGTCGGCCTACCGAACCTGATCCGCTGGCCAGTGTGACGCCACCCGTGCCGCTCCGCACGCTGCCGCTGCCCGAGATCGTCACCTGCCCGTTGCCGGCATCGCCGATGATCAAGCCAGTGAGCGTCGTCCACGCTCCTCCCGTGACTGCGACGTTCCCCGTCGCACCGGCAGCGGCGCCGACCACGCCGACGGCCGTGATCGCCGATCCGCCCGCCATCGTGAACGCCGCGACGTCGCCCGTCGCCGCCCCCACGACGAGGTTGCCACTTGGATGCAGAATCATCCCGCTGGCGATCAGCGCGAACGTTCCGCCCCTGATGACTGTGCCGCCCGACGCGTTGTTGAACGCAGCAAACGACAGAGCTCCGCCCTGGAGGACCATTTGCCCCGTTCCAGAGATCGAGCCCGTAAACGGCCCGCCATAGTCATCGGCACGATTGAAGGCGAGCGTCGCAACGTTGACCACCGGTCCGCTCCCTAGGGAGCCCGTGGTGCCGCCCGCACCGACCTGCAGCGTGCCTCGGAAAACCGTAGTCGTTCCCGTGTAGGTATTAGCCCCGGTAAGGGACGTGGTGCCGCTGCCGCCCTGCAGCACGGAAAGGCTGCCCAACAGAGGCCTGTCGAAGACGTACCCGGCCGCGGCATGGCCAAACACGACCCTGCCTGCCCCGGAACCGCTCGTCACCCCGCCGACCTCAAGAATGCCAGGGCCTGCGGCCGTGGATCCCAGCAGAAGACTGCCGGTCGATCCAGGCTGCTGTGCCAGCACGAGCGCGCCCGTTCCGCCGCCAACGGTCACAAACCCGCCCCCGCTGAGCGATAGAACGCCCGTGCCAGAGACGCCGACGACCAGGCTCGTGTCGCTCGACCACGTACCGCCGACGACGGTCGCCGTTCCAAATGACGACCCGGTCGCGGCGATGATGCCACTCGCATTCAGGAGTCGCCCGCCTGAGAGTTCGAGCGTACCCGTTTCGCCCGGCCCGGCAGCGACGACCGTAGACGACGAGTCGTGACGCACGAGGCCTCCAGATGCGAGTGCCAGCGTACCGCCGCGGATCACGGTTCCGCCCGTGTAGTTTTCCTCCGTGGCGAGGATCGTGCGGCCCGGCCCGATCTGCTCCACTGCCAAGCCGCCCGACATGATCGGGGCGAACGTGTAGGCGGGAAGGTTGTGGTTGAACACGACGGTCGCGGAACCGCTTCCTCCGGTCACCGCGAAGGCATTGAGTGTTCCTGGAGCACTTCCGGCGCCGACGAGAAGTCTGCCCGCCGAGGTGCTTGCCGAGGCAAGCGTCAGCACGCCGCTTCCACCTCCGACCACCACCACGCCGGATTCAGAAAGAGCGAGTGATCCACTTCCCGACGAACCCACGACGAAACTCGCGGGAGTTGCCCAGGATCCACTCGACACGGACGCAAAGCCGACGGCTCCCGCATCGCGGCCGATCACGGCGGAACTGGTGGCGACGCCGCCTCCCGCGATCAGCAACGACGCCCTGTCGCCGTTCACATCGCCCACGACCAGCGCGGAAGCAGGCTGAAGGATCGCACCGCCGGAGACGATCGCGACAGTACCGCCACGAACCACCGTGCCGGCCGCAGCGGTCACCAAACCGCCGAGCGTGAGTGAACCTCCCTGGACGACGACGCCACCCGTCCCGCTGATCGAGTTGCCCACCGTGCCTCCGTAGCCCCCGCCGGCGAGCACGAGAGTGCCGTCGTTGACCACCGGAGCCACGCCCAGCGTGCTCACCGAGGATCCGCTGCCCACCTGCAGCGTGGAGGCGATGATCCGCGTCACGCCTGACTGGGAGTTGCTGCCGCTCAGGATCGTGGTGCCGCCACCGAGCACGTTGAAGGTGAGAGTGCCGGTCAGCCGAGGCATGAACGAGAATGCCGCCGCCGAGTGGTTCAGTGTGAGCGTCGCTGATCCGCTGCCGCCCGAAACGAACGCCGCCGTCAGCGTGCCCGGGGTGCTTCCACCGTCCCCGATGGTGAACAGGCCCGATGCACTGGTCGTGCTCGCGAGGAGGATGCCGACCGTCCCGGTCGAGACACCGCCACCGACAAGACTCATCACTCCGCTCCCGCTGCCGCCGATCGTCAAACCGGAAAAGGCAGAGAACGTGCCCCCTGTGATCGCTACGGCACCCTCGGCAGCGACCGCCTGCCCGACGATGGCCGTGCCGGTGGAGAAACTGGCGCCGGTTGCTATGTCGAGTCGGCCGCTGCTACCGCTCACGCTTGCCACCTGGAGACTACCGACTCCTTGGCCGAGCACTCCGCCTGTGCCGACCCTGATCAAGCCGCTGCGAATGTCGGTTGATCCGGTGTACGGGCTGCCCTTGCTGAACGTCGTCGTGCCTCCCGCCTGAACGAGCGACAAGTTGCCTGCGAGCGATGCCGTAAAATCGTAGGCCGCGCGGTCGTGACCGAGCACGACCACTGCCGTGCCGCTCCCGCCTCTGATCGCTCCCGCCGACACCGTCCCCGGCCTCGGGCCCGCCAGCGTCAACGTCCCAGCCGAACCGACGCCACTGGCCAAGGTGAGCGTGCCCGAACCGCCCCCGATCAAGACTTCCCCGCTTTCGATGAGCGTCAGGCTGCCGCTTCCGAAATCACCGACCGTGAGGGAATCAACGCTCCAATTCCCACGGCTGATCGTCGCAAACCCGTTCGCGCCGGCGGCGACACCGAGCGTGCCGCTCGAGGTCGCCACAAGGCCGTTGGAGATCGCAAGTGCCGCGGTCTCGCCGGCAGCGGCACCCACAAGCATGCTCGCCGCTGGATGGGCGATCGTACCGCCAGCGACGACGGCGAGCGTCCCGCCGCGGACGATCGTGCCGCCTCCGGCCGTGTTCAAACCTGTGAACGTGAGCGTACCGGACCGCACTTCCATGACGCCGGTGCCGCTGATCGATCCCGCATACGCGCCGCCATAGCCGTCGACGCGATTGAAGGACAGCAACGCGTTGTTGACCACCGCCCCGTTCCCGAGGCTGCCCGTTGTCCCGGAGTTGCCTATCCGGAGGGCCCCCTGCGAGATCGTGGTGGTGCCGGTATACGTGTTGGCCGCGGTCAGGCTCGTGGTGCCGCTGCCGGCCTGCTCGACCAACAGTCCGCCGACGAGCGGGCGGTCGAACGCATAGGTCGGCGACGTCTGACCGAAAACCACCCGGCCCATTCCAAAACCGCTGGTCACTGCCCCCACGTTCAGCGTGCCGGGGGCGACTGCAGAGGAGCCGAGCAGTAGCGTGCCAGTCGAGCCCGGCTGCTGGGCGAGCAGGAGGGTGCCGGTTCCGCCGCCCACGGCCACCAGCCCGCTGCCGCCGAGCGTCAACGACCCGGATCCGGACACGCCGACGATCAGTTGGCTGCCGATCGAGAGCGAACCGCCGCTCACGATCGCGCTGCCGCTGGATCCAGCGCCGTTGCCAAGCTCCATGACCGTGGAGGCAACCGAACCGCCGTTGACCGCGAGCGAGCCCACTCCGAGGTTGCCGATCGTCAGCGATTCGCTGCTCCAGGTGCCGCCCGTCACGGTTGCGACGCCTGCGCCGCCGACGTTGTAGCCCAGCCAGCCCGTGGTATTGACGATCGAGCCGCCCGAAACCGACAGGGTGCCCGCCCCGGAATCGCCGACCGTGAAAACGTTCGCGGTCCACGAACCGCTGGAAACCGTTGCGGTGCCGGTCGCGTTGGGCAGCGATCCGATGGTGGTCGAGTAGTTCTGTAACGTTCCTCCCTGGAGAGCGACGACGCCCATGCCGGACGCACCGACGTACAGGTCGCCCGATGTGATCCACGAGCCTCCGGTCACGATCGCCCGGCCCATACCACTGGTGGACGTGCCGAGGATCGCGGTCGCCGAGCCGACGGTACCGCCCGCAAGCGTCATAAGCCCGGTGCCGGAGTCACCGAGAACGAGGTTGCCGGCAGTGTTCCATGCTCCTCCGGTCACGTTGGCCGTGCCGGTAGCCCCAGCCACGATCCCAAGCGAGCTATTCGTCACGGAAACGAACCCACCGGAGATACCAAGGCTTCCGAATCCGGAACTTCCGACAGCCAACGTCTGCGTCGCTGCCAGCGCACCCGCGCTGACCAGGACGGCTCCCGAACCGGTTGTGAAACTGCCGACGATCACGCTTGCCGTCGTGGAAACGACCGCAGCCGAGCCGCTCACGTTCAGCACGCCGCCGCCCGCCTCACCCACAACAACGCCGCCATTCGCCACGAGGGATCCCGCGCCCACCGTCGCCGTTCCGGAGCCGGCGGTCGCCGCGCCGATCGAGAGAACGGCGGTCCGCAGGGCTGCGGTCGTGCCACTGAGCGCGAGGCTGCCGACGCCGCCCACACCCGCCTGGATCGTGCCGCTCGTAACCCAGGTGCCGCCCTGCAGAAGCACGCTGCCCGCAGCGCCAGGCTGGTCGCCGATGCGGCTACTGCCACTGCCCACACTCCCTGAAACGACGAGTGTCGCCACATCGCCGCTGCCGCTGGCCACGACCACCGATGTGCCCGTGTGCGTGATCGACGCCGAGGAACTCACCGCCAGCGTGCCGCCGCGAACCAACGTACCGCCCGTGTAGCCGTTCGAGCCCGTCAGCGTTGTCTGGCCACTGCCCAACTGGCTCAGCACCAGCGGGCCGGTCAGACGCGGGGAGAACACATACGAACCCGACGTGTGGGTGAAGTTCACCGCCGCGACGCCGCTCCCCGAGGTCACCGCCGAAGCCGACAACAAGCCCGGCGTCGTGCCCGTGCCGATGTTCAGCGTGCCGCGGGAGCCCGTGCCACTCGCCAGCGTCAGCAAGCCAGTGCCGCTCGCGATCGTCACCTGCCCGCCCGTCAGGTTCAGCACGCCGGTACTCAAGGTTCCGCCGGCCACGGTGAAGCTGCCGGCATTTGACCATGTACCTCCTGATACGGTTGCTTCGCCCCCGGCTCCAGATCCGCTCGCCACCGTCGCCGACGACCCCGACAGCAGACCTCCGGAAAGGAACAAGCGACCCAACGCCCAGTTCCCGCCACCGACGACGACGCTTCCCGATGTGGAGAGCGTGCCTCCTGTCATGGCGAGGACGCCGGTGCCCATGGTGCTCGAGCCGAGCACCGTGTTCGCCGCCGCAATGCTGCCGGAGGTAAGCGAGAGCGTCCCTGTGCCTGAGTCGCCGATCCGCAGATCGCCAGAATTCACCCACGTGTTTCCGGCCCCGCTCATCGCCACCGAACCCCTGGATCCCACGCCCGCACCCACGATGGCCGTCGCGTTAGTGAGGCGGCCACGGTCGCCGCTGATGTAAAGATCGCCAGAACCGGACTGCCCCACGATCAGATTGCCTGTGTTCGACCACGTGCCCGAGTCGCTCACGAACGCAGAACCGACTGCCCCGCTGCCCGAGCCGATCATGCTGCTGCCTGTCTGCACCACGCCCTGAACGACAAGCGTCGCCGTCTCACCACTGCCGCTGGCCACGATCACCGACGTGGCCGTGTGCGTGATCGACGCCGTCCCCGCCACCGCCAGCGTGCCGCCCCGGACGAGCGTCCCGCCCGTGTAACTGTTCGAGCCTGTCAGCGTCGTCTGGCCAGGGCCAAGTTGGCTGAGCACGAGCGGGCCGGTCAGCCGCGGTGCGAATCCATACGAGCCCGACGTGTGATTGAAGTTCACCGCCGACGTGCCGCTTCCAGAACTGACTACCGCCGCTGAAAGCAGTCCAGGAGTCGTGCCCGTCCCGATGTTCAGCGTGCCGCGGGAGCCCGTGCCGCTCGCCAACGTCAGCGTCCCGGTCCCGACCCCGATCGTCATCTGACCGCCGGTCAGGTTCAGCGTGCCGCTGCCAAGGTTGCCCACCGTGAAGCTCGCCGCGTTTGACCATGTCCCGCCAGACACCGTCGCCACGCCCACCGCGGCCGAGCCGCTCGCGAACGTCGCAGACGATCCCGTCAGCAGACCCGACGACAGCGAGAGCGTGCCCCGGCCAAGGTTGCCCAGCATGACGGCCGACGACGTCGTCCACGTGCCACCCGACATTGTCGCCGACCCGATGCCCGTGGTGTCAGAACCCAGCACCGTATTCAAGGCCGCGATGCTTCCGGAAGCCAGCGTGATCGCACCCGTGCCTCCGTCGCCCAGTCGCAAGTCGCCCGAGTTCACCCATACGCCACCCGTCATCGACACCGTACCACTGGAGCCCAGCAGGGCGCCCAAGTTCGCCAGCACGTTCGTGACCCGACCTGACGTGCCGGTAATCGCCAGCGTGCCGGAACCGGACTGGCCCACGATCAGATTGCCCGTGTTCATCCACGTGCCGGTGTCGACCGTGGCCGTTCCGAAAGCCCCGCTGCCGAGGCCGATCGTGCTGCTGCCACTGCCGACACTCCCTGAAACGACGAGTGTCGCCACATCGCCGCTGCCGCTGGCCACGACCACCGATGTGCCCGTGTGCGTGATCGACGCCGAGGAACTCACCGCCAGCGTGCCGCCACGAACCAACGTACCGCCTGTGTAGCCGTTCGAGCCCGTCAGCGTTGTCTGGCCACTGCCCAACTGGCTCAGCACCAGCGGGCCGGTCAGACGCGGGGAGAACACATACGAACCCGACGTGTGGGTGAAGTTCACCGCCGCGACGC
>Ga0207954_1000573_pt1 | contig 12544 bp, 9 predicted proteins | sample CryBogmetaGMA0M_FD_184547 | JGI IMG/M metagenome (GOLD analysis project Ga0207954, IMG submission 184547) | Freshwater microbial communities from Crystal Bog, Wisconsin, USA - MA0M (SPAdes) | ecosystem: Environmental > Aquatic > Freshwater > Lake | place: Crystal Bog, Wisconsin, USA | collected... | reverse complement strand
AGCCACGACCGCCGGGCGCAGCCGCTGGCGGGACCTGCTCGCGACGCTCGCCATCGCCATGCTGATGGCCGCGCCGTGGCTCGAGCAGCGGCTCGTGCCGCTCGAGTGGCTGGCCGTGGCGGCGGGGCTCTTCTGGCTGCCCCGGCTGGGCGGCTGGTGGGGGGAAACCCTCGTGCTCGTCGCCGCGACGACGGCCCTGGCGACGGCCTTCCACTGGTCGCCCGACGTGCTCGCAGGCGCGCTCGACAGCAGCTACGGCATCGGCCTGGCGTTCACCGTGCCCTTCGTCATCTGGGACGCGGTGCGGCTCTCGCTGCCGTTCTGGTTCGTCAGCCGCACCGTGAAGGATCCGCGGAACGCCTGGCTTCCCGCCGCCGCGGTCGCGGCGGCCTCCGAGGCCTTCATCACGAGCGTCTTCCCCTGGAAGCTCGGCTACAGCCAGCTCGCCTGGCCCGTGCTCGTGCAGGGCGTCGATCTCTTCGGCCCGGAGTGGGCGACGTTCGTGCTCTACGCGCAGGCCGGCGTGCTCGTGCTCGCGGCGCACGGGCTTCTGCGCCGCGGTCGCGGCACGGACGGGCCGGCCTGGACCCCGATCGGCCTCGCCGCGGTGGCCGTCTGCGCGGCGAACCTGGCCTACGGAATCTGGGCGATGCAGGCCTGGGGGGCGCGGATCGAGGCCGCCCCGAAGCTGCGGGTGGCGCTCCTGCAGGTCGACCCCAGCGGCAGCGAGGCCGTCGGCGAGTTGCAGCGGCTCACGCGGCAGGCCTGCGCCGAGCAGGGGGGCGTCGACCTCGTCTGCTGGCCCGAATGCAGCGGCGGCTCCTACCACGATTCCCTCACGTCGTTCGCCGACGAAGAGCGGGTGTTCGCGCAGTCACGCGACCCGCTGCGGGGTCTGCGGCCGCTGGCGGAGCCGGAGTGCCCGCTGCTGTTCGGGGGCCGCATCTACGAGGGCTACCCGGAACGCCCGCGCGACATCTACCAGTCGGCGATCCTCGTCGACCGCGCGGAGCGGATCGTGGGCCGCTACCACAAGCGGCACCTGATGCCCTTCGGCGAGTACGTGCCGGGCACCGACTGGCTGCCGGAGATGCGGCACTACTTCCCGATGGATGCCGACTTCTCCTGCGGACCGCACGCCACGGTGCTGCCGCTGGGGGAGCAGGCCCGCCTCGGCGTGATGCTCTGCTACGAGGACATGGTGCCCTCCGCCGCCGCATCGCTCGTGGACAACGCGGCGAACGTGCTCTTGTCGCTCATCAACGGATCTTCCTTCAAGGCGACGCTCACGCTCCAGCAGCATCGATTGCTCGCGCAGATGCGGTCGGTGGAGAACCGCCGGGCGCTGGTGCGCTGCGCGGCGACCGGCGAGACCTGCGTGATCTCGCCGCTGGGCACGATCACCGCGCGGCTGCCGCTGCACGAGCAGGGCACCCTCGTGGCCGAGGTGCCGCTGCTCGACGCGCCGGCGCCGGGGCGGCGGCTCGGGCAGGCGTTTCCGATCGGCTGCATCGCCGGCCTCGCGATCGCCGGCCTCGTGCGGCTGCGCCGGCGGCGCGACACCGCCTGATGCGGCCGTGACCGCCGCCCCCGGCCTCCGGCGAACGGGGACCGGCCGCCGCGTCAGGCGGCGCGGCGGAAGGGCACGACGTCGCTCGCCCCGGTCGCGGTCAGCCGCGCCTCGACCATCATCCGTGCCACGTCGGGCATCTGCCACCGCGCCCGCCACCCGAGCACCTCCGCGGCCCGCCTCGTGTCGGCACGGCCGCAGAGAATCTCGCTGGGACGGCTGATCGCCGGATCGCGGACGACGTGCCGCCGCCAGTCGAGCCCGAGGCTGGCGAACACCGCCGCGACGAAGTCCTCGAGGCTCGTGGTGCGGCCCGTGGCGATCACGAGATCCTGCGGACGGTCGATCTGGAGCATGCGGTGCATGGCGACGACGTACTCGGGAGCCCAGCCCCAATCGCGGCGGACGGAGAGATCGCCGAGCGTGAGGACGTCCTGCCGGCCCGCGGCCACGCGACAGGCTCCCGCGACGATCTTCTGTGTCACGAACCGCTCGGGACGCAGCGGGCTTTCGTGGTTGAAGAGGATGCCCGTGCAGGCGTGGATCCCGTAGGCCTGCCGGTACTGCGCGATCTGCCAGAACGACGTGGCCTTGGCGATGCCGTAGGGGCTGCAGGGCCGCAGCACGGTGGATTCATCGGCCGGCGCCTCCCCCGCGTTGCCGAACATCTCGGAACTGCCGGCGTTGTAGAGCCGCGTCGGCCCGCCGAGCATGCGGATCGCCTCGAGGAGGTTGACGGTGCCGATGACGATGCTCTCGAACGTCTCCACCGGCTGATCGAAGGACAGCCCCACCGACGTCTGGCCGGCCAGGTTGTAGACCTCGTCGGGTCGCACCCGGGAGAGCACCTGCATGGTGGAGCGGAAGTCCACCAGCGACATCGACTCCACCCGCACCCGATCGCGGACGCCGAGCTGCACGAGCCCGTCGAAGCGGTTGGCCTGGGCGTCGCGGCTCGTGCCCACCACCGTGTAGCCGAGGCCGACGAGGTGGGCGGCGAGGTAGGCGCCGTCCTGCCCGCCCACGCCGCAGATGAGCGCCGTCTTGTTCGCCATGGGGAGTGCCTCGCGAGAGAGTGCCGGGAGGAAGATCGCGTCAGGCCGCCGCGCGGCCGAGAACGTCCGCATAGACCCGCAGGTAGCCGCGGGCGGTCGCGTCCCAGGAGAATCCGGCCGCGTGCTCCCGCATCCGCGCGGCGAAGCCCGGCTGGTCGGCGGCGCGGAGCGCCTCGCCCACCACGCGGGCCATGTGCGCCGGGTCGAACGAATCCCAGTAGAAGCCGCAGCCGCCGGCGACCTCCGGCAGGCTCGTCCGGCGCGACACCACCACCGGCCGGCCGCACTGCATCGCCTCGAGCACCGGGAAACCGAAGCCCTCGGTGAGCGACGGAAAGAGAAACGCGTCGCACCGCTCGTAGAGCCATTGGCGGTCGCCGTCCGAAACCTGGCCGGCGAGGATCACCCGGTCGCCGAGTCCGCGGGCGGCGATCTCGCGCCGCAGGAGGTCGCCGTAGGGCGTCGCGTTTTTCCCGGCGATCACCAGCCGGGGGCCGGGCAGGAGCCGGAGCGGATCGAGCAGGGCGTGGAAGTTCTTGTGCGGCAGCGCGTTGCCGATCGTGAACAGGAACGGGCCGGGGGGCAGGAACGCCGGCCGCTCGGCGGCGATCCGCGCCGGGGGCGAGACGCCCGGCGGCACGACGTGCACGGGCCTGCCGTCGAGCCGCAGGTGCGCGGCGACGTCGTCGGCGACGTACCGGGAATCGGTGACGATCGCGCAGGCGCGGTCCACCTTCCGCTGCGCGTCGGCCCGCTTGCGGGCGACCGCCGCCGGCCGGTCGCGATGCCGGTCGTCGTGGAGGAAGTTGAGGTCGTGGATCGTGAGCACCACCGGCACGGAGGGATCCAGCGGCATGTACTTGCTCGTCTGGTGCGTCACGTGCCAGAGGTCATACCGCCGCGCCCGCTGGAAGGGCCGCAGGAACGGCCGGTAGAGGCCCGCGAAGGCCTCCTTCCGCCACGGGCTGACCTCGATGTGCTCGAGTCCCGAGTCCTCGAGCGTGCCCACCTTGTCGGTCGGCATGAACAGCACCGGATCGATCACCTGCCGCGACAGGGTCAGGAGCCCCTCCGCCAGGTGGCGGCAGAAGCGTCCGAGCCCACAGTTGATGTGGCGGAGTTTCTCGAGATCGAGTACGACCCTCGGGAGCCGACCGGTTCGCGGCTCGAGGGCGGATGAGGCATTGGTGGAAACCATGACAGTTGTGTCGGCATTTCCGCCCCGCGAATTGCCGTCTTCCCGCCTCGAGCCCCCCTCGCGTCGGCCCGGCGAAGCCGCCACGGCGCGGGCAGACAGCCCGTGTTCCCCGGTCAGCCACGGCCGCGAACATCGCCCCGGGCGACTGGGCGGACTGGTGAACCCCGGCGAATCGGATCTCGACGCCGCGAATACCGGCACCTTCGACCCCGGCGAACCGATGTCAGGCGCATCGCCCTCGGAGCGCCTGCGATGAATCACCGCCTCACGACACCGCCGCACCTTCGTCTGGGCAAGCACTGCGAACGGGTCGTCCGCCGCGCCCGCCACTGGGTGGCCGACGCACTCTCCGCCCGTCGCCTCCTGGCCGCATGCCGGCAGGTGAGTCCGGCGACGCTTGCCGCGCGGGCGGCCGCGGGGCCGGTGCCCGACGTGATCCTGCTCGCCGGAGGCTCCGCGCCGGAGACGGCCGAGGCGGCCGCGCGTGGCGCCGCCGCCTGGTTGGCGGGCCTGGTGCCGCCCGAGCGACTCTGGATCGCTGCCGACGAGACGGTCTGCGCGGCCCTCGCACCCGCGACGCTGCCGATCGCGCCGCCGGTCCGGGGACCGCGGCTCCACTCCGCGACCGCCCGCGAGCCGGGCGCGGCGGGCCGCCACGCCCCGCTGCGGTCGCTGCGGGCGGCGGTGGCACAGGCGACCACGACGCACGTGGCCGTGGCCGACGCGACGGCGCTGCCGGAGAGCGACGCCTTGGCGTGGATGACGGTGACGCTCGGGCCCGCCCCACACCTCGCGGCCGCCTACGGCGACGAGCGGGTCGCGGCCGCGACGGACGCCGGGGGCGACGCGGTGCCCGCCACGATCCACCACCAGCCCGATTTTTCCTGGCTCTACCTGCTGTCGCGAAACTTCCTCGGCCCGGTGGTGCTCTTCGACCGGCGGCGGCTGCTGGCGGCCATCGACCGGCTGCTCGAACGGGGCGCGGCCCCGCAGGACACCGACGCGGTCATGCACGCGGTGGCGCTCGAGGCCCTCCGCCACTGCGGCCGCGACGACGTGGCGCACGTGCCCCATCCGCTGTCGTGCCGCATGCTCCCGATCACGACCGGCGACGCGCGGGAGGCCGACGTGGTGGACGCCGCGCTGGCCGCGCTGGGGATGAAGGCCACCGTCCGTCGTCATCCCGCGGTGGACGATCTCCGCCTCATCGACCTGCGGCCGGCATCCCGGCCGCACGTCTCCGTGATCATCCCCACCCGCAACGCCGCGGCGCTCGTGGCCGCCTGCGTCCGCGACCTGCGCGCGACCGCCGGGTACGACGCCTACGACGTCACGGTCATCGACCACGATTCCGACGAGCCCGAGCTGGCGGCGTTCCTCGCGGCCGAGGCGGCGGCCGGCGGCGTCCGCCGGTTTCCCTACCACGGGCCGTTCAATTTCGCGGCGATGAACAACGCGGCGGTCGCGGCGACGAGCGGATCGCTGCTCCTGTTCCTCAACAACGACGTCGACGGCTTCTCGCCGCACTGGCTCGCCCAGATGGCGGCCACGTTCGAACTCGATCCGCGGATCGGCGCCGTCGGCTGCCTGCTCTTCTACCCCGAGGGGGACATCCAGCACGCCGGCGTCGTGCTCAACGCCAAGCGCATGTGCCAGCACGCGCACTACTGCTGGCCGCGCGACGCCAGCGGCTACCACGGCCGGATCCACGCCCTGCAGGAGTACTCGGCGGTGACGGCCGCCGTGATGATGGTCCGTCGCGACGCCTTCGCCGCCATCGGCGGCTTCGACGAGCGGTTTCCCGACGACTACAACGACGTCGATCTCTGCCTGCGGCTGGGGCGGGCCGGCTATCGGATCGCCTACAACCCCACGGTGCGGGCCACGCACTGGGAAGGACGCACCCGCCGCGTGAAGGAGACGGGCAGGGCCGACTTCACCGCCCGCTGGCGGCACGCGTTTCCCTGCGATCCGTGGTATCACCCCCACCTGGCGATGGTCGACTTCCGGCCGGACGGCCTGGAGCGGTATTGGCGCGAGCGGAAGCTCCTGGCGCTCGCCGAGACGATCCTGGGCCGGTCCGATCAGCCCGCGGCCCGCGTCGCCGCCGGTCCGCAGACCAGATCGGCGTAAATCCCCAGGTAGTCTTCGGCCGTCCGCCGCCAGGAGAACGACCGGGCACGGGCGCGGCAGCGGCGCGGGGCCTCCGCATCGGCTCCGAACGACTCGATCCCCGTCCGATACACCGCGAGCATGGCGTCGGGATCGTAGGTGTCCCAGTACCAGCCGAGGTCTCCCGCCACCTCCGGCAGGCTCGTGCGCCGCGAGAGAAACACCGGCTTGCCGCACTGCATCGCCTCGAGCACCGGCAGGCCGAAGCCCTCCGTCAGCGACGGAAAGAGAAACGCCTCGCAGTGCTCGTAGAGCCACTGCCGGTCGCCGTCGGACACCTCGCCCGGCAGGATCACGCGGTCGCCGAGCCCGCGGCCGTTCACCTCCCGCTCGAGGAACTCGCCGTAGGGCGTCGACTTCTTGCCGGCGATCACGAGGCGCCGTCCCGGCAGCCTGGAGAGCAGGTCGAAGAGCGCGTGGAAGTTCTTGTGCGGAAGGCAATTGCCGACGGAGAGCAGGAAGGGGCCCGCGGGCGCCCAGGCGGGGGGGGTGGTCGACGCCGGCGGCGGAGGCACCATCCCGTTGTGCACCACGTGCACGGGGCGGCCCCGCAAGGCCAGGCGGTCGCGCACGTCGTCGGCCACGAACCGCGACACCGTCACGATCGCGGAGGCACGGTCGACCTTCCGCTGGATGTCGGCGAGCTTCCGCTCCACCTCCCGCTCCCGGTCGCCGCGGGACTGCCCCTCGGGGGGGCTTTCGTGCAGGAAGTTGAGGTCGTGGATCGTCAGCAGCACCGGCACGCGCGCGTCGAACGGCATGTACTTCGACATCTGGTTGGTGACGTGCCAGAGGTCGTACCGTCGGGCGCCGAGGAAGGGCTGCACGATCGGCCGCACCAGGCCGGCGACGGCCTCCTTCTTCCACGGCCGCACGTCGAGCCGCTCGAGCCCCGACTCCGCGAACAATCCGCGGGCGGCGCGCGGCAGGAAGAGCACCGGCTCGATGCGGCCCCGGCCGGCGTCGAGCAGTTCACGGGTGAGGTAGAGGCTGAATCGTCCCAGGCCGCAGTTGATGTACCGCAGTTTCTCCAGGTCGATCACGACCCGGGGCAGCGCGGACGATTCCGAGGAGGATGGCATGCCCGTCGAGCCCACGCGTGTCCGCCGGCGGAGGGGCGTCCGCCGGTGTCGGACCGGCGGCGACCCGCCGGGTGAGCCGGCCAGCATACGCGGCGAGAAAGAACGGGGAAAAGCGAGTCCGGCCCCGTGCCGCCGGGCTTGCCCAGGCCCCGCTGATTCCACCCGGTGGCCGCGACCGGCCCCGGAACACCGACTCGGACAAAGGTCCGCGGCTGAAAACCGGCGTTTTTCGTGGCGGCGCGGGGCGTCGCTCCGGGCCCGGACGCCTGCGGGCGCTCTGGCGTCGGCCTCCGGGGCGCTGATACTTCCCTTCTCGTCTCCGGGCACCGTTCCGCGGCAATCGCATTCGAGGCAGGCAGCACACCATGGCAGCGAAGATCAGGGGCATCGTTCTGGCCGGCGGCTCGGGCACCCGGCTGCATCCCATGACACTGGCGATCTCCAAGCAGCTGCTGCCGATCTACGACAAGCCGATGGTGTACTACCCGCTCTCGGCCCTCATGCTCGCCGGCATCCGCGACATCCTCGTGATCTCGACGCCGCACGACCTGCCCCACTTCCAGCGGCTGCTCGGCGACGGGTCGAACTTCGGCGTCGCGCTGTCCTACGCGGAGCAGGCGGTGCCCAACGGCCTCGCGCAGGCCTTCGTGATCGGACGGCGGTTCCTCGACGGCGGCCGCGCGGCGCTCGTGCTCGGCGACAACATCTTCTACGGCCACGGCTTCCAGGCGTCGCTGCACGCCGCCGCCGGACGGGACAGCGGGGCCACGATCTTCGCCTACCCCGTCCGCGACCCGGAGCGGTTCGGCGTGGTCGAGTTCGACCGGCAGGGGCGGGCGTTGTCGCTGGAGGAGAAGCCCGCCCGGCCGAAATCCCACTTCGCCGTGCCCGGGCTGTATTTCTACGACGCGGACGTCGTCGACCTCGCCGCCGCGCTCGAGCCCAGCGCCCGCGGGGAATACGAGATCACCGACCTGAACCTCGCCTACCTGCGCCGCGGCGACCTGCGGGTGGAGATGCTCGGCCGGGGCTTCGCCTGGCTCGACACCGGCACCCCGGACTCGCTGCTGCAGGCGGCGGCGTTCGTGCAGACGATCCAGGAGCGGCAGGGACTCAAGATCGCCTGCCTCGAGGAGATCGCGCTCGCGGCGGGCTATCTCACGGCGGACGAGATCCGCCGGCGGGCCGCCGACATGAAGAGCGACTACGGCGGCTACCTGCGGACCCTCGTGGCGGAGGGACACGCGATGGAGGAGCGGCGATGAACGACGACGGGCCTGACGGGGACCGGGGCGGATCCGCCGCGGGCGACCGCACGCGGGCCCTCGTCTACGCGCACTGGGACTGCGACGGCGTGGTGGACGACTACGTGATCCACGCCCTGCGGCAGTACCGACCGCTCGTCGCGCGGATCGTGTTCGTGTCGACCAGCCAGCGGCTTCCCTGTCCGGCGCTCGCGCACGTGGCCGACGTGGTCGTCACGCGGGAGAACCTCGGATTCGATTTCGGCAGCTGGCGGGAGGGGCTCCGCCGGCTCGACCTGCCGGCCTACGACGAGATCCTCTTCGCCAACAGCAGCGTCTACGGGCCGCTCTGGCCGATGGCCGCGATGCTCGCCGCGCCCGCCGTGCTGGCGAGCGACCTCTGGGGCATGACGATCTCCGTCGAACCCCGGACGCACCTGCAGTCGTACTTCATGGGCATGTCGCGCCGGCTGCTCGCGTCGGCCTGTGGCCGCCGGCTGTGGCGCGACGTCCGCCCGGTGCGGCAGAAGCAGGACGCGATCGACGCCTACGAACTGCGGTGGATGGACGCCTGCACGGCGGCCGGCTTCCGGGTGCACGCCCTGTTCGACGGCCGTCATCACCCCACCGTGCCGGTCAGCGAGCAGTTGGCAAACCTGCTCGCGTGGCCGCCGCCCCTGCGGCTCGTCGGCCGGTACCGGCGCCGGCTGCGGCACCCGCCCTACAACCCCACGCACCTCCACTGGAAACAGGTGCTCGAGAGCGGCGTGCCCTTCGTCAAGGTGGACCTGCTCCGCGACAATCCCGTCGGCGTCCACCCGGAGCGGATTCGCGATTGGATCGCCGCCCACACGTCGTACCCCGTGGACATCATCCGCCGGCACCTCGCTCGTGTCGGCCGCCGCAAGGCGGCCTAGCAGGCGAGAGCCTGCGTGATCGCAGGGATGCGATCGCGGGAGCGAAGCTCCCGTGAAAACCGGAGGTTTTCATGCCTCGAAAAAGTCCTGGAGGACTTTTTCCAAGGCAGCGCTCCTTCCCGCCGGCGACGGGCCGATTTTCCCCGGGATTCCACCCCCCTTCCCGCCGCCGTTCGCCACGACTGGAAAACCGGGCCGTTCCTGCCATATTGTCGGGTCGCGGGCTCGAGTCCGCCGCCGCGACGCCAGGAACGCCCCGATGAAAATCCACGAGTATCAGGCCAAGGATCTGCTGCGGGCCGCGGGCGTGCCCGTGCTCGCCGGCCGCGTCGCCGCGACGCCCGAGGAAGCCGCGGCGGCCTTCACGGCGCTCGGCACGCCGGTCTGCGCGGTCAAGGCGCAGATCCACGCCGGCGGCCGTGGCAAGGGGCAGGTGCCCGGCTCCGGCCAGCGCGGCGTCGAACTCGCCAAGTCGTCGGCCGACGCCGCGCGGATCGCCAAGGGACTGCTCGGCAACTCGCTCGTCACCGCCCAGACCGGCCCGGAAGGCCACGTCGTCCGCCAGGTGTTCGTGGAGTCGGGCTGCGGCATCGACCGCGAACTCTACTGCGCCGTGCTCGTGGACCGCCGGGCCGGATCGCCCGTGCTCATCGCCAGCACCGCCGGCGGGATGGACATCGAGGAGGTGGCGGCCCGCACGCCGGAACTGATCCTCAGCGAGCCGTTCGATCCCGACCGCGGACTGGCCGGGTGGCAGGCCCGGCTGCTGGCCTCGCGGCTGGGGCTGCCGACCGCGAGCTGGCGGCATGCCGAGAGCTTCTTCCGCCGGCTCTGCGCCGCCTTCGTCGCGCTCGACGCCTCGCTCCTCGAGATCAACCCGCTCGTGCTCACGAAGGACGGGGCGCTCGTGGCCCTCGACGCGAAGATGACGTTCGACGACAACGCCCTCTTCCGGCACAAGGACGTGGCGGCCCTGCGCGACGCCGACGAGGAAGAGCCGGCCGAGACGCGGGCGGCCGCGGCCGGCCTCTCCTACGTGAAGCTCAACGGCACCATCGGCTGCCTCGTCAACGGGGCCGGCCTGGCGATGAGCACGATGGACCTCGTCAAGTATCACGGCGGCGAGCCTGCCAACTTCCTCGACGTCGGCGGCGGCGCCGACGTCAACCAGGTGACCGAGGCCTTCCGCATCATCCTTTCCGACAAGCACGTCAAGGCGATCCTCGTCAACATCTTCGGCGGCATCATGCGCTGCACGACGATCGCCAACGCGCTCATCGAGGCCTCCAAGACCGTCGGCTTCACCGTGCCGCTCGTCGTGCGGCTCGAGGGCACCGAAGTGGAGGAGGGAAAGAAAATCCTCGCCGCGTCGGGCACCACGATCATCACGGCCGACGGCCTCACCGACGCCGCCCGCAAGGTCGTCGCCGCCGCGAAGGCCTGAACCAGCACCGAAGCAGCCCGCCAGCGACCGCAACGGCTCCCGCGCACCACCGTCCCGCACCTCTTTTCCACGTGCCATCCATGAGCATCCTGGTCAACAAAGACACCCGCGTCATCTGCCAGGGCGTCACCGGCAAGGTCGGCGAGTTCCACACCCGCGGCTGCCTCGACTACGGCACGCGGATGGTGGGCGGCGTCACGCCCGGCAAGGGGGGCGAGACGGTCGCCGGCCTGCCCGTCTTCAACACGGTGGCCGAGGCGCGGGACGCCACGGGGGCGAACGCGACGATGATCTTCGTGCCTCCGGCGTTCGCGGCCGATGCGATCCTCGAGGCGGTGGGGGCCGGCATCGAGCTGGTGATCGCCATCACCGAGGGGATTCCGGTGCTCGACATGGCCCGCGTGCTGCCGGTCGTGAAGGACTCCGCGAGCCGGCTCGTCGGCCCCAACTGCCCCGGCGTGATCACCCCCGGGCAGTGCAAGATCGGCATCATGCCCGGCTACATCCACACGCCCGGCCACGTCGGCGTGATGAGCCGCTCCGGCACGCTCACCTACGAGGCCGTCTGGCAGCTCACGCAACTCGGCCACGGCCAGAGCACCTGCGTGGGTCTCGGCGGCGACCCGCTCGTGGGCTCGTCCTTCACCGACATCCTCGCCCTGTTCCAGGCCGACCCCGGCACCCACTCGATCCTGATGATGGGTGAGATCGGGGGCAGCGCCGAGGAGGAGGCGGCCGACTTCGTGAAGCGGCACGTCACCAAGCCGGTCGCCGCGTTCATCGCCGGCCGCACCGCCCCGCCCGGCAAGCGGATGGGGCACGCCGGCGCGATCATCTCGGGGGGCAAGGGCACGGCCGAGGCCAAGCTCGCGGCCCTGCGGGACGCCGGGATCGAGATCGCCGAGAGTCCGGCCGACATGGGCGCCGCGATGGTGCGGGCGATCGAACGCCGGACATGACCGGACCCGACCGGAGAGCGGACCAGGACCCCGCGGGGCGTCCGACGCCCGCGCGGTGCCGGCCGCCGGGAGGAGAGCGGCCATGAACGTCAACCTGTTCATCCCCTGCTTCGTCGACCAGATGGCGCCGCAGGTGGGGCGGGCGGTGGTGGCCGTGCTCGAGCGGCTCGGCCACGCCGTCGAGTTTCGTGCCGCCCAAACCTGCTGCGGCCAGCCGAGCTTCAACGCCGGCTACTGGGACGAGGCCCGGGCCGTGGCCATTCGCGCCATCGACGTCTTCGCCGGCGCCGACGCGGTGGTGGGGCCGAGCGGCTCCTGCGTGGCCATGATGCGGGTCTTCTATCCGCAGCTGCTCGCCGGCACCCCGCACGAGGCGGCCGCGATCGACCTGGCGACCCGCACCTTCGAGTTCGGCGAGTTTCTCGTGGAGCGGCTCGGGGTCACCGACGTCGGCGCCCGCTTCCCCCACCGGGTGACCTACCACGACGGCTGCCACGGTCTGCGGGAGCTGCGGATCAAGGAGGCGCCCCGGCGGCTGCTGCGGGCGGTCCGCGACCTCGAGCTCGTCGAGTGCGACGAGCCCGAGAGCTGCTGCGGCTTCGGCGGGCTCTTCAGCGTGAAGTTTCCGATGATCTCCACCGCGATGGCGGAGGTGAAGGGAGGCTCGCTCGCCCGCACCGGCTGCGACTACATCGTCTCGAGCGACCCGAGCTGCCAGCTGCAGCTCGACGGCTGGCTCTGCCGGCAGGGGCCCGGCCCGCGGACGATCCATCTGGCCGAGGTGCTCGCGACCGCGGAATGAGACGGCGGGCCGCATCCCCGGGAAGGCAGGAGCCGTGAGAGCAGCCACGATCGTCACCGCCGCCGCCCTCGCCTTCGCGTCGGCGGGATCGGCGGCGGTGA
>Ga0207954_1000571_pt1 | contig 12551 bp, 24 predicted proteins | sample CryBogmetaGMA0M_FD_184547 | JGI IMG/M metagenome (GOLD analysis project Ga0207954, IMG submission 184547) | Freshwater microbial communities from Crystal Bog, Wisconsin, USA - MA0M (SPAdes) | ecosystem: Environmental > Aquatic > Freshwater > Lake | place: Crystal Bog, Wisconsin, USA | collected... | reverse complement strand
CAAATGTTGAGAAAGCGCACCTGCACGTTCTTGATCTGCCGCTGAAACTTGCTGTTGTGCCGTTAAAGTGCGACGTGCACCTGGAAGTTGATTCATGAACTGCTGCGAACGCGACATTTGAGCATTAGCTTGCTCAATTAACTTAGCGGAAGACATGCCGTATTTGTTAAGCACATTAGTTTCAGTTCCAAGGACTTCACGGTTGATTCGGCCCCCAGGAGTAAGCCGTGCTGCCTCCATCATTTCTTGGCGGTTTGCGGCTTGATTAAGTAGAGTATCTTGAATTGATTCCCTAGAGCGTGGTTGGCCTAAGGGAATAGCTGAAGGTAAAACACGCGAAGCCGGTACGTCACCTGTAACGCGAGCTGGAGTGGTTTGTACACGAGGCGTAAAGAATGCAACGCCAGTGCCTTCGGCAACGGCTTCGCTGGCGTCTTCAAATTGCATGGGATCCACACCACTCAAACCAAGTTGCCGATGTTGGCCCGGTAGCTGTTGCGTTGGATAACCTTCACCTTCTACCCAATTACGACCATAACGACCATAGTTGAGCGGATCTTTTGTTTTTTGTTGAATTTGCCCGGTATATGGCGAACCGTAAACTTGGCGTTCAGCTGTAACATTTGTTACATCACCAATGAACTGATGTTTGGCTGACGGATCCTGAAGTACAGGTAAATCAATTTTTTGAGTGTTTAACAAATGTTGATGTACTTGATCAGCAACGTAACCAGTATGGTGATAGGCTTCCCCAAGCTTGTTGGGATCTGTTGCATCTGAACGAACAGCAACAGCTTTGTTTATAATTTGGCCATCACGATAGCGTTGCTCAATTACGTCATATCCATGGTTTGCTAAATAATTTAAATCTCCTTCGTTACCGGTATTTGCCAAATAATCTAATTTAATTTGTCCCAAAGAATTCCATTTGGATGATGCAGTTTCTGCAGCATTTTGAATTACACCTATGTCTACGGTAGTTGGCTTCAAGCCTTCCGCAGTACGTTCCATAAGGGGTCCATATACAGGTTTAGATACAACAAAATCTTGGCCTTCATGGTTAACTAAAGCTCCAACCATATAAGGTTGAATATTTAGTGTTTGACTACCGGGTTGATGTATACCTTCTGTAGGTAAATAACGTGTTTGATCTAAACGATTAACAGGGAAATGCTCACCTGTTTTAGTTTTAACAACTGGAACCATTTGGCCATTATCTTTAATACCAATTTGAATGTCAGGTCTTTGACCGGCAACTGCAGGTCCGGTTACAAAATGTGGTGTTGCTTCAGGAAGTTCATAACCACCAATTAGTTTGGTGCTTGTAATGGGCTCAGTTGTTAAACGAAAAGGCATTTCAGGATTTTCAGTAATATCAACACCTGTGCTTTGTTCTCCTAGTAAACCAGACCGTGGGTGTAAAACGCCTTCTTTAGTACGTTCTTGGCGAAGAGACCCGGAAGGCAAACCTGTGGCTTCTTGAACTTCACCGGGAGTAAATGCTGATCCCGTATTAGTACGTTCTTTAAACCCTAAACTTTCAATAAGGGGTTGACCTAAATTTTCTTGTAAAATAGTTTGTGGAACATCTTGCATGCCAAGACTTTTTCCGTGTTCGTAAAGATAAAGACCAGTTCCGGCTTTATCCCAATCTTCGTTAATATTTTGTTCTAAACTTTTACGTTCCATAAACGTCATATTTGAATGCATACGTTCTGGATCTAATCCATAACGTGAAACATCTTCTGCAGTAACTTGTGTATTACGTGGATGTAAAAAACCAGATTGAGGATTTGTTTTAATTAATTGTCCTTCTGAATAATATCCTTCTGCCGAATTTGCATCCCAATGAGGAATAAAATGATTAAAAAGTAAATTTTCATATTCTGGATTATTTACTTCACGAATACCGGTGACGGTGCCAGCAGTACCAAGACGTTCTTGTAGAAACTTTTGGGCAACCTCGGGACCCGCTTGCTCTTCCAAGCGACGTGTAGCAAAACTTTCGTAGTCAGTTGGACCCATTTGACCATAGGTCCGCATCTCCATAGTTGGATTAACGCCTCCGGTAGTACCAAGTAAATGACGTACGTGCTCAGTTGGTACATTAGGGTTTAACAACATTTGCGCTTCGTCTGGTGAAGCACTGCCCGCCGCCATAATACGGTCACGTACTTCAGTATGACTTAGACCGTAACTAGAGGGAAGAGCGCTTTCTGCATATGAAATACCTCTACTTCTACCAGGGACTTGAGCAAGTCCTGTTAAATCTTGTGCAGTGTATGTTTTGGGTGGATTAACAATAGCTTGATAAGCTTGCGACTGTTGTCCAAGGCGTTCTAAATTTTCTTCATGTGCCCACATCATGTGTGCAGCATCTTGAAGATTTTTATTGCGAGCTGTAATTTCATCTGCTCTTTTGCTAAATGCACCAAAACCACTTAAGTCAACTTGAGGGTTACGGCGTAGTTCTGCTACGGCATGTTGCGTAACTTGATCTTCTGCAGCACCAAGGGCGTTTAGTGCTTGGTTGGTGTGTAATGGTTGTTGTGCGTTGTGATAATCAACTAATGTTGCCGTTTGGCTGCTTAAGTCAGTAGTTGAAGGTTTAACAGCTGCTTCAATGTTCCACGGAGCACTGGGAATGTAACGTGAACTGGGGGGCTGAGGAATATTGCCTTGGCCCCAAGGATCCATTACTGGTGCGGCGGCTGCACGCCGTACGTTTTGTACAGCTAACGGTGTAATCTCCTCTGCTGCTACTTGGGCTGCAGCTTGACCTAAACTACGATTACGCATTGCCCGTGCAATACCATAACCACCAGCGCCAACGCCAGCAAGTAGGGCTGCACCACCCAAAATATCAAGTAAGCCAGGACCTTGCTTAGGTGCTTGTAGACGATTTTGCTGAAATGCTAAGACTTCAGGCGCCTGTTTAGCGCGATCTTCCGGTGTATCCGCAACTGGAGCCCCTGTTGCACGACTGTATGCGTAAAAATCAGCAGGTGACAGGGGCATTGGACCTTATCGCAACTATTTTGCTCTTCATTACATTTTATACGGGATAATTTTTAAAATACGGGTTGTATAGTAGGTAAATGACCGGTGTTTAGTAAAACATCAAGAAATGGACGTACAACAACGCATTAATAAAGTTGAGGGACTTAAGGCCATTAAGGACCAAGCCCTTGATATGGCTGATAAAGGAGCCAATGCGCTTGAAGTGCGGCACTTTGTGAATGAAGGTGCCAAACGTGTGGCGTATGAACACCCAGACGAAGAAGCATTCCACAAAGCGGCAAGGGCAACGCTCGCATATAAACAACAAAAGGACCAGGGATCAGCCTTTTAGAAGTAATTAGGAAACTTTGGTAAATTACCGGGGATTACACCCCGGCTTTTTTGTGTAAATTCTTGGGCTAAGTAGGGAAAATACGTACAGAATTTAACTTTTACTTCAAAGTAAGGTTTTTGTACTCATAAAGGGGGTGCTATAACCCCTAAATGGGGTCAAAATTTACCGGACGCTTCTCCACCCACCCACCCGCAAGTGAATGTGGGGAGAAAAAAGAAAGGTGTATAGGGTTAAATTTTGTAGGGTAAGGGTAGTGGTGGTGAAGAACCCCTGTGGTGAGAGCCAGACCCTATAATAGCGGGCGATACGAATTCGTATCACGCCGCAGCAGAAGCCCCGGCCAACCTAACACACCCTAATGTCAGCATTCCCTAACATTTGGGGTAAGTAGGTGTACCCGTGCTATACGCCGGTCATACAGAACGGTGGCTTCATATTGCCAGGGAGTTTACGGGGGATGCGCATCCGTTATCACGCATACATTCCACACTCAATCAGAGGTTAGTTTAATGGCCATGCGTAAGTATCTTGCTGACAAGCTCCTGTCATTAGCCAACGCTATTGAACAGGACACAAGCAAGGAGAAGCTTCAGGCCAAGATCATAGTTGGACGACGCAAGTTGGCTGACTGGATCCAGCCTGAGACAACAACAGTTACTGGTGAACAACTCTTTAAGTTCATGGGAACATTTAGCAACAAGGACTTAGATGATGCACAAACTATTGCTGAGCATACTCACAAGAGTCTAGGCAGAAGCTACAACCAGACATTGGTTGACGTGTTACTTGAGATGCGTAAAGCAGAAGTTGCAAGCTGATTCGTTTAAGCGAGTGACCAGGTGCAAACCCTGGTCCAGCACTTACCTTCAGCGGAGATAGGTACCGCACACATGGAGTTATCCATGGCTATTGACGGTGATCTTGACCTCAGTAAAGGCTGGGTCAAGCACGCTAATGTTCCAGGTGGTTATCACTTGGAATATAGCGATGGCCTTGTTGATATCTCTATCGTTACAGGACCTCCAGGTTCTGGATTGATGGGCACTATTGCCCCAGGGATAGAGACTACGTACGAAGCTTGGTTTCCTGGTTTAGCTAACCCAACTGGTTATCTAACTCTCCAGGAGATACGTGGTGTTATTCGTTACCTTCATGAGAAGGCATTAGACGATGCCATGTACGACTGAGTCCGTTTAAGCGGCATGCCTGGGTGCAAATCCCAGGCTCAGTATTGCCTCCCGCAGAGATAGGCACTGCACAACAGGAGATTCCTGTGGACCAAGTCTACGTTCTCATGTGTTCTGTAATCTGTGATTACGACCAAGGAGACACTTGGGTACAAGGCGTTTATGCAGATGAAGAATCTGCTTATCGCTACAGAGCTATTCTTGAAACAGAACAGCTCCAAAGGGGAATTGACTTGCTTAAGTTAGACCCTAAAACGAACATAACCATTAACAACAGATGGTCTGTTCGTGCTCACAAGCTAATCCGTTAAAGCGGGTGGCAGGGTGCAAACCCCTGCCTAGCAATTGCCACACACTGAGTGTGGCTTATTCAAGTCAATGTTTATTTATCAACCACCAGGTGATTCATACGTTCGTACCGTTTGGTATGGCGGTGAATCAACTCAGTTGCATTACGAAACATGTGATGACAACGGTGAATGGCATGACGAAGTTGTTCGTACTCTTGGTGGTGGTATACCAGCAGGAGTATCTGAACTACATGCTGAGCTAGTTGATTTCTACAACTACTGTCAGTGATGTTTGCCCAGAGGACTTTGGTCCTCTCTGCAGACTTCATGTCTGCTCTCGACCTAACTCAACTTCAATCATGAATGTTGCACAAGTTGAACGTCTATTAATCCATGATGCCAGACTATTGGCTCGTAGGGATTCCAGTGCCCAGCTACCTTGTATCGATTGGAACATCGAAGAGAAGCGTCAAGCTGCTCTCGAATTGTTCTATGAGTTCCAAGATGGCATGGCACAGTTTGAAGACCTATTGCCAATCTGTTGCATACTTCAGAAGAAGGTTGACATCAACCGTATCGCACTGAAGTGGGAACAGGAATATGGCATTGAGGAGTAATGGATAACGCACTAACTGTTTGGCGTGTATGGCATGATCAGTCAGTGATTGAGCTAATGGCTCGAACACGGACTGAAGCATTAGTCATGGGCGCCGAACTACTCAACAAGAAGCTTGTTGATTTAAATGTGGTGCGAATCTACGACTGGTAGATGTTTGCCCGGAGGACTTCGGTCCTCCCTGCAGACTTCATTGTCTGCCGTAAGTACATGTGTACTACGTCATTAACTCAACTCAGTACTAACCATGACTGAACTTAAGAAGCTTCCTGACTTTCAGCAAGTCACCATCCATGGACGCATTGCATACATAGAGAAAGCCGTGCATGAAGGCAAAGAATTTCTTGCCGTAACACTCATGCATACTATTAATGAGAACACGGATGTCCGTGTGAAATTCAACAATAGTAATGGCTTGTTGACTGCATTTATCAATGGCAATCTTGTCGTTGGTCAGGAGCTAACCATTGGCGGTACTATTAAAGGCATTCGTTCTTTCTATATGAAAGATGATGTCCTTACTCCGCTCAAGAACCCAGAGTTTCAGGTACGTGTTATTAGCTATGCTTATGGTGCCAAACCGAAAGCCATGGCTACAGTAGCTGAAGAAGCTCTGGCAGTCTGACGCCTACACTTAACCCTTCCACGTGATACGAATTCGTATTGCGCGGTGGGTTTTCTGTAGGCCTCACTTCTGAGGTCTACGTCAACATTGCTTAATTCACATGAAACAGATTATTAAACTCGACAAAGGCAAGTACATCCAACTTGACTCTTACGGTGAGCGTCCCAAAGCTCAACACATGGAGTCATTCATTGTTGGATTCTTTGTTACTGCCTTTGCCGCAATTACGGTAGGTGCATTGTTCGGTGGTGATATTACCAAGAACATTCCTCAGCACATACCATTTATCAAAACTGTTACAGGTTATTAATCACATGGCACAGTACGTTGCATTAGTCGCAGACATGACTGGGCGTTACGCCCATGTCTTGGTTATTGCTAACACATGGGACAATGTCATCAGCCAGCTCGAAGATGCTGGCTGTGAAGTGGTTGAGGACCAAACAGAGGATTATGAAGTAGAAGACTTTAAAGATAAGGAGTCAATGCAAGAGGTTGGCCTATGGTCAATTTCTGACTTGATCTCCAAGACTAATTTTGTTTCCTATAACTAATCACATGTTACTAACTGATCAACTTGATTTTAACAACCCTGATCATGTCACAGTTTGCTGTAAGCATGATCGACTAACTATTTACATTCGTAACAACATTACTTCTGTGCGATTGACTTATCAATTGCAACAAGAAGACAATGGGTCTACTCCCCCACTCCCCTTGCAGCAATCGTAGCTGCAGCTAATCGGGGTGTGTGAGTACCAGGATAATTAAATCTAAATAGTTGAATGGACCTGAGTATGTCCTTAAACTACTCGGATTCCTGATAACTAACAGTTATCGAGATTCCAACTATCCCATTGCAACTTAACAATGACTTATTTACAGACTGAACTTGATCGCATCGAAAGTCAAGCCACTGCTGATTACATTGATGTAATGGCAGACTTGGCTTATGAGATGTGTCAATCACTCCGAGAAGAATACGAGGCAGACTACTATGAAGACGCAGCAATCTAACTATGACACCGTCACATTAATTGTGGCGGCTGTCTACATCCTATTCACCTTACTCATCCAAGCAATCTCATGGCTCTTACAACGGAACAGAAGTTTATGGCCTACGCAGTTGGCTACGAACCAATCACTGGTGACGAAGCTGAACAACAGTTCGAACCAGAAGTTAACTACGATCCAAAAGATGGAGGTATTCCAAAGCCCGGTAGTATCTACCAAAACAAGCGTGGAACCTACCGCTACTACTGGAAGCCAAGCGGTGGTAACTACACCAAAGAAGAGAAGGCCCAGCTCGAAGGTTGGTACGACATCCCGTGCCTCGAAGACCTCGAAGAGTGGACCTTCGACTCAGTCTGCTTCACGCCAGACGAAGACGAGGTCGAACCCGACCATCCAGACAGCTGGCTTAGGCTTCTCTACTTAATCTAAATATCCTTGCAAATCTGTCAGACAATGCCAGATAAACAAGGTTACTTCAAATAACATGATTCAATTCCTTTGCGCCACAGCAATGTGTGTCCAACAGTATCTAGGCGTAGGTATAATTACCTACAACCTAGCTAATGCTTTGGTATACGCAACTACAACACAAATGTATTACTGTACTAAACAATCACAACTTTATAGTTGTCAACGCACACCAGTGCCTACTCGATACCAGAATGGATCAGATGCTTTGTATTGATCAATGACTTGATCACGTTCTAACTCACCAGCGGAAGGTTGTCTTTGTATAAGAGAACCTTCTGTTTGCTGAGGAATTATCTGAGGAACATTCATTCGACGAGTATCAAAACCTATACGTACAGTTGAGTCAGGCATATAGGTAGGACCTAAGCCTGCACTTACATCAAACATTCCTTTATTTAATGACACACTACGATTAGGCACATCAATTGTGCCGCCCCATCCACCAGGCTTACTTTGCTGAGCCTGGAATATACCACCAGGACCAAAAGATACACTACCACTTGCATCTTGAAATGTAAGGGGTTGTCCCATTGCCATGTTCAATAATGGATTATTAATTCCTTGTTGAACAGTATTAAGTCCTTGTCCTATTACATTAAAGCCAGCCTCTGCAAGATTATTAGTTTGCATTGGTATACCTTGGTTGTATTGACTTTTAAGACGCCCAATTTCCATGGCTTCTTTAAAGTCATCAACATATTTACCAGCAAACTGTTGCGGAGTTGGCATTTAACTAATACTGTTTTAATTAGTTTAAACCAAGGGTATTGACAGATAAATACTGTCCCCCCATACCCCCGGCAACAGCCAGTACCAGGAATTATCTTCTATAGATAGAAGTTATTCCTTTAATTACACACCAATCACTCATTAACTAATCTCATGACAGTAGCAGATTATCCTGATGACATCAATGATTATTACAAAGCTAAAGCTAGAGACTTACCCAAACGTGAACGCAGTACTGTAGATGATCTAATGGATGCATTGGACTATGCAGTAATTGATGCATTACACCATGGTGGTTCCAACGATGCAATCGATGAAGCATTCGATGCTGTGATCAATCATCCAGACAGTACCTGGTCACCGGAAGTACTTAGCTACCGCATACGTCAAGTCCATTACAAGTAACCGAGCAAGTACCACGCATGCACCAAGCATGTACTTATACGGCAAGGTTAAGAATAGGTTAATGATGTATTGGTAGTTTTGCAAACTCAAACAATACATCAGTCATACCAATGGATTAGACCATTTTCGTGACGCCACGAAATAGGTTAAGCGTGGAGCTGGTTCGCATTAGAACCTAAGTCTGGTGCGGCCAGACACTCCATGCATTTCCATTGGCCTGAACAATGGAACCCCTAACTAAACAGCCAGTGGCCACTGGGTCTTGCAAGACTCAGTCATCGTAACACTTGTTACGTGCTCATGGCCGGGGGTTGACAGACATGGTAGATTACACACTCATTCAATTGAAACTCATGCCTTCATCAAGTCGCATTACAGCAACCTTGCCGGTAAGTGTTCTTAATACACTAGGTAAAGTTGCTGCTTACCAAGGTAGAAGCGTAAGCAATCTTACTGCTTACATCATTGAGTCTTATCTCAAGCAACACAATCAAACTACTAAGTAAATCAATGTCACCACTCAACGACGCACCTAAGCCACGCATCCCTGATGCAGTGGATCGCCAACGTCTTGAAGCTATGCAACTTGTTGCGCGGATGAAAGAATCTGCAGATAAATATGGTGTTGGTTTTGTTGGGGGCTTTATTGCCCCCAACGGAGAGAAATTTATGATGACCAACATGGATGAAGCAGATACTCAGGCACTACTGCCGGAGGATCTCAAGTGAACGACGAGATTGATTACATTCTTGAGACGTTCAACTTTGATCGTGTCCATGTAGCAATGACTGCTCTTGACTGGCAGTGGACTGATCCACGGGAAGTACCAACTATTGCACGTCTTAAAAAACGTGCAAAGATTTTGTTGGATACTGCATACAAAGAGAAGATTACTATTGCTACCGGTGGATTACAAGCCACCTATCATCCACCAATTAAAAACTCAGATCCATTAATAGACCTTGGTCCAATCCTTTCATTAAGCTTTGTGTTAACTGAAACCAACTCTGCAGATTACAACAATGATTGATCAACACCCAATCACCCCACCGCCTGAGCTGGTGCTGCAGTGGCTCGGCACTTACTTTGGCACCACTGTTACTGGTGAAGTGAGTGGTGTCGAGCTTGCTCTTGCCACCCAAGCCGCCCAATGGGGTGCCGACCAGGAGCTGGAGGCGTGTGCCGCCAATAAACCTGACCATATTGGTGAGGCCAACAAAATGGTCGGCGGCTCGCTGGTAGAGCGGATTGCTGACGCCATTGCCAAGGCGGATGATGAGGGACTCACCAACATGACATGGAACTACCACGCCCGCGCCGCGATCCGCGAGGTGGCAGCCTGGCTGCGCGAGGCGCACGGCTGGGAACACGGAGCACAAGGGCTTGAGCGGGAGGCCGGGCGATGACCACACTCACCACTGCTTGGATGCTCGGCTGCGTCACCGGGTTCTTCGTGGTTGTCACCGTGGCATCGCGCCGCCGCCCCAAGCCACCGACGCTGAAGGAGCAGGCTCTGACCGCTTTGGGTGAAATGTCGATTGAACCCTGTCTCATCAACGGCGTCGATGCAAATGCGTCGGTTCGCGCCAAATACACCACCATCCGCCGCGCACTGGAGGCATTGCCTAATGACTGACAAACACCCAATCACCCCAAGCCCGTCGCAACTTGACCAATGGGAAATGGTAGCGAGAGCAACCACCGATCCCTCTTTACTTAACGAGCCTGCTATTCGCGCAGGACATTTTGGCGTCGTTCATCGAAAGGCTCTCCGTCTAGCATTTGCCGCTGGTGCTGATCAAGAGCTGGAGGCGTGCTGCGTTGAAGTTTCCTTCTGGGGAAGCAAAGGCATGGCAGAGAAGCTTCGTACCGCCCGCCGCCTCAAGCCGCCGAGCTTAAAGGAGCAGGCGCTGGCAGTGCTTGAAGAAGAACCTGAAGATGCTAAAGAACTTATTGTGTTTGACACAAATCAAGTTAATCTCATCCGCCGCGCACTAGAGGCATTGCCTAATGACTAAGAAATCTATTGTCAATTTTGACAAAACTATTGCTGGTTTTAACATTACTGAACGTGGTGTTAAATCATTCACCAAATCATTCAAGCTTGGACCGTTTCAACTTACGTTGAACGCCCGTGACTCTGGTGTCCGTGGATCGATATCGATCCCGGGCACAGGGTTGTCCAAACGCAACGTAAAACTCTTCTGATCTAACTCACATGACATCAACTCAACTTTACGCCATGATCACATTGATGGATCAATATGGCGGCTCATTTGTATCTGCACTAGCACAAGCATTACGCTATGCCGATCCTACAAATCGTCAACGTTTGCTTGATGCATTTCCTGATATCGTTGCTAAGTATGGACCTAGCTCCAGCTTTGTACAAGTCAAACAACCTGTCGAGGTTTAACTCATGTCAGTTCTAGCTATCCACAACTTTCAAATCGCAGATGACTATTGCACAGTTGAAGCATTGGTTGAAGACAGCTTGCTTGTCCACCTACCAATGGACGACAGTCCAGCTGAGTATGCTCCTGGAGTATGTGAAGCAAAGTTTATTGTGGATCCAGAGGAATCAATTCCTGTGGATGAAGATGACTTCTGTAGCTATCTTGATTCACTCAATCTGGATTGGCGACTGGTCGAGGTTGACAACTCCGATCTAGACGTGTAACTTACCGTCCTAAGCATGACGTTAAACTGCTTACCTATAACTTACTAACGTTTACTAACGCGTACCTATAACTTACTAACGTTTACTAACACGTACTTAAAACTTACAAACACTCATTACTAACTCAACATGCAATTTCAATTACCACAAGGTTTACAAGTCGAGTTACTTGCGTACGATCCAACGCTCAAGCAACTAGCTCGCACTACTAATTCAAAGACTAAATCAGCTAAGCCTAAGTTTCCATTGGGTCAACCCTATAGTTTTGTACCAGAGGATGCAATTAAAACATCACTGGTACAAGATGCAATTAATTTGATTAATGCTGAGCCTGTCGAACGTAGGTATCATGAATTCAAACGCATCACAGGCTTTGGCTCTGATGCTAAAAGTTCAACTGTAGGTGTCCTGTGCCACTATGAATCAGTATGGTATGCCGCATGGTTACCACCTAAAGGTAAAGAACAAGACTATGTGTATGGCTTTGCCTTTGCATATAATCAAACTTCTAAGGTAATGCTTCCTTATGAAGTAAAACAAATTGATAACACACAATTAGTTCCATATGGCAGATCTAATTTTATTACTTATTCAAGAGTTGTAACTAAACAAGATATCATCAATGGTTACGACAGGTTGATGTATCAAATACCACAGTTGTCTTGGAAGAAAGGTGGGCAAATACGTGAAGCGATTAAACGCTTCAAAGATTCACTAGCAGATACTATTCCTACATGGAATGATTCACGCGGTGGAATATTTGCACGTATCAAACATTCAAATTATGTCAAGCTACTTGAGATAAAAGGTTACATTAATGAAGAAAATTGGAATACTTGGAAGCCTTCAGTTGATAATGTTTTTAAAATTATTGATGGTTTAAAAAGTGGGCCGCATGATTACAACTGGGGTTACTACAAACCTATTCGTCACATTATTGACAAACCATTCTTTCGTAAATGGATTCAAGCCAGGTGCGATGAAGTTATATTGCGACTAAGTGATACAGAAAATCAATCAGAAATGATTGTTAAACATCCATGGAATCAAATTACTGCATTGTTTGAAGCCATTGGTTATGTTAATCGTGTATGGCCTGACTGCCCTGTTGATTACTATCAAACACATATCAATAACTTATTAGCTCTTTATAATCCAAGTTGGCATTTTGAAGGTAA
>Ga0207954_1000569_pt1 | contig 12564 bp, 11 predicted proteins | sample CryBogmetaGMA0M_FD_184547 | JGI IMG/M metagenome (GOLD analysis project Ga0207954, IMG submission 184547) | Freshwater microbial communities from Crystal Bog, Wisconsin, USA - MA0M (SPAdes) | ecosystem: Environmental > Aquatic > Freshwater > Lake | place: Crystal Bog, Wisconsin, USA | collected... | reverse complement strand
CTGACGCATAGCGCTTGATCATTCGGGCACGTTTCTCTGGATCATCCCAAAGTCCCGCATCCTTCATCGCTCGCACTTGCTCCGGTTCAAGAACGAAGGTGTTGCCCCCAGAGGCCCTACCCGTTTCCCTTCCCGTTCCCGTTACCACGCTTCTAGGTCTGCTCCTATTAGATTCACTACGTTGATTGTACTTCTCGGGTAGCCTCTTTTGCAAGCGACTATCCAATTCTTCCCAAAAGTCCGGATCAGAAGGATTCCAACCCTCTTTAATCATCTTTTGATCAATGACCCGAACAATCTGCGAATCCTCGTCATCACCGTTTTGGTCAAACCAAGGATTCTTGTCAATCCAACGATGCGCTAACTTCACAGCATCAGGATTTACCGTCCCCTGACTTTGCTGCTCACCAGCCTCTGCTGCTCGATGCTTGAAGCCGTTCATTGCTTCAATCTTGCGTTTTGAGTCGTACCACATTTGCTGCGCTTGGGTAAACGCAGTCCCGTTGGCCGTGTCCGTAGCCTCGCGCATCTTGGCCGTGGCATAGTTCAGACGAAGTTCCTCGTCCTCAATAGCCTTGTCCAATCTTGCTAGGTCAGCGGAGTAAGACTTGCGCTCCAGCCCAGCAAGACGCTCCATCAAATCCTGATTCTGCTTCTGCAGCAAAGTCAGGCGCGTGTCCTTCTCTTCGTTAGACTTTCGGATGTGGTCTTTCTTGGCCCTGCGACGGTTCCTACGGGCCTCGCGTTGAGCGTCCGTATCATCGGGGTGATCTGCGTCGTCGTCGCCTCCAGCGGCTTCCTGTTGGGGATTTTCAACCCCATCAGGTAACTCCGCGGTTACCGACCCATCAGGCGCCTCAACAATCGCAATCTCTTCTTTGATGTCTTCGGTGCTCATAGGTACGCCCTCATGGTCAAGGGGTCACCCGTCACCTTAGCAATCATCTCGTGATCGTTGAAGACAGCAAACAAAGCCGGATCTTCATCAGGCTCGCTTGGTACAGGAACTTCCCAGCGATCGCCGCCCCACTTGGGAACGCGAATGAAGTCACCGGGCTCACACCATGAGCCTTCCGGCCATGACTGCATCGTATCGCGGTGCTTGAACGCCAGAGGCCCAACATTGATGACCTTGGCCACCATGTTCTGCCACTTCTCAGTCTCTTTGGTTTCTTCAACCAAAATAATGCCGGAGCCAGAAGTCTTCTTCTTCGTCCGGCGCAACTGAACAAGGATCCTACCGCCCAGTGGTTTAGCACCGGGATCTACGCTTGGAAACGCCCAAGCTAACTCAGCGCTTTCTTTCAGCGCCTCTTGGTTAGTCATCGTTTTCTTCCATTAAGGAGTTGAGGATATCTAGGGCCTCTTGAAGCCCCGCGTGATGGCCAACCATCCTGATGTAAGCCTCCCAATTCACCGCATTTCCAGCGGCTAGGGACGCAGCAATTTCAAACTGCTTAGACTTAATTCCGCCAATCAGGTCGCCTAACGTCTTCACTTTTTCTTCGCTGGCAATGCACTTCCTGTTTGTTTTGCCGGTGCCCCGTTAATCGGCGCTCCTTGAGCCATGCGTTTGTGTTGCGGAACCATAGGCCCCTTCTGCTCTGCGTCACTCATACCCATACTGATCTCCTTGTTGAACCAAACCACCCTTTGAAAACTCTAAAACCGTCTTCTGCTGATCGTGACTTAGACGCGCAGCATCCCTAGTCAACCTTGCAGTTTCAATACGCTCTTTGGTTTCATTATCACCCGTCGCAATCGCAAGCCGCAATTGTAGATCTTCTGTTGCAATCTGGTGATCCATCTGCATCCGCGCCATTTTTTCTTGCGCATCCACCTGAGCCTTTTGCTGTTGAATCTGGATTTCAGCCTGATCACGTTGTGCTCGGCGCTGAGTCTCAGCCATAGAAGTCTGCATGAGAACTTGATCAGAGCCATCCATCTGAGGCTTAGGCTTGAACTGATCCATCGTCTTCATCATCTGATCAATGACCGGCAAAATTCCACCAAGGGTTTCTTGCGTGTCCATCGTGATGTGCTTAGACGCAGCCGCAAACAACTTGTCAATCATCTTCGGATCTTTGGCAATCTCGTAGTTTTCTACTTTAGAGCCAAGAGCCTGCGTGGCGTACCCATTCATCCGGTTCAAATACCAAAGCACAAGATGCTGCTTGACGTGCTCCATGACCTTGGGTAAGTACCCACCAGCAATCATCGGGTTACTACCCAGCGCCGGATCCTTGGCGTAGTCCAAATGCACCTGAATGTGCGCTAAATGGTCCTGCTCAGGGTACGCAAACGCCGCCTGACCGATAGACATAGACACGTTCTCGTTAACCGCGTCAGCCTTCTCCTGAGCAGGCTCATCAACCATCAACTCGTTGATTCCCGGCACCTTGATCTGCTTCAAGAACCGCGAAATCACCGCTTTCCGGTTGAACAAGTCAGGATTCTTGTCCATGATGGCCATAACCGCTTGGGTTTGAGCCATTCTCTGCGTTTCAGAGAAGATATGCGGGTCAGAAACCGGAACAACGTCCGTCATCCGAGCAAAATCCTCCCGCCGGATCTCTAAATCCTCAACAACCTCGCCTTTCCTCATGTCATCAAGGTACCAGCGGTTGATTCGGCTCAGAATCTTGAGAACTTTGCCCTGCGACTCATGCAAACGGGCGTGAATGGACGAAAAAACGGCCGCGCCCTGCTCAATCAGCGCCTGCGTGGTCCCAACAGGCGTGTTAGAGTTCACGTCCGCAATCTTTTCTTCAGCAGTCGTGATCACGCCCTTGGCTTGCAGCGTCAACCACTGCAAAAGCTCAAACAAAACCGGACTCGGCGGGTTAAATGGCATCGGCATCGCTAGTTTGCGAATGTCATCCACCCCCGGCGCAGCCTCAATCTCGTTAACCTGCGTCACTTCCACCTGCTGCGACTGACCAGAGACCTTCGCCCCCTTCAGTTTGAGCATTGTGGCTGCGTTACTGATGTGCGCAGTGTCTAATAGAGCCCTAAGAGAACCAGTGAGAGCAGCAGAAAGACCACCGATAAGATGAGGAAGGCCGACAGCGTAAGCACCGCGCCAAGGTATAAACTTAAATTCCGCAATCCAGTCGAGCTTGGCCATTGTTTCATCGCCTTCCTCCCAGTTGCGGTAAAGACCGATCACTTCCGTGTTCTGATCGTCAATCATTAGGATGTACGGAGCACTCTCACCCTTCGTGTACGGGTCGTCATCCAGTTCCAACCAAGTGTAGACGTGGTAAACCCGGCGGATTCCGTCCTCGTTGTCACCGGCTTTCTTGCCTTCGATCTTGTCAGTAGCCTTCTGAGGTCCAGTTTGCTCAGGCTCAATGCTGGTTTTGACAAAATCTACGTCACGGTACAGCCCCGATCGCACCCGGTTCTTGAATTCGTAGTCCGAAATGTCGTGAACTTCCGTAACTCGTTGAGCAGTATAGAAATTTCCTGCCGCAAACGGGATTAGGACGTTGTCAATTGGCAAGAATTCAGCACACGGGCGCTTTTTCTTTTCGTCGTACCAGAGTTTGATGTACTGGCTGCCGCCCAACGGCAACTGCGTGAGCATCTGCTCCTCTTCGTCGCGGAACTCTTCAATCTGTTCCGTCAACTGCCAGTTCATGAACTCGACTTTGCGCTCTGCCTGCTTGACCTTGTCGTCGTCAACGTCACCAAGAATCTTGGTCTTGGTCGGGCCGTCAGGCGGGAACATCTCCTTGATGGACCGCGCAGCAAAATCAACGCAAGCCTCGGCCATCGCCGGGTGGACTACCTTGCTTGCGCCGTTAAAGTTGGCCCCACCGGGCGCGTCGTTGCCTAAGCCAGTACGCCGGATCCCGTCCTCGTACTGCTTATCGCGCTCCTTCCGTGCTTCTTTGTCTTTCTCTGCGTACTCAATGTATCGCAGGGCAATACCGTCAAGTTCAATGAAGTCAAAGTCCGCGCTATCCGCAAGGTTCTGGTAGAAGTCCTCGTTGTCTAGCGGTCCCTCAATCTCCATGTGAACGATCGCAGACCCGTCAGGCAGTTCCTCAATGTTGGAACCATCAAGGTTCAGTTCCGGTTGGGGCTCCTCAGCGCCAGCGTCGTTAGGTTCACCGCCAATAAATCGGTTGTACTCTGGATCGATCGGGAATTCAGTAGCCATTAATAGTCGGCCTTATCTAGGTTTGACAAAAAATCATCAACTGAGACTTCACCGCCTTCTTTCTTTCCAAGACGCGCATTGCCGTTTATAAACATAATTAAAGCGTCTTCTGGTGATACGTCCATCCGCCTTGCTGCTTCAACCACTTGATCCGCAAACAATTCTAACTTGGGAGATCCAATCGGAGTTGTTACTCCAGTTTGTGGACTAAACGCACCCCACGCCCGTGCTTGCGCTGGAACTGACTCAAGTCCAACCTCCCCGGCGACTTGATTGCGCCACCAAGGACCAAGATCGCCCATCTCTGGGGTTGAGACGCTTTTTACCCAATTTGGTTTTGAGCCGCCTCGAACATCCGACAGCCCAACCGCCCGACTCCAATGCGCGTCACCAACCGGCGTAGCCGTCTGGAATCCAATTTCCGGAACTCCAGATGCTTGAATGTACATTGGTACTTTCGGGCTGCTCATGTCAATCTCGCCCTTCTCAAGGAAGCGCTGCATTGGATCCGATTGAGCGGTTTTGTGATACATATGCCCCGGAACAGACATAAGATCACTCGGGAAGTCCTCTCCCCGCAAGTGCTTTGGTACGCCAGCGTACTGCTCAAACTCAGGGAACCGACCCTGCTTGTGCAAAAAGTAAGCAGCCGTCCCCCTTGGAATCTCGGTGGTTACCTCTGATCCGGGGCTGGCCATGCCCATAAGATGATTCATAACATTGTATTCGGCCTTAGCTCGCTCCGGTCCTAGCTCACGCACCATCCGCTGGAACAAGGGATCCATCACATACCAAGGATCCATACCCTGCACTAGCGCAGGATGCTTCTCCGCCTCACCGAGAACATCAATCATCCGCTGAGTATTCTGCGGCGTCATGATCTGAGACCCAACCTTCGACCCCTTGGGCTTTGCCGCTAACCCCGGCAGAGTCCCCGGCAGGTTTCCTTGCCGTCCCTTGCCCATCTCGTACAGGTCGCTGCGGGTAACGCCAAACAGCCGCTGCAAGTTTGGAGACTCTGGTGCAACCCTAGCGGCCGCCTCAGCAGCGATCACGTCAGGGCGCTTGTAGATGCCCGGAAACTGCATACGTTCCGGATTGGCAACTGTCTGAACAACCGGCGCAGATGCCAACTGCTCTGCGTCTTTGACAGCCTTGGCTGCAGCTTTTGCAACTTCTTTGGAGGGTTGAACTGTTTTCGCCGCCTTGGCAGGTTTATCCCCTTCCTTTAGCGCGTTCAAGAACGTGTCAACTAACTCAATACCCTTCTTGACTGTACCGCCGGCACCCATCATTACTGCGCCGCCAGAGGCTTTGTTGATGTCCGGCTCGCTTATATCGTAAGTCCCACGATTGCCAAACGCCGATTTAATACGGCTTGGATCGTAAACGCCAAGATTTTTGCTTCCACGCTCGCGGGTATAAAACGAATCAAACCCTAAATCTTTTAATACTTCCTGAAATTCAGCGTTTTCAATTTTGGGCCAATTATTTTCGTCTTCTTGTAATGCGTCAACTTTTTTATTAAATCTGTGTTGCGTCATTGATCGTTCTGACGGAAGGAGCGATGGATCATACAACTCAGACTCTGGGTTGTGATACATATCCAAATACGTTTCTTTGACTTGTCTCAAGTGTTCTGGATTGTCAAAATCAAATGGTTTTTCAACTTGAACATAAACCGGATATGTAGTTGGCGCTTGGTTTGTATCGGTATAGCCTTCTTTTGAAAAGTGAGTTGTGAACTCGGGTTCTGGCGCAAGAAAAACCGCGTCTCGCTCATCGGCGTAATGCCCAGTCATGCCAGAATCGTCCGTCAAGTCTTTTCTTGTTTTGAACTCTACGATGTTTGGCTCTTTTGAACCGTGATACATCCTGCGCTTCTCTGCGCTTTTTTCAAGAAACTTGACAAGGTTAGCTTCCCGCTCCGCCGCCGGCAAGATGTCCTGTGCGCCTTTAATTACTTGTTCAACAGATGCAGTTGACTCTGGAACAATCCGCATCGGCGCAACACCGGCAGCCTGCGCAACACGGTTAACCGCCTTCCTTGCTGGCTCACTCCTCGCAAGATCAAGCGCCCCTTTTGCCGCCACCTTCAGGACAGGCTTAGCCGCCGCAATCGCCGTAGGAGCGAGCGGATTGTTCTCCCCGAGGAACTGACCTATGTCAGCTACCTGCGAACTCCTACCGGCCCCGGCAGGCACCACAGGAGGCAGCACGGCGTTCATCTCTTCTATCGTTGGGAACGTTGTTGCCTTTCCCTCCCGTTTTGGGAGCAACTGACGTACAGCGTTAGCAATCGCTCCCTTCCCGTACTGGCGATACAAGTTTTCCAAGTCGCCAGTAATGCCGGTAGCCGCTGCTGTAGTCCCGCGACCAACCCCGGCGAGCAAATCCGCTAGTGCGATAGCCGGTTCAGAATAATCAAACGGCTTTGGTTTACTTGCGGTGCTGCGGCCCATAACGGCTCCTTGCGTAGATCCGCCATCATACCCCGTGGGCGCTGTCAAGTCATCTGATCTTTGTAGCAACCGCCGTAGATCCTTGCCATTTTGAAAAAGTAGCTATCCTCAATCAACGCTACCGCCTCTGGCGCAAACGCTAACGTCATGAAGTCCGCAATAACCCGCAAGTTGACCTCGTGCCTCGTCTTGCCCTTCACATCACTCTTGTGCGCACCCCTGTCATCATCCGTCAAGATGTCCGTTAGGATCCAAGCATCCTTGTGCGTCTTAAGCCACCGATCAACTAACCTCTGATCGTCCGAAAGCACAGCCGCATCACCGTGCTCCGTCAACAACATCTCAAACCGCTCAGGATCGTGCTCTCTATCCGTACCCCTCAGATGCACCACCTTCTGGGGCTCGACATCCAACATCTTCTCTAGCTTAAGCGATCGCTTCATCTTCAAGCGCTTCGCTAACGTCCCAAAGTTGTACTCCCGATACCACATACTTGGATGAACCCAAACCGGCACATCTCCGTCAGCTTGCTTAAGATCAAACTCAACTAGATCCTGCACCCGGTACGCCCAGTCACCGTTAGGTTTAGCCAACGCCCCAGTCCAGAACTCCGGATAGCAATCACCCTCCGGCAGGTGATCATCAAACCCGTCAACGCTAAAGTATTTGTAAAACCCTTCTTTCCAATGAACATCGGTCCAATCCACATAAAGCCTGCGGTTGTACTTGACCGCCATATCAACACAATAGGACAGGCTAGTTAACCTGTCCGCAAACCCCTCATATCCCTTGTGGACAACCCACTTCAAAAGAACCGCCACGTCTTCTTCGCGTTCTGGGCGCACATAGGGCACAACCGCCGGCCCATTGGATCCGCCGTTAACAACCGATCTCGCTCTTGCATCCCACCACTAGACAACATCTTGCACATTGTGTCCGTTCCCCACCAGACATGGGCTGCCGTCCCCTTCCGGCTCGGACTCACTAGGTAAACCATACATCACCTCGTATTTCCCGCAAGCCCGGCAACTCCACCGCTCTCGGTTGCCAACCAAAACACCCCTGCTGATCTGACCACCACAAGGACAAGTCCGACCACCACCAAAAACTTGACCACCACTATCTATATCTATCATATATAAATACCATATATATCAATTACTTAGTATTAACATGGGGATGGAGGAGCAAAGCGCAGCCTTACCGTAGCCAGAGGACTAAAGTTCGCCTGCGCCCCGACAACATGGGTCTGTTATCGCGTCACGCTGTCCAGACTTGTTTCAACCACCCGGCTCTAGACTTCGCCCACCGCCCCCGCTCTGGCTCGCTCGTGTAACGGGGTTATTCAATGCCACCACCGACGTACCGCATGGCAAGGGCAAGACGTAGAACGCAAAAAAGCCGTTAAGTCTGACTCCGGTGGAAAGTCCCCCCATTACGGGGTGTCGCCCCTCGCGGGGCCGGAATCAGGCTTAACGGCTCTCTTGTAGGCTTTCCACACCTCACACCGCGGATCTTAGTCCATCTAAGTGCATCTTGTCAACAACCTTGTGTCTTAATTGTGCGCTAGACAACAATACTAGCCTCTGGTATCAAGCGGTCTGCACAACATATGGGCAGGCTATGGTAATCACCGACGATGAGTTCATTCAACTCTGGGAGCGGCTCCGTAGCCCCCAGAAAATCGCCGACGAGGCCGGTATGTCAGTGCGCAGCATCCACAAAAGACGCCGCATTGTTGAGGACAAATACAAGATCCTCCTCAAATCAGAGGCGGCAAAATACCCAGAGCTTGAGCCTAAGCACCACCTCACAAAGATGCGCCATATCGGCGGCATGACCGACGGCATCATCCTCGTATTCTCCGACGCACACTTCTGGCCCGGCATCCGTACAACCGCCTTCAAGGGCCTCCTATGGGCGATAAAATCCCTCAAACCGCATATGGTCATCGCTAACGGTGACATATTTGACGGGGCTTCCATCAGCAGGCACCCGAGGTCGGGCTGGAGCCAGAGGCCAAACGTAAAGCAGGAACTAGAGGCCTGCAAAGAAGCCATGACCGAGATTGAGGAAGCCTGCCACAAGGCTCGCCATCACACGCAACTTGTCTGGCCGCTCGGTAACCATGACTCAAGGTTTGAGTCGCGCCTAAGCTCATTCGTGCCCGAATTCGAGGGGGTTGACGGGCTAACCCTCAAAGACCACTTCCCTAAGTGGAACCCCTGCTGGACCTGCTGGCCTACTCCCAATCTAGTAGTCAAGCACCGCTACAAAAATGGCGTCCACGCTACCCACAACAACGCCGTTGGGAGCGGCAAGTCTATCGTCACAGGGCACTTGCACAGCCTTAAGGTCACCCCGTTTGATGACTATAACGGAACCCGTTGGGGTATAGACACCGGAACATTGGCGGACACTGACGGCCCACAGTTCTCAGATTATATGGAAGACAACCCAGCTAACTGGCGCTCTGGGTTTGCGGTGCTAACGATCCGCGATAGCAATCTGCTGTGGCCAGAGATTGCCCGGAAGCACTCCGAAGGGATGCTGGACTTCCGGGGTAACCTAATTGACGTGAGCGCTATTTAAGCGTCAGTCTGCTCGTCAACCTCTTCCTCTTCACCATCCTCGTCCTCAGCATCCTCGTCCTCAGGATCCTCGGCATCTTCGGACTCGTCAACGCCAAAACGATCAGCCCAAAGCGCGAGAAACGTGTCCTCGTCCTCGTCTCCATTCAGGAGGTAGTCAACCCGCTTAACCATGTCGCCTGCGCACTTCAGCAAAGCAACCGTCAAGTTGAAGTTCTCAATCGTCTGCTCTGAGTACTCCGAGACATTGTGCTCGGCCTCAAACTCAATACGCTCTGCAACAATAGCGATCGACTTGTCGTCGCCATCAAAGAATCCACCCACCATGATCACCTCCCTTGAGTAGGGCACGTCGCCCAGAGGCATTTTACTTACCTACCCTTCAATCCTTGTGACAGACTTATTGCGCGTATGGATTGACCACCCGGCGCGATCGCCCGGTGTCGGCGTAGTCATCCTCGTCCCAGTCATCGTCGGGCGGCGGGTCGATCTCCAACCATCCGCTATCCCGAAGGAACCGCAGGGCTTGCGTACAGGCGTCAACAAAGTCGTCATGGGTTGATTCGGGGAACGAGCAGATCTGGCTCACAAAGCCTTCTGCCCAATCCCTAACATACCCCTTCCTCGTCCCGCTCTCAGGGATCCATACCCGCCCTCTGGCGATGATGTTAGACACAATGTTAAGCCGCTGCATCTTGTCAGCCCTACCGGGGTTATACGCCCGGATCGGTAGGTGCGCCCTCTGCAGGTCCTGTATCAGGCTGATGCCTGCGCTCTTATCCTCGATCAGCAGCAGGTCAACTCGCTTCTTCTCTTTCCCTTCCCCGTAGACCGCGCCGTACTCGTCGATCACCCTTGGTCGCAGGTCCGGGTACTGCAGCCGCTCCTGCCAGCAGTCGATCACCATCACGGCCATCGGACCATCTAACGGCTTGAATACTCCGAACGTGATACACGCTGTCGGATCGTTCTGCACCTTTTCGCTTGTCGCCACGTCATAGGACTGGATGATGTACTCGAACTTCGGGAACGGCTTGCCGTCTGGCCAGAGCTTGAACATATCCCGCTTGACGATCCCACTCTCTTCAGGATCAATGATCTCAGCGTAGATCTCCTGCCGGCCTAGCGTCGTCCCTTCGTACTGCAGAATCTGCTTGCGGAAGTTCGCGGATAGGTTGTCTAGGTTGGTATACGTCGATGCCGTAGTCACCGCCACGTCGTCGCCGTCCCGGCCGATCAAGTCAATGATCAAGTCCTTGGGCCTCGGCGTAGTAGTGCAGATGATTCGCGTCTGCTTACCCAGTCGCACGCCAAACTGGATCTGATCCCAAGCCTCTTGCAGGTATTCCCACGCAGCCAACTCGTCGCAGTTGTGAACCACGATCCCGTTAGCAATAAACTCGTGCTCACCCTCAATTGTCAAGTTGTACGTTATTGCGTTCGGAGAGCGTTCTACGCGGCGTACCGCCGTTGGCTTCAGTTCGATACGTCCTGACTTTCGATCGGTTATTGCAGAGCTTGCTGCAGTACCTCTGGAAGCGTTTGACCGCCAGATACTCTGAGTCACAGACAGCGCACTTACGCTGCTCTGGCACGAACCGGTTTCCTCGCCAACGCTCAAGGCATGGCCGTGAACAGAACTTCCCAGCGCTACTTGTTGACCGGGAAACAAAGCCAGCGTTGCATTGCAAGCACGTTGCAGGCTTTGGCGTGCGGAGCGCAGCAAGCGTAGCGGCAGCCGCCCTGCGCTGGTTGTCGCAGCCATCTTTGCCAGTAGCGTGAAGGCGGATGTGAGCGCTCCGAGGCATTGCCTCAAGGTTGGCGGGGTCGTTGTTGCTCTTGTCCTCATCCCGATGGTGAACCACCCACCCGGCGGGAATTGGTCCGTAGTGCCGCTCGTAGATGACTCGATGCGCGTACCGTCTGCCGATGTACTTGTAACCCATACCTCATCCCCCGGCCTGATGTCGCCAGCAGGGATCCACTGGCCAACCACCAGAATAGGATGATCAACGGTTAAGGTCAAGCTCGTCGCACCACACTCGATAGTCACCAAGTCGTTAGGGTTCTGCGACCTCCCGGCAGCCAGTACCGACCGAGGTCCGTGCCGGGTCATCACCCGATCGCCTACCGCCATGAGTTCGATTGGCTTCGCGCTACCGTCCGCCATCTCAATCATCGTGCCGGGGATGCAGCACCAAGCCCCGTGGAACTGCGGACCGCGGAAGCGTTCAGGCTCGCTCGCCGGTATGCCCTTGATCAGCGATCCGTTGGTCAACTTGATCTCGTGCAGCGCCTTGTTGTAGTCCGACACTAAAGCCGAAGGTATGACCGACATCAAACCCGAGTCACCCTCAAAGCAAGTCGAGCGCACGTCACTGCTCGTAGGAGCCGCTACAAGCCAGCGGGTGCCGGGCTGTGTCCATGCCCACCACGCTACCTGCTCCGCGGCTGTACGGGTCTTCCCCGCCCCCCTGCCGGCCAGCAGAAGCCAGATGGACCACCAGTCACCGGGAGGCAGGATCTGATGCTTGTGCGCCTTCTGAAGCCACCCCATGCGCCATGCCCAAGCAACCTGCTGCTCCGGCTTGAGGGTTAGGAATTTACGCTTGGTTTCCGGATCCTTGAGGATCTCAACCACGTCTGAGGGCAGCTTACTCGCCACAGTTAATCTCCCACCGGATACGCGCTACCCCGGCTGAACCAATGTCATCACGTCGCCGGGATGGAACGTCCCAGCCATTATTGGGCGGGAGTTCCTTTGCCTTCACCCAACCCGCTCCGCGCAGCGATGCGCCGCTTTCATCGTGCTGGGTATAGGTAATGCACCGGACGTAGCCCATCGCCTTAGCGGCCCTCCAGATGGCGCCGTAAAGCATTGAGTTGGCGTTCCGATCGCCCAACGTACAAGTCCGGTTTACTTCCAACGTCAGGCCGTCATCAAGGTGCCGAGCCACCGGTCGTCCAGCTGTAGCAACGCCAATCAGCGTGCCTTCTCCGTTGACTAACCCGATGCTGAACTTGTGCCCAACCGGGGGCCGATTGTGCCTGTGATGCTCCTTAACAAACTCCTGCGCCAGCTTGAGAGTGGTAGGAACAACCCGAAAACCCCCGTTTTGAGGGCCATCCCCCACTTTCATTGATACCGGCCGGCGAGCGATCGAGACAATTTCCCACTTTGTACCCCATTTCTGGGGTGAAAATGGGAGGTCACTCTTCGATCTGCCTTGTCATCTCGGCGTTCTTGAGTATCGACTCAAACATCTCAGTCGCCTGAATGTTGATCTGCAACGGGTTGTCCTATCCCCGGCCACCTGAACCCTATTGCCGTATCTATTAGGGC
>Ga0207954_1000568_pt1 | contig 12570 bp, 10 predicted proteins | sample CryBogmetaGMA0M_FD_184547 | JGI IMG/M metagenome (GOLD analysis project Ga0207954, IMG submission 184547) | Freshwater microbial communities from Crystal Bog, Wisconsin, USA - MA0M (SPAdes) | ecosystem: Environmental > Aquatic > Freshwater > Lake | place: Crystal Bog, Wisconsin, USA | collected... | reverse complement strand
GTGGCGACGGGGGCGCAGGTGGTGCTCGCGGACGCGACCTGGAACGTCGAGGAGGCGATCCGCCACGTCGAGGACGTGCTCCGGGCCGGCTGAGTCGAGGACCGCTCAGCGGGGCGAGTCGGCCGGGATCTCTTCGAGGCTCGCCTTGTAGCGGACGCTCGATTGCGGGCCGCCGAAGCCGACCACGCGGCGATCGATGGCGGTCTGGCGCCCGACCACGCGGCCCCGTTCGATGTCGAAGCGGATGGTGCCGTCCCAGATCCGCTCCAGGAGCCTGGCTTCGAGCCGCGGATCGTCCACGGGCGTGAGCACCGTGGTGTCGACCGCGATGGTGGCGATGCCGTCCTTGACCGACTCCAGTCGATACCGCAGCCGCGTCCGCACCGCTTTGCGCGGACCGTTGGGCACCTCGACGACCACCTCCTGAGGAATCGTCCACTCGAAGCCGACCTCCACCGGGTCATCCGGCAGCGGCACCACCACGAGGTCCCCCGTCGCCGCCGGCGGGCAGGGGCGGAGTTCGCGGCGGTCGAGCACGCGGCCGTCCGTCGCGATCGTCATCCGGACCAGGGGCACGCCGAGGCTGTGCGGCACGAGTTCGTAGCCGGGGGGCGGCTCCGTGCCGCTGCCGCTCGACCAGCGGACCTCGCCGCGGTCGCTCGTCCGCGAGGTCATCGTCACGTCTTCCACCGACTGCTCGAGCGTCGCGCTGCCGGCAGCATCGACGGCGACGACCCTCCAGGTCTTCGTCGAATCCGTCATCGTCTCGACCGACTGCGTGGTGCCGTTCATCGTGGTTTCGGTGAGCGCGCGATGCGCGACCCGCATCGCCAGCCGCTCGTCGGGCCGAAACCGGTAGCGGAGCATGACCGGCTCGGCCGGCGCCGCGGCGCCGGCCGCCGCGGCGACGAGTCCGAGGCACAGGACGGCGATGCGGCGAAGCGGTGTGCCGGTCATGAGCCGCTCCGCGTCGAGGGCCGCTCGGCGGACTGCAGGCCGCCACCCCAGCCGAGTTTCTCGCGGAGGGTGCCGTAGTAGCCGTGCCGCTCCGTTTCCACGAGCGTGAACCGCGGTGCCGCCCGCCGGACGCGGATCCGGTCGCCGGCCGCCAGGCCCGTCACGACCCGGCCGTCCACCACGCAGGCCGAGCCCTCGTTCGGCTCGGGGACGACGATCTCGTAGGTGCGGGCGGCGGAGTCCACGACGGTGCGGTTGGTGAGCGTGTGGGGATTGAGCGGCGTGAACACGAAGGCGTCGAGGTCCTTGCGGACGATCGGGCCGCCGGCAGAGAGGTTGTAGGCGGTCGATCCCACCGGCGTCGAGACGATCAGCCCGTCGGCACGGTAGGTGGTGGCGGGTTCGCCGTCGACGACGAGGCCGATCTCGATCATCGAAAACGGCGGGCCAGCGAGGATCGATGTCTCGTTGAGTCCGAGCTCGTGCGGCACCACGGTCGTGCCGCCGCGGACGACCTCCGTCTCGAACATCAGGTGTTCGACCAGCCGAAACCCTCCGGCGGCGATGCTGTGAAACGCCTCCGCCGCGGCGGCGCGGGGAACGTCGGCGAGGAAGCCGAGCCGCCCCAGGTTGACCCCCAGCACGGGGATCTGGTGATAGCCCATCCAGCGGGCGGCCCGGAGGATCGAGCCGTCACCCCCGAGAACCACCACGATGTCGGTGGCCGTGGGGCAGGGGGGCGGTTCGGCGTCCGCAGGCGCCGCGCCGAGGTGCGACGTGGCCTCGTGCCCGGCCGCGCGAATCGCGGCCGCCAGCTGGTCGGCCTCCGCCGGGACGTCGGGCTTGGCGGCCGGGCCGACGATCGCGATCCGCAGCGGACCCGTGGCGGCGTGACCGGGACGCAGTCGAGAGCCGCTGGACATGGGCCGCACGCCTCCGGCGTCGATCAACGGTTGGCGGTCGCGTGGCCGACGACGCCACTGCCGGACGGTCCGCGGCCCGCCAGCCGTCGGCAGGTGGCGGCGATCCCGGCGGCGTCGAGGCCGAGGTCAGCGAGGAGTTCCGCGCGTTCGCCATGCTCCACGAAGCGGTCGGGCAGGCCCAGCCGCGTGATCAGGCCGGCGTGGAGCCCGGCCTCGTTGACTGCCTCGAGGACCGCGCTGCCGAACCCGGTGGGCAGGGCGTTCTCCTCGAGGGTCACCGTCCAGGGGGCCGACTCGATGCGGTCGCAGAGGGCGGGATCGATCGGCTTCGCGAATCGGGCATTGATGACCGCGACTTCGAGGCCCTCGCCCCGGAGGATCGTCGCCGCTTTGAGGGCCTCGCCGAGGAGCGTGCCGCAGGCGATCACGAGGCCGTCGCTTCCCTCGGCGTGCGTCTCGCTGCGTCCCAGTTCGATCGGCTGCCGCGGTCCCTCGTGCCGCTCCACGACCGCCTTGGGGTAGCGGATCGCCACCGGGCCGTCGTGGGCGAGGGCCCAGTCGAGCATGGCGACGAGGTCGTGCTCGTCGCCGGGGGCGAGCACCGCCATGTTGGGAAACAGCCGCATGTAGCCGAGGTCGAACGAGCCGTGGTGCGTCGGACCGTCGGGGCCCGTCAGGCCCGCGCGGTCCATCATGAACACCACCGGGAGGTTCTGGAGGCAGACCTCCTGAAACACCTGATCGAACGACCGCTGGAGGAACGTGCTGTAGATGTCCACGATCGGCCGACAGCCCGCCTTGGCCTGGCCGGCGGCGAAGGCGACGGCGTGCGATTCGCAGATTCCGACGTCGAAGAACCGCTCCGGAAACTCCTCCCGCACCGGTTCGAGCTTGTTGCCCTGGCACATCGCTGCGGTCATCACCGTGACCCGGGGGTCGCGCTTCAGGGCGGCACCGATCGCCGCGCTCGCGACGTCGGTGTAGGCCCGCGACGTCGACTTCTTGATCGAGACGATGCAGTCGTCGTCGTCGCACTCGAACGGGGCGGGGGTGTGGAAGAAGACCGGATCGGCCTCCGCAGGCTTGAAGCCGTGTCCCTTCTCGGTGAGGACGTGGAGCAGGATCGGCCCCTCCTCCTCCTTCACCAGCTCCAGGTAGCGGATCAGGTTGGGGAGCGAGTGGCCCTCCACCGGCCCGAAGTAGCGGACGCCGAGCGCCTCGAAGAGCGCACCGCCGTGGATCGATGTCTTGAGCGACTCCTTGACGTTGGCGAGCATCCGCTCCATCGACTCGCCCACCATCGGCATGCCCTTGATGAACTCGCCGGCCTGGTGCTTGAAGCCCCGGTACCAGGAGTAGGTGCGGACCGTGTCGAGGTACTCCGCCAGCCCGCCCACCCGCGGACAAATCGACATCTTGTTGTCGTTGAGGATCACCAGCATCCGCTTCTTGAGGAAGCCGGCGTTGTTGAGGGCCTCGAATACGATCCCGGAGGGGAGGGCGCCATCCCCGATCACGGCGACCGAATGACGGTCGTCTTCACCGCGGAGGCCGTCGCCACTCGCCAGGCCGAGCGCCGTGGACACGCTGCAGCCGGCATGGCCGGTCATGAACAGGTCGAACGGGCTTTCGTCGGGGTTGGGGTAGCCCATCAGGCCCCCCTTGGTGCGGATCGTGCCGAAGCGGGCGAACCGCCCCGTGATCAGCTTGTGCGGATAGATCTGGTGGCCAGTGTCCCAGATCAGGCGATCGCGGCTGAAGTCGTAGACGCGGTGCAGGGCAAGACAGAGCTCGACGACTCCGAGGTTCGAGGCAAAGTGGGCCGTGCGCGACGCGGCGACCTCGCACAGCGCCAGCCGCATCTCCACGGCGAGCTGCTCGAGCTCGTCCATCGAGAGCCGCTGCAGGTCGCGCGGCGAAAGGATGCTCGGCAGGATATCGGCCATGAGGATGGGTGCTCCGTGCGTGCCCGGTTTCGGGTGGGGGCGTCAATGATCGCGGGCGACGATCCAATGGGCGAGGGCTGCGAGTCTCGCGGCCGGTTCACCGAGAGGCACCACCGCCGCGGCCGCCTCGGCCGCCAGGTTTCGGGCCCGGTCGCGGGCCGCCGCCACGCCGGCGACGGTCGGATAGGTGAGTTTGCCACGCTGCGCGTCTTTGCCGACCCGCTTGCCCATCGCGGCCTCGGTCCCCTCGGCGTCGAGGAGGTCATCGGCGATCTGGAACGCTATGCCGAACGCCCGCCCGAATCGCGCGAGCGCTTCGAGCCGTGCCGCGTCGGCCCCCACCGCGAGTCCGCCGAGGTGGAGCGACGCGAGGAAGAGGGCGCCGGTCTTGCGACGATTGATTCGGTCCATCCAAGCGACCTGTTCCGCGGGAGTCGCCGGCAGGTCCTCGATCCAGCCGCGCTCGGCGGCGAGGTCGTCGACCTGGCCGCCCACGAGCGCCCCGGCGCCGGCGGCCCGGGCGAGGGTCAGGCAGGCCTGGGCCGCGACCGCGGCGGGCATGCCGCCGGCAAGCACCTCGAAGGCGAGCGGCTGCAACGCGTCGCCGCAGAGGATGGCGGTGGCCTCGTCGAACTCGCGGTGGCAGGTGGGACGGCCGCGGCGGAGATCGTCGTCGTCCATCGCGGGGAGATCGTCATGAACGAGCGAGTAGGCATGGATGCACTCGACCGCGATGGCGGCCGGCGTGGCGGCCTCCCAGTGGACCAGTGGATCGCGGCCTGGATCGCCGCAGGCCTGGGCGGCCCAGAGGGCGAGGGCAGGACGCAGCCGCTTGCCCGGCGCGAGAACGGCGTAGCGAACCGCCTCGGCGAGCCGCGGCGGCGTCTCGTCGTCAAACTCCAGAGCCGCCGCGAGCCGCGGCTCGATGAAATCGCGAACGGGCTCCAAGGCGGACGCGATCGCGTCCGCCGGTGAGCATGCGACGGAGGATGTCTCTCTGCTGGTCACCGGGCAGTTCGCCATGCGTGGCCTGCAGACGTGCGAGGCTCTGGGAGGGGCGTCCGAGCCCTCCCGGGACCTCGTTTTGCCCGGGGGAAGTCTAGCCGTCGGCCCCGGCATCGTCCATTCCGGGGAGCGTCCGCGACCGCGGCTTCCGGCCGGCCGTGCGGGGAGCCTTTCCGGCCTCCGCAACCTTCGGCCCTCCGGTCGCGGCCAGGATCGGCCGCCCCTCGTCGTCGATGCGGATGAGCGTGCTCACCTTCTCCTCCGCGATCGAAAGCTCCTCGTGCAGCCGGTGGAGCAGGCCTACCCCACGCTCGTAGGCGGCGATCGACTCGGTCAGGCCGAGGCTGCCCGATTCGAGTCGCGACACGAGTTCCGCGAGGTCGGCGAGCGCGGTTTCAAACGAGGCGGGCTGGGGTGACTCTGAGGGCTCAGCGTCCGATGGCATCGTGGGTGCTCCTTTCCACTCGGCTCCAGAGGCGTCCGTCGGCCAGCTGCGTGATGATCGTAACGCCGGCGGGGATGCCGACGGTGCTCTTGAGCGCGGTCTCGTGGCCGTCGAGCTTCGTCACCGACCAGCCGCGGGCCAGCAGGTGCACGGGGCTGCCGGCTTCGAGACGGGCCGCCGCCGCCGCGATCCGCTCACCAGCCCGCGAGACCACCGAGCCGGCGAGCCGTCGCAGCCGCAGCGCGTGCGCATCGAGCGCGTCGCGGCGGTCGCGGACGAGCCGGCTCGGGTCGGCGAAGATCCGCGAGCGACCGACCGCCCTCACGCGATCATGGGCGAACTCGAGACGGCGGGAGAGCGCCACCTGCAGCCGCGTCGCCATGCCGACCACGGCGGCCGTCACCTGGCGGGCGTCGGGCACGAGCTTCACGGCGGCGTCGGTGGGCGTGAGCGCCCGGACGTCGGCGGCGAGGTCGCAGAGGGTCACGTCGATCTCGTGGCCCACGCCCGAGACGATCGGGACCGGCGCCGCGGCCACGGCGCGGACGAGCACCTCCTCGTTGAACGACCACAGGTCCTCGAGGCTGCCACCCCCGCGGATCAGGGCGATGGCATCGACGGCGGGTCGCAGCCGCGTCGCGGCGTCGAGGGCCGCCGCGAGCTCCTCCGCAGCCCCCGCTCCCTGCACCCGCGACGGCACGATGATCACCTCCGTCGCCCGCCACCGCGCGAGGAGCGTTTCCAGGAAGTCGGCGATCGCCGCGCCGGTGGGGCTCGTCACCACGGCGATCCGCGTGGGGAACTCGGGCAGGGGCCGCTTCCGGGCCGCCGCGAACACCCCCTCGGCGTCGAGCATGGCGTGCACGCGGCGGAGCCGCGCTTCGAGCGTGCCGGTGCCGACCGCGTGCAGGCGGTCGATCGTCAGCTGGTAGGTGCCCCGCGGCGGATATACCTCCAGACGTCCGTGGCAGACCACGGCGAGGCCGTCGGCCGGTTCGATCGCGAGCGACTGCATGGTGCCCCGCCAGATCACCGCGCGGAGCACGGCGGTCTCGTCCTTGAGCGAGAGGTAGACGTGGCCGCTGGAAGCCCGGGTGAGGTTGCTCACCTCGCCGGCGACCCAGACGTCGGCGAACCGCGTCTCGAGCTGCTCCTTGACTCGGGCGGTGAGGTCCGACACGCTCTGGACGTCGTCGGGCGGGCTGCGGCGGTCTGTCACGACGCGAGTGGCCATCGGCGGCAGTGTAGCAGTCGTCGGCGCGAGCCCGGGCCGGCGAAGATCTGGAGCGAGCATGTCAGCAGCCCGAGTGGAACCCGCCGGTGAACGTCCGGACGAGACGGCCTCCCGGGCCGCGCCGAATGACGCGGCCTCCCGGGCCGCGCTGCTCGTCGTGTTCCTGACGGTGTTCATCGATCTCCTCGGATTCGGCATCGTGCTCCCGGTGATGCCGCGGCAGGCGGAGCCCTTCCTCGACGCCCTCGGCCTGTCGCCGGCCGCCCAGGGAGCGGCGATCGGCGTGCTGTTCTCCAGCTTCTCGCTGATGCAGTTCCTGTTCAGTCCGCTCTGGGGCCGGCTCTCCGACCGGATCGGCCGCCGGCCGATGCTGCTCCTGAGCCTCGCGGGCTCGGTCATCTTTTACGCCGTCTACGCGCTGGCGGTCACGGTACCGGCCACGCCCGTACCGTCGCGCGAGCGGGCCGCGCTGGCCCTCGGGCTGATGCTCCTGTCGCGGATCGGCGCGGGCATCGCGGGCGCGAGCGTCGGCACGGCCGCGGCCGTGATCGCCGACTGCACCACGCCCGAGAACCGGGCCCGCGGCATGGCGCTGATCGGCATCGCCTTCGGCGGCGGGTTCACGCTCGGACCCCTGCTCGCCTACTTCGGCCTGGCGCTGTTCCGCCAGCAGCCTTGGGGCGTGGGCGCGATCGCCTCGGCCTTGTCGCTGGTGGCCCTGGTGATCGCGGCCACCGTGTTTCGCGAAACGCGGCCGCCGCAGGGCGTGCCCGAGCGACCGCGGTCGGGGCTGGGCCGCATGGCCACCGTGCTGTCGATGCCCGGCGTCGGCACGCTCGTGCTCGTCTACTTCCTGGCGATCGTGGCCTTCGCCGGCTTCGAATCGACGGTGGCCCGTCTGACCCGTACGGCCTTCGGCATGGACGATCACGACAACTTCCTCGTGTTCGCCTTCATCGGCGCGATGCTGCTCGTGGCGGGAGGCTGCTACCGACCGCTCGCGAAGCGGTTTGCCGAGCGCCGGCTGCTGGGGGGAGGTGTGCTGCTCGTGCTCGTTGGCATCGGCCTGCTCGGCCTCGTGGCCTGGTGGGTCTACCGAGATCCCTCCGCGGGGCAGGCCGTGGCGGCGAAGACGGTCTTCTATGCCGCGGCCGCCGTGGCGGTGGCCGGGTTCGCGGCGATCAATCCCTCGGTGTCGGCGCTGATCTCGAAACAGGCCGATCCGGCGCGGCAGGGCGAGGTGCTCGGCGTCAATCAGTCGTTCGCCTCGCTCGGGCGGATCGTGGGGCCGTTTCTGGGCTCGTTCCTCTTCGGCCTGCATGCCTCGCATGCCCTGCCGTTCGTGGTGTCGGCGGCCCTGCTCGTCGGTGTGCTCGCCCTGATGCCACGGCTCACGGGCGGAGCACGATGACCGGCGCGGCCGGCGTGCTCGTGATCGGCCACGGCACGGCGGATCCCGTCGGGGCGGCCGAGACCCGGCAGGTGGCCGCGACCGTCGCCAGCCTGATGCCTGGCGTGCCCGTCGAACTGGGCTTTCTCGAGGTGATCGCGCCGACGATCGACCATGCCGTGGCGCGGCTGGCCGCCCGCGGCTGCCGCAAGCTGGTGGCGGCGCCACTGCTGCTTTTTGCTGCGGGCCACGCCAAGCGGGACGTGCCGGAGGCGGTCGCCGCGGCCGCCGCGGCGCACGGCCTCGAGGTGCGCCAGAGCGAGGCCTTTGGCGAGATTCCCGAGATCGTCGAACTCGCGCGGACGCGGCGGCGCGAAGCGGTCGCGGCCTCCGGTCCGGTGGCGGCCGCCGACACCGTGCTGGTGATGATCGGCCGCGGCTCGAGCGATCCCGCGGCCGCGGCCCAGCTGCGGTCGTTCGCGGAAGCGACGCTCGCCGGAGCTTCGGCCGACCGTCCCCGTCGGGTCGAACTGGGGTTCGTGGCCGCCGCCCGACCGCGGCTCGACGAGGCGCTCGCCGCGGCCAGCGATCCGATCGACGTCGCGGTGCGTAGAATCGTGGTACAGCCGCATCTGCTCTTTCGTGGCCACGTGGAGGAGCAGGTGAGCGACGCCGTCGCCGATGGCCGGCGGCGGCGAGGTGATCTCGAGTGGGTTCAGGTGGCCCGCCTGGGCGCCGATCCGCTCGTTGCCCGGGCGTTGGCCCGCCGCGTGGAGCAGGTTCTCGGCGTCGAAAGCCTGTCTCGCCAAGGCTGACGAGAAACGTCACAATGGTTGGTTCGGTGGCCGAGGCCAGGGGGCCGTGGCCTCGCGAGGTAGGCACGTCATGACACGGAGGATGGACCGCGTGGACGCAACGACACGGACGGGGTGGTCGATCGGCGGGATCGGAGCGGTGGCCCTGACGGTCGCCCTGGCCGTCGTGCCGGTCGCCGTCGAGGCCCAGGTGCCGCAGCAGCCGCCCGCCGTGGTGGCGCCGGCCCCCGTCGATCGGCCGGCGATCCAGGCGCCCGCGGCGGCACCCGCCCCACCGGCCCCGGCCGCCGCGGTCGGGCAGGCCAACGCCCCGCCGGCGTCGGTGAAGCCCGGCACCAACGACCGATACATCGCGGTGGCCGTCCGCCGCCAACTCGAGAACGAGCACTTCCTGCGGAAGCCGATCGACGACGAGATCGCCCGCCGCTGGTTCTCGTCGTTCCTCGAAGCCCTCGATCCGATGAAGGTCTACTTCCTGCAGAGCGACGTCGATTCGTTCATGCAGAAGCGGGAGTCACTCGACGAGCTCGTGAAGAAGGGGGACGTGACCTTCGCCTACGACGTGCTGACCCGGTTCCTGCAGCGGGTCGATCAGCGGCTGCCTCTGATCGAGCGGCTCATCCAGGGCCCCCAGGACTTCGCCAAGGACGAGACGATCGTGATCGATCGCGACGACACGAAGTGGGCGAAGAACGAGGCCGAGGCCGAGGATCTCTGGCGGCGGCGGATCAAGTACGACCTGCTCGTCCAGAAGATGGAGAAGACTCCCGCCGACGAGGCCAAAGACAAGCTCCTTCGCCGCTACCGGAGCCTCGCCAAGCGGTGGCACCAGATGACGGCCGACGAACTGCTCGAGACCTACCTCTCCTCGCTCACCAGCAGCTTCGACCCGCACACCAGCTACATGTCGCCCGGCACGCTCGAGAACTTCGAGATCGGCATGCGGCTGCAGCTCGACGGGATCGGCGCCCAGCTCAAGGGCGAGGACGGCTACACGACGATCGTGGAGCTCACGCCGGGCGGCGCCGCCGACAAGGACGGCCGCCTGAAGTCGAAGGATCGCGTCGTCGGGGTGGGCCAGGGCAAGGACGGCGAGATCGTCGACGTCGTCGACATGAACCTCAACGAGGTCGTGAAGCTGATTCGCGGCAAGCGGGGCACGATCGTCCGCCTCAAGGTGATCCCCGTCGGCGAGAACGTGCCCAAGGTCTACGACATCACCCGGGCCAAGATCGAGCTGAAGGACGCCGAGGCCCGCGGTGAGGTGATCGAGCACGGCACCAAGACCGACGGCACGCCCTACAAGGTGGGCGTGATCAACCTGCCGAGCTTCTACATGGACATGGCCGGGGCCCAGCAGGGTCAGGCCGAGTTCAAGAGCAGCACCCGCGACTGCAAGCGGCTGCTGGACGACTTCCGCAAGCAGGGGGTCGATTGCGTGGTACTCGACCTGCGGAGCAACGGCGGCGGCTCGCTGCCGGAGGCGATCAAACTCACCGGCCTGTTCATCGACAAGGGCCCGGTGGTGCAGATCAAGGATTCCGACAAGCAGGTTCGCCCCTACGACGACGTCGATCCCGGCGTCGCCTGGGACGGGCCGCTGGTCGTGCTCACGAGCAAGTTCAGCGCGAGCGCCAGCGAAATCCTCGCCGGCGCCATTCAGGACTACCACCGGGGCCTGATCGTGGGCGACAAGTCGACCCACGGCAAGGGAACCGTGCAGACGCTGCTCGACGTCGGCCGCCAGCTCTTTCCGCGGTTCGACAGCTCGCCGCAGCTGGGGGCGATCAAGGTGACGATCCAGCAGTTCTACCGGCCGTCCGGCGACAGCACGCAACTCGAGGGCGTGAAGAGCGACGTCGAGTTGCCGAGCTTCACCAGCCACCTGCCGATCGGCGAATCGGACCTCGACCACGCGCTCACGTTCGACCGCGTGCCGCGGGCCGACTTCCGCTCCTCGGGCAAGGTCACCGACGGCATGGTGTCGATGCTCCGCGAGGCTTCGGCCAAGCGGGTGCAGGCCAACAAGGACTTCGAGAAGCTCGCCGGCAATATCGCCCGCTACGAGAAGCGGAAGGACGAGAAGACGATCTCGCTGAAGGAAAGCGATTTCGAGCGGCAGTGGAACGAGGGCAAGGCCGCCGAAGACGAGGAGGAGAAGAAGCTCGAGGAAATGGAGTCGCAGAAGAAGCCCGTCGTCCGTCGCGACTACTACTTCGACGAGGCCCTCAACGTCACGATCGACTACCTCAAGGCACTGGCCGGCGTCACCGGTCTGGCCGATACGGCGAAGGTGCAGGAGCCGCAGCCAGCGACGCCGTGATCAGGAAGCCCAATCGCGTCAGCGATGGGGATCTGGTGGCCGCGCCGCTCGGGGCTGCCCATGCCCGTCGCCAAGTGGCCGCAGGTTTTCAACCTGCGGTGCCTCGCCGCTCGGGGCTGCCCATGCCCGTCGCCAAGTGGCCGCAGGTTTTTAACCTGCGGTGAATCGCCGCTCTGGGCTGCCCATGCCCGTCGCCGGACGCTCACTGCGGGCCTCCGGCCCTGCGCTCGCTCGGTGCTGACTCGCTCTCGGCATCCATGCCTCCGCTCGTCAGCAGACGCCGGCTCCCGGGCACGGGCAGCCCCGAGCTCGTCCACTCGTGAACGTGGCCGCCGAGAAGTGGCACAGGTTTTCAACCTGCGGTGAAGCCCGCTCGGGGCAGGCAACGCCCGAGGTTCACTCGGGCCTCGGCGACACCACGTCTTCGACCAGGGATTTCAGGGCGGCGAGCGGGCGGGGATGCGCGGGGCGGAAGCCGAGATCGCTGAACAGGAGCGTCGGATCGACCCGCTTGTCGGCGCCGCGGCTGCGTGGAGCGGTGATGTCCCAGCGGGGGGCGGGGCTGTTCGTGAGCGCGGCCAACGTGCCATACCAGTCGCGGCGACGGACAGGGTGGCCATCGGCCACGACGTAGAGCCTGCGGGGCGCGCGGGCGTCGGCGACCAGGCAGACGACGGCCGCGGCGTCGTCCACGTGGACGAGGTTCAGCCAGGAGTCGGGATCGGCGGCGATCGGCAGGCCCGCCTTGAGGTCGCTGATCCGCGGCAGGCGGCCCGGTCCGTAGAGCCCGGCGAACCGCAGGGCGGTTCCGGGGCCGGCCGGATGGGCCGCGAGCAGCGCCTCGGCTTCGACGAGCACGCGGCCCGCATCCCGCGAGGGATTCGGCGGTGTTGACTCATCGACGACTCCACCCCCTTCGTCTCCCCAGACGCCGGTGGAGCTCGAGAGAATCACCCGCGGCAACGGATCGACGGCCCGCGCCGCCGCGAGGGCGTCGAGGAGCCGGCGCAGCCCGTCCACATGGACGTCGCGGGGCGCCTTGGCCGAGCCGCGATCGAAGCCCACGCCCCAGAAGACCGTCGCGGGCACCCCGTGCGTGGCGAAGAGCGTCGTCCACCCGGGCTCCGCCGCCGTGACGTCGAGGACCACGGGCGTGAAGCCTTGGGCCCCCAGCTCCGCTGCCCGGGTCGCGCGCCGCGTGGTGGCGATCACGGCTTCACCGGCCCCGGCCCACCGGCGTGCGACCCGCTCGCCGAGATACCCGCAGCCGACGACCAACCGCGGCCGCCGGGGGCGGCCACCGGGTTCGCCGGCCGGGCCACGATCCTCGGAAATCGGCATCGTCGGGGCGAGAGCGTCGTGGCTGGGCATGGAGGAGTTATACGCCGCGCCCGTGAACCACGCGGCAGGGCCGTCAGCCGTCGAGGGCCCCGGGCCGTTCGCCGCGGGACTGCGACTCGAGCCACGACTGGAGCACCACCTGCGCGGCCACGGCGTCGGCCCTGGCCTTCTTGCGGCCCCGTGTCATCCCG
>Ga0207954_1000567_pt1 | contig 12590 bp, 12 predicted proteins | sample CryBogmetaGMA0M_FD_184547 | JGI IMG/M metagenome (GOLD analysis project Ga0207954, IMG submission 184547) | Freshwater microbial communities from Crystal Bog, Wisconsin, USA - MA0M (SPAdes) | ecosystem: Environmental > Aquatic > Freshwater > Lake | place: Crystal Bog, Wisconsin, USA | collected... | reverse complement strand
GCCCCCTCCCCGGCGACGGTGTCATGCATGGCACCCCGGCAGCACCGCGCCCACCTCGAGCGTCCACCGCTGCCCACCGATCGAGATGCGGTGCCGCCGGGGTGCCATGCATGACACCGTCGCCGGGGAGGGGGCAGTCGGTCAAACGGCGTGGATCACTCGATGGAAATCGCGATTGTCGGCTCGCCAGCGCGGCGCGTGACAGTGAACGATTCCGCCCATCCGGAGACGATCTGCGACACGGTCTGGGATTCGCCTTGCGTCGGCCCGTCCCCGCGGCCCCCGGCTGTCTGATGAAAGACCGCGGTCTTCTCTTTCCAGCCGCTGGGGAAGTCCTTGCAGGCTAGGGTGGGCAGCGGTGTCTCGGTCGACGTGTATGTCTGCTTGTAGTACTTTCCGCGGTTCGTGATTGAGCCTCCCGTCGTCGCCACCGCCGCCACTTCCTCGATGCTGTCGGGGCTGGGCGTGATCGTCACGCTCGTGCCGTCGGCGATCGGCCCGGTGGGGGTCGAGAGCGTGCCGAGACGCCAGTAGGACTCCTCGCCGTCGGCGACGTATTCGAGCGACACGGTGAGCGTTTCGCCGCCGACCGTGGCGGTCAGGGCGGGCGCGGATCGCGTCCGGTCGACCACCACGCCAGTCAGGCCCGTCCACCGCACGGTTCCGACCGCCGTGTGGTCGATCGTCGCGAATCCCCCCAACGATGCCCCCAGGAAAACTCCCCTGTAGCCGGGGAGCGTGACCGAAGTCACGACCCCCGCAGTCAGATTCGCGACGATCGAACCAGGGAAGAAAATCACGTCCCCCCACGTCGACGGCGCAGCCGGGGCTAGGTTGATCGGAAGCGTCGTGAATCCCGTCCAGTAGTCGCCGCCGTCGATAATGTCGATTGCGGAGATTTCATACGCGGTCGTTCCTGGAATCATCGTGAACGAGACAGAAAAAACCGCTTCCCGTGTATGCGAAGCGCCTGATGGAATGCTCGCGATGATCGTCGGCGGCGACAGTGACGAGGCGAGCGTGAACGGCAGCGTCGACGATCCGCTCGCGGCAAATGCCTGCCCAAGCGGCGACGGCGGGTTCAGCCAGTAGTCGATCCCGGCACCGTCGTTCGTGATCCGGATCGTCCTGCCGTTCGTGATCCGGATCAAGAGTTCCATCCCTGACGTGGGGTAGCCCGCGCCAGGCGAGTCGACGGTGACGCCGACGAGTTCCCAGTAAGGGTTCCCGATCACGTCTGCCCGCTGACGCCAGACAGGAGAGAACGCGGCGCCGCTTCCGGTTCCGCTGCCGAAGATGAGGAACTCGACCGTCGGCGGGATGCGAGACCGGAACGGCAGCCACCGATACCGGAACGTGACGCGGTGCGCTGCGGCGACGTTTAGGTAGTTGGTCGGCGAGACCCAGAGCAGTTCCTCCGAGACCCATGCGGCCTCGTCCTCAAACAAAATCGGCTCCGAGTATTTGCCCGACCAGAAGAATTCTCGAGCCATAAACTTGCCGCACATCGCAGCAGACACCGCGATCGACTGCGTCTCAAAGTAGCCGTCGGTCGGCGACGTGAAGACCGTGGTATCCGTTCCGAGAAACGTCGTGACCGACTGCGTGACCTGCTCGCCGACGTGCTTGGAAAGCGACACGTTCGCGAGGCACCCGGAGTTCGCGATCGATGCGGTCGCCGACACGGCGGTCGGCGAGTTCGTGTCGAGCGTGTAAGTGATCGGGCCGGAAAGCGTCCCGCTCCACTCGTGCCTGACCATCTCGCCCGTCCCCTCGCCTGGGGTCAGCGACACGACGAGCTGCGACGCACCATCATCACAGCAGTCGCAGGTTCCGCTGCCGCAGCACGGGCATCCCGGCAGGAGTACCATCATCCGCACTCCGCGGACACGACGTACCAGTAGCCGTTGGCGTGCAGCGCGACCGAGACCCACTTCCCGCTGCCGATGTTCGCGAACTTGTTTACGACCCCGGCGACGGTCACGCCCGTCGACCGCGCTTCGCTTGGCGGCGTCCCGTCCTCCCACACGTCGAGCGTTGCCGTCGACCCCTTCGCGAACGATGATGAGGTCTTGCAGAGACGGTGCGCAGCCGAGCCGCAGCCGATCCGCACGAGCGCCCACACAGAACCCGTCCCGGCCTGCCGCCAGACGATCGGAGCCGCACCTGGGATGCCGTGGCACGTCGCGAGGGCGGTCGTGTCGCCAGCGGCTGGCCTGGCGAACTGGTGCGCGTCGCTGTAAGCGACCACCTTCACCGGCACCACGCCGCCGAGCGCCACCCGGGCCACGCGACCGTCCGCGATCGGGTCGATCGCCACACCCCACGAGATGTCGCTGCCGAGCGGCGCACCGACCTTCACGATCGGCCGCTCTTGAAACGACGCCGCGGCTGCGTCGGACAGCGTCGGGTCGGTGAGGATTCCGGTGATCCTCGCGACGCCGTACCGCCCGATGTCGGAGCCGCTTGAGTTCTGCGCGAGGACGGTGTTTCCCGCACGATACTGCGGCGTCGATTCGCCGACACCCTGCGGTTCCAGCCGCTCGACAATGTCGGTAGCCCGCACCATCCTGTTCCACAGGGGAACAGGAATGCGATCCTTGCGTCCCGGGTTGGCGCCCGACGAGTCCATCGATCAAGCCCCCGGTAGCCGAAGGTCGCGGAAATCGCCGTACTTGTAGACGCGGTTCGCGTAGATGGCGACGGGCTTTTTCAGTCCGATGCCGCTTGCGGCGTCGTCCTCGTACCGTATCCAAACGTAGTCCCAGCCGTTGGTCGGAGTGAGCGTGATGCCTCCGACCGTCACGGCGGCTGTCTTCTTTGCCGCAAAGCGGAACGACAGCCGAGTGCTTGCGACCTCCGACGCCAACTTCTGATTCGGGTTGAATGTCGTCCCTCCGGAGATGCCGAGAAACAGCACCTCGCCAATCGCGTACCCGCGAAATGGGAGCTGATTGATTGTCCCGGTGAGCGCCGCCACGCTCTGGAAATACGATGCGGAAAGGTTCACACCAGGGATTTCATATTCTTCGCTCCACTCAAACACAGGCACGACGATGTCGACGCCGTCGACGTTGTCGTTGTTGACGCCGATCGCAAGTTTCATATCGACGGCTGCTGGGCCTGCTCGCTGCTCAGTCAGTCCGCTCGTGATGTGCTGCGTCGCCCCTGTCGAGTTGTAGTTGATCGTTTTCACGACGCCGATCGGCATCGCGCCGCCGCCGCCGTCGTCGCCCGACTCCTGCGAGCCGCCGCCTGATGTGATGTATGTTGCGACGACCTCCCAGTAGCCGTTGCCCAGGTGCTTGGCTGCGTAGCCGTCGAAGTTGAAGTGATACGGGCCATACTTCCCCTCGATCGTCCCGCTCGTGCCGTCGAGCTGCTCACTGAAATGAGCGTGTGCGGCGAACGGGTCGAGGCCAGCATCGACGATCCACGTCTGGTTATATGTCGATTGATCCGACGCCCCGCCGCGGCGCAGCGTGGCCTCCTCAGAATCGACGCGAGTCATCCAGTTGCTTGGCAGGCTCATCCGATGAACACTCCACCTTGGTTCGCCATGACCACGAGCCGACCGACGCCGCGGGCGGTGTCTTCAGCGGCTTTCGCGGTTCGCTCCGCGAGGTTGCTCGAGTACCCCATGCGGTCGAAAGCGCTGTTCTGGAACGCGCCGATCGCGTCGAGCCGCTTATCCTGCGCCTCTCGCTGACCAGCGGCGGCGGCTTTGCCCTTTCCGAGCCGCAGTTCTTCCTGCTTCTGGAGTTCCGCGCGCTTCGCGTCGAGGCGGGCCTGCATGGATGCCTGCTCGCCCAGGTCGAGCGTTTGCTCAAGCCGCGTAGCGTTTTCTTCATGCGTGGCAGCCTTCGCATGGTCGCCCTCGCGCCGTGCCTTCGCTGCTTTTTCTCGTTCATCCGCCGCGACGATCATCCTGTCCTTATCATCGACGGCGCGTGCCTCGTCCATAGCGGCAGTTGCTGCTGCAAAGTCTTCCCGTCGCTCGTTCGCGCGCCACCTCGCGTCCTTGATGTCGACCAGCTCTCCTTCCCCTGGAACACCACTCGCACCAAAGCCTTCGGCAGCGTTAGCGGCGGCTTCCCACATATCCGCTTTTGCTGCGGCGATTTCTGCCGCATTAGTCGCTGAAGCAACTTTCTTCTCAAATTCGGCGATGATGTCGTTGTAGACGTTCGCGTGTTCTTCAGAGATGGTTCCATCACCGACAAAATCGGCAAGCGTGTGCTGCATGGAAGCGACACTGGAAACCGCCGTGTCTCGCGTATCTCTAAAATCGGCCAGCCTAAATTGCAACACACCATCCGGGTCGTGACCGTACTCACTTTGAACCTTCTCGGTCGACTCCCGCTCTCGCACTCGCGCGTTGATTGCCTGCTGCTGCTTGTCGAGTTCCGCGGGCGTGGTGGCAGAGTCGATACCCTGCTCAATCGCACGGTTCCGGCGAGCCTCCTGCGCGGCGCTCGCAGATGAAGCACCACGAGCCGCTGCCTTGTCGGCCGCGGCGCGGCGATCCTCTGCGTTTTTTTTGCGGCGCTCCTGCCGATCCTTCTCACCTTTCTTGAAGTCTGCCTCCGCGGCATCGATCTGTCGCTGCCGGTCGGCCTCGCGCTCCTCCGGGGACATCACCCCGGATTGCCGCAGAACGTCGCGGCGGTGCCGAAATGCCTCATCGATTGCGGCGCGCTGGGCTTCGGTTCCCCCTCGCGTAGCCATCAAGTCGTCGCGCGCTCGTTTAAGTTCTTCCATCGTCTGTGGTTGCAGCGAGAGTTCAGCCGTCCGCATCGAGAACTCACGCCCGTGCGCGGCGCGGTGCCGCTGGAGCATCTCGTTCCGAGCGCCTGACGACCCAAACTCCGCACCGACCATCCTGATCTTCGACCCAATGTTCTGGTCGTACCACGACGCGAGGTCGATCAGCATCTTGCGGATCGCCGTGATGCCCGCGGCCCAGGCCGCGACGATGTCGCCCGCAGACAGCGCCTCGTAGATGCGGTTCCCGCCTTCCTCCGCGTACTCGCCAAGTTGCCCGAAGAGGTCACGCATCCCCGACATCGAGTCGCCAAACATCGAAAAAGCCGCTTCCGCCGATTCGCTGATGAACGTGAAAGCCGGTGCCGCGAGGTGCCGCAGCTCAGTGAACAGGTCGCTCGCCTGCGTCACTGCCCACTGGAGACCGTTGTAGAGAGCGCGGCCGATGCCAAAGAGGATCTCCGCGGCATCGTCCACCGCGGGGCCGATGATCATCATCACCTGCGCGAATGCGGCGTGAGCCGCATCCACGAATACCCGCCAGGCGAGCGACAGGTCGCCAGACTCGATTGCCGCCCACACGCCGCTCCATCCCGTCTTCGCGGTGGCGACGATTTCCGGCCAGACAGAGGCGGCTCGAGCGGCGAACGCATCCCAGATTTTCGGGAGACCCTGACCAAGAGCATCGGCGAGGCCGAAGATGATCCTGCCGAACTGCGTCGCGACGCGGGTCGCCACAGCGAAACCGACGCCGAGCGCGATGATAGCCGCACCGGCTATGGCTGCGGCACCGGCAAGAGATCCGAGCGCCGGAAGAGACGCAGCGCCAACCGCCGCCATAGACGTGGCGAATGAAGCAAGCGAAACCATCACCACGCGATTCATGGCGAGCGCTGCCTGCGTAAGCAGTGCTATCGAGTGGATGGCGCTCCCAGAAGCGTTGAGCGTGGCCGTCAAACCAGCAGCGATAAGCGACACGGTTGAAGCGATTCCAGCGCCAGCAGCCACGAACGCAAACCTCATCGCGATAGCCGCGCCCGCCAATCCATTAATGACGCCACCGAGTCCGAGAATCGCCATTCGGGCAGGGACGACGGCAAGTCGAACAAACGACGCGCCGAACGTCGATGCGACGAGTACCACGCGACCAAGCGACGATGCGATTCGCCCCATGACAGTCGACACGACGGCGGCTACGGACTTGAACGGCGCAACCACGGCGCCAACCACCCCGCCCGCGAGTTTTATGAACCCATCCAGCGAGAAAAGCGCAAGTTGGATCGACAGCCCTGCGCCAAAGAATGCCACGCCGCTGGCGACGAGCGCGGCGGCGACGTTCGCAACGGTCTGAACCGCTTCTTGATTCTTCTTGACGAACTCCGATAGCGCCATCGTCGTGCGGCCGATCGCGTCGAATGCGAAACGGAGGTTCTTGTCAAGCGCCTCCCCGATCGCGTAGCCGAGCATCACGACGCCGTTCTGCGCTCGCTCAAACGACACGACGAATGCCTTCGCCATTTCGTTCGCCTTGCGGGCGGTGGCGCCCATCGAAGCCTGCGCCTGCGCGGTGAGGTTCAGCCACGCCTCGATGTTCTTCAAGAGACCTTCGGCACCGCGCATGCCGCGGATGTCGAACATCTCATTGAGGAATCGCAGCCGGTCGGGGCCGGGGAGGTCTTTCAAGAACATCTGAAGTTTCTTGAGGATCTCCGCGAATGGCAGGAACTCCCCATTCGCGTCCCGCAGCCCGCCGATCGCCCCCTCCAGTTTGTCGAGGTTCTGGACGATCTGAAGCAGCATCTGGTTGAGCGACGTGCCAGCGGTCGACGCCGCGAGGCCGCTCTGCTGGAGGTATGCGATCGCTGCGGCGGTCTGCTCCAGCGACAGGCCGAACAGGTTTGCCGATTGCCCCGCATAGCGGAAACCATCGGCGAGATCATCGACGGTCGACACCGTGGCGTTCGCCATTTCTTGGAGAACGTCTGCGACGCGCGGCAGATGCTCCATCGTCAGGCCGAACTGCGTCAGGATCTCGACGCCGATGTTGGCGGCGCGCCCCATCTCGATGCCAGCGGCGCGGCTGAAGTCGGCGATCACCCGGGTCGCTGCTCCCAGGTCTTTCACGCGAACACCGGCGCGGGCCAGTTCGCCCATCGCGTCGGCAATCTCGGTGAATGCCATGCCCGTCGAAGCGCCGATCTTCCGAATCTGATCGGAAAGGACGCGCATCTGGCCTGCGGTCGCCCCGGTGAGCGCTCGCACCGTATTGATGCGCTTCTCCAACTGCGCGTATTGGATGACCGCCGCGGCCAGGGGGGCCGCGAACGTCGCTCCCACCACGACCTGCGCAGTGCCGAGCCGCCGCAGCGTCGACGCGAACTTCGCGAGTTTGCCCTGCGCGAGCGCCAGCCCCCGGGAGAGCATGGAGGAGTCGGCGAAGATTTCGACCATCGCGCGGCCCGCGCGGATCGCCCCGACGCTCATATGCTCACCCGGATGTCAGAAGTTTTTCCAACTCTTCGACGCTGATCTGCTGTTTTGGTTTCGTCGCGTATGGATGGAAATCGTATGCCGAGAACGCTGGTTTGCTGGGGCTGCGATTGATGTTGGCGAGCAGCGACTGAAGGCAGGCAGTGTGCCACCACTCCGATGTCTCGCGGGCGTCACGCGCCCACATCAGTTCACGCAGCGTCCACGAATCCGGCGTCACTCCGATGATGCCAGCGCACTCGTAGACGAGTTCCCAGATGCTTCGCTCTCGTCCCACTTGGCGAGCGCTTGATCCACCTGCGCCATTGCCTTGGCGAGGCTGCGCTCCTGCATTTCCTTGCCCTTGGTCAGCGCCTTTCGGAGCAGCTCGCGCTGGGGCTTCGGGAAAAAATCCACGATCTCCTCGAGCAGCGCGTTCGTCGCTGCGTCGAGCGCGTCCCCCGCGAGCGCCTTCGCGAAGTCGAGATCGGAGATGCCCGCGGCCTTCGCTTCGTCCTCGCACAGAACCCACAGCACGTCGCCCAGCTTCACCGGGTCGCCTGCGAGTTCGTTGAACAGCGCACCGTCCTTGAGGTCGAGCAGGTCGATGCCCGCGATTCCGCGGACGCGCTTCACCGTTCCCACGTTGATCGACAGCACCCACTGCCGACCGTTCTCATCTCTGAAACTACGCATTGAATGTCCTCTTCAGCGTTGCGGTGTACACGACCACGTCGTCGAGCGGCTCGCTCGCGGCGCACGACGTGACGATAAACCGCGCGGAGGCATTCGTGGAAACGACCGAGACCGGAGTCCTGGCGTCGATCGCCGCCACGAGGATCGCGGCGTCCTCCGCGGTGATCGTCTCGATCTCGATCGAGAGCGAGCGGTTGCCGGGGAGGCAGTAGGTCTCGCCGTCGGAGTACAGCGGAACCTCGATCTCCTGCCGCGTCCTGTTCACCGACACCGACCGGACGCCAGTGAGCGCTGACCCGCCAACCGAAATCGAGCAGTTTCGGCCGAGCGCTATCGTAGGCACGGCGTCAGGTCGCCTTGCGCTTGATCGTCACCGTGAACGAAATCACGTCATCGAGGGGCTGGTTCTCTTGGATGTTCGTGACCTCGTAGTCGGTTCCGACCACGCTGCCCACCGACAGCCCGCCCAGGTCGAGCGTCTCGATCTCGTAGGTGGGGTTCACGAACGTCGTCGTGAACGCACGGTAGCCATCGCTGGCGTTCTGCCGACAGGTGATGTCGACGCTCTCGGCCTCGTTGGTGACCGTGACGCTGCGGATGCCGTCGTTGGAGATGCCCGTGAGCGGCGAAGACTGCGAGCGTCCAAGTGCAACTGCCATGTGTGGTTACCCTGCGGTGGATTGCTGTTGCTGTCAGGAGCCGCCGCCCGAAGGGGCGGAAGCCGCGTTCGTGCGCTTGAGCGAGACGTTCCACGAGATAACGTCGTCGAGCGGCTCGTTGCGGACGACACTCATCACCTTGAAGGCGCCGCTGGCGTGACCAGCGGTCAGGGTCACCGTGTCGCCTGGCGAAACGCTGGGATCTTCCAGCGTCTCCACCTCGACGCTCTGGCTCTTGAACCCAGCCTTGTACTTCCGCAGCGTGTCGCCGCGCTTGGTGGCGTCGATCTGCGGGCCGTCGGTCGTGATCGAGACGCTACGAACCTTGGTGTTCGTGATCCCCGTAAGGACTGCGTCTTTACCGAGCAGGGGGGTGATTGGCACCGTGAAACTCCCGTGGAGGCGTCACAAATCAGAATATGGCCGTGCGTCCGTTGACCCGCACGTTGTTGGCGAAAACCTCCGGACAATAAGTCCGCAGGAACGGTAGAGCGCGGGCGAACCCGATGGCAAACGCGGGGCGGGGCTGATATTGGCCTCCGCGGCCACCGTTCGTTTGCGGTCGCGGGTGACGACCGCCGAACTCGTGCAGGTCATACAGCCAGTGCGACCGCAGAGAGCCGATCACGACGCTGCGCCGCGATGGATCGTAGGCATACCCGATCCACTGTCGGAAAAACCCGGTGTGGGTGAACGGAGGAGTCCCCACGGGGCTGGCAGGGCGGTTCCGGATTTCGTTGGCAACTCGAGCCTGCCCGCGGGCGGTTGTGAGCTGCCGGGTGCGTGCGAGTCCACGCCGCTTGATGCCGCTCTTGACCTTATCGCGGACGATCTTGCCCGCTTTGGTGAGCATGATGAGCGTGGCGCGGTCGACCGACGCCTGCACTCGCGGCCGGTCGAAGAACCAATCAACATCGATACGGGTGACGATCCGCGCGTAGTCAAACCCCGGCCACGCGCCGACAGCCCCGGAAACCATTCCCGCAATCATGGCTGCTGCCCGTCATGCGGCAGGATTGCACGATACCCAACCACGATGGCGGTAAAGAACACGCGGCGCTCTTCCAGATGCTCCTGCGACCACACCGGGTCGAGCGTGGTCGACCACCACGAGACGCCGTCGGGCCAGGGATGGGACTGAACCTGCGGCATTGCGTTTGACCGAAGGAGGTCGGACATCTTCTCGACGAGGCCCAGAAGCGCGTCGACCTGTTCCACTGACCCGTCGGTTCGCTTCGCGATGACGACGGCGATTAGGTAGTCGTGCTGCTCCGAGCCTCGTCCCGTTTTCGTGATCTCCACCTCGCGGGGGATCACTGACACCCGAAGCGAGGTCATTGCCTCGTTGTCGTGGTACGGCAGGTACGCTTTCTGCGCTGCCACCGAGGGGTGTGCGGCGGTGTACGTTGCCGCCGTAAGACGCGCCGCGAGCGATTCGGTGAGCCTGGCGATCATCGGTGTTACCTCACTGCGTCACAGACCGGCCGCATCGCCCTGTGGCACGGGATGCGTTGCGGCATCTCTATCCGGGGATCGTCGGCCAAAGTATCGGCCCGTCGCCGCTATAGCCGTGCGGCAGGTCGCGCAAGCCCTGACGGTACGTCGCCCACGCCGCGCGAGCCGTGGCCGTCAGCGGCGAGTCAGGCATCTGCGTCCAATCAGTGATCTCTAGCAGTCGGTCGCGGATCGCCCGCATGAGATCCGGCGCGGAATCAAACTCTCCAGCCACCGCCGAAGCCACGATCGCCGTGATCGTCTGGGACTGCGGCGGCACCAGCGAGACGAGGCGCTGTCCGACCGAATTGATCTCGGTTCCGACGGGCAGGCCGATGCCGTTGAGATAGTCTGTTTCGATCATGAGCGGAGAACCTGCGGGTAGCGGTCAATGACGCAGATGACTTGCGTCGTGTCCGTGCTCGTGGCCTCGCACACAAAGAGGTTGCCTATGCTATCGCTTGGCAACGTCGTCGGCGCGCCCGTATTGGTGGCGATTGACGTGCCGTCAAGGAACAGCGTGGCGTTCCCTGCGCCGTCGGAGTCCACCATTACTTCGTATGCGGCATTTGCAGCGAGTGATGTCCCTGCGCTCGTGTCAGTTCTGCTCGTTCCGTTGTGCGCGGTGAGCCACAGCGCGCCCGACGCGCGAACCTCAAATCCGATTCCGCGAACCGACAAGGCTCCGATATTTGCGGTTCCCGTCTGCGACGAGGTCTTTCCAAGAAGGAACCGATAGACGCAGTTGGTTGTTGGCAGAACTGTGTAATACAGTCGGATACGAAACCGCTGCCGCCTTGTCCAGTTGATGTAGCGTCCGTTTGGGTTGCTGGATTTCGTGATCGACGGCGACCAGATTGTCGGGTTTACGGGGAACAGCATATTGCTTCCGGCTGCCGAGCCGCTGCTGCAATAAAAGGCCATCGAGCCTGCGTATGACAGATTGGACGAGTTGGAACTGGACGCCGAAAACGTCGCCAAATCCATCGTCCACATCGCCATCATCTCGTCGAGCGTCCTCGCCGGATTCATCGAGACGCTGGTCGATGCGCCGTCCTGTGCCTGCGTCGTTGACGCGAACGTCATCTGCCCAGCGACCAGTTCCCACGCGCTTCCCGTCCACGCATAGACGCGACCGTTCTGCGTGGATTGCTGACCGACCGTTGGTGATGCTGGGAACGAAAGTGGCATGGTCACTCCGTGCCGGGTGGTGTCGGCCAAGCAACTGGATTGCCTTCAGCAAACGCGGATGGCAAGTCTCGTAGTGCTTGGCGATACGTTGCCCACGCCGCCTTTTGCGCCGACGGCAGCGGGGCATCTGAAACCTGCGTCCAGTCAGTAATGCCAAGCAACAGCCCGCGAACGTGTCGGACGTAGGCGAGCCGATCACGGCCCGGAGGTGGAGACAACATGGCGGCAGATAGCAGACCGATCACGATCTGCGGCACGCTTCCGTCGCAGACGAGCGACCCATCGACGCAGCCGAGCGCGGCGTCCGCTGGCATACCAATGGCGACAAGATCGGCGTGGTCGATTGGCGGAAACGTCATGACACACTCATTTGATGTGGCGTGAACATCATCCACGCCTGCGTGGTGCTGGCGCCATTTGTTATGCCAGCATACGACTGCGTGGTGCCTCCCCGAGTCGTCGGGCCGCCGGTGGTTGAAGCAGTCGATGCACTGCCGCCGTTGAGCGAGGCTGTCAACGACACGTTTCCCGACCCGTCGGATCGAACCACGATCTCCAACAGATCACCGTTCCAGTCGATCGTGCTGCCGTCTATGCCAGTGTCGAGCGATGTCAGTGACGTTCCGTTGTGAGCCAGCAACCAGATTCGCGACTGCCTGAGTTCAATGCCGATGCCTCGGCCGGTCAGCGTCTCGTATGCGTTTCCGGCAGACGCGAGAGAACCCAGCAGATAGCGGAACACTCCATTTGCAGGCATCGCTTGGCGAACCATGCGGCCGTATATTGTGACGGGCTTCGTCCAGTCCACGCACGTTGCGTTTGTGTTGCTTTGCCACACAGACCTGTCGTTGTAGACACTGGCGGCCGAGTTCGCGACGGAACTGCTAGTAGATAGGCTTGCGTAGGTTGGGCTTTCGTTCGTAGCATTCCCGCCGTTGATCGAATATGTACCTCGATAGCCAATCCGCAGCCAGTTGGTCAAAGCAGTTCTGACGTTGGCAGGATTCACTGCGACCGTCGTCGCGGTCAAATCCTGTGCCTGTGCTGCCGTCGCAAAAGGCAGAAGGCTTCCAGACAGCGTCCCGCTCGTAATGTCCGAAGCCGTGTGCGTGTGTGCAGTCGTGTATCCCTGCGATGCCCCAACTTCGACGTACTCAGACCCAGTCCACCGGTACGCTCTCGATGCGTCGGTGGCAAAGTAGACTTTTGCCGACGAGCCTGTGCCGGGAAACGCCGAAGTCGTGGCGTACTCGATGACCTCTGCGGCAATCGTGGCCCACGTCTGGTCGCCGCGAAGGTAGGTTGTTGAGTTAGCCG
>Ga0207954_1000565_pt1 | contig 12612 bp, 2 predicted proteins | sample CryBogmetaGMA0M_FD_184547 | JGI IMG/M metagenome (GOLD analysis project Ga0207954, IMG submission 184547) | Freshwater microbial communities from Crystal Bog, Wisconsin, USA - MA0M (SPAdes) | ecosystem: Environmental > Aquatic > Freshwater > Lake | place: Crystal Bog, Wisconsin, USA | collected... | reverse complement strand
TTTGCATCGGCAGCAGCTTTTTCGGCAGCAGCTTTTGCCTCTGTTGCCGCAGTTGAAACATCTGCGACGGGATTTGTTGGTGCAGGTGCGCCGCCACTTGATCCACCACTTGATCCACCACTTGATCCGCCACCACTATTTCCAGATCCTGGCGCAGTCAGTGTCAATGATGACGAAGGTGAGCTAGCAGCGCTGTCTCCGATTGCATTATTTGCAAGGACTGTAAATGTGTAAGGAGTGCCTGCGACAAGTCCTGAGATAACGCAACTTGTCGTTACTGACTCACAAGACTTTCCAGCACCGGCTGTTGCTACGTATTTGATAATTGCAGAACCACCATTGATAGCAGATGCAGTCCATGAAATGGTTGCAGAACTTTCATTAATTGCCGTTGCGGTAACGCTAGTTGGAGCATCTGGTGCAACCATTGCAACTACAACTGCAGGATCCTTTGTAATAGAAACCTGAACTTGACCATCTACTAGTGCAACTCCTAAGAGATCTGGTTGATTGCCCACTAATCCATAAATCTTTGATCCAGCGGTAATACTTGAATTGGTAACCGTCATAACAATTGGCTTACCGGCAGCAGTCTCTGGAACAGTTCCATCAGGTGCAACCCAAGCAATAATCAAGGAAAGAATTGGGGATGCTGGAGTTAGCAACAGTGATGTCACTCGAGCCGTTGAGTTTTCCAAATAAGCAGTAATCACTGTGCCATCAGGAAGTGCGCCAGCTGTATAAGAAACTGTTGCCGTACTTCCATTGCTACCTGCAGTAAATCCTGTATTAATTCCATCTCGAACCGTTATCTGTGCAATTAAAGTTGCAGGACCCATCCCGCTTAAGGATCCTTGAATCCACTGCGCATAGGCAATAACTGAACCGGTCGGTGAATAGTTTGTGCCTGCATTTCCAAGCAAATATCCACCTGATGCTTGGGAGTACCAACCATTAAAGACATAACTTGTTCTAGTTGCAGAAGGTAGAGGGATCGGCGTTTGAGAGTTGTAACTAACTGAGTCAGAAACTTTTCCAGCTGTTCCACCATTTCCGTTATATGTAACGGTAAAGACTTGAGGTGCCCACTGCGCATACAAGGTTGCATCAGTTGTTGGCGTGTAAGGGCTAGTTGTCAAAAGCAGAGTTCCGCCAGTTGGCGCAATAGACCAACCTAGCAATGTGTAGTTAGCTCTGGTTGCACTAGGCAAAGTCATTGATTGACCGATTGTCACAGTTGCCGTTGCAGTATCGCTGACACCGCTACCTGCATTAAAGGTTAAGCGATAGACCGATGTCACCCACACTGCGTGCAACAAAATGTTTCCACTTGGTTCGTAGGTGAATACTCCTGTAGTTGCAGTTGTGCTGTTTGCCCAGCCTCTGAAAGCAAAGTCTTGACGAGAAGGACCAGAAGCTGGCAAAGTCGCAGCACCACTACCAAATGTGTAATTCTGAGCGGTAATTGGTGTTCCCGTACCACCATTAAAGTTATAGGAAATTTGATAAACCTTTGCAGTCCATATCGCCTGTAGTACGACGTTGCTCGTACCTACCTGGTAATCAGACCCAGCGTTGTAATTGTTTGTGCCGTCGCTCCAATGCTCGAAGTCATAGCCGTTCTTTGTTGGTGCAGCTGCTACTGTGAAAATCTGACCAATTGTGCGATTTACCTGGGTTGGAACAACAGAATTGCCACCATTTACATCATAAGTAACGGTGTACGGCTTTGCTGTCCACTGCGCATAGAGCAGGTAATGGCTGTCGCGCACTACATAGTTGGCTCCTGCTGTTGCCTCTTCCCCACTTTGATCTTTCCATGTGACAAAGTCGTATCCGGCACGTGTTGGAACAGTAGTGCTCACAACAATAGTGTCGCCTGCAATCTTTTGCTGATCTGCAATAGGGGTAGAAACGCTTCCTCCATTAAAGGAGTATTTAACGTTGTAAACGCGGGTCCACTGCGCAGTTAAAGTGACAGCGCCTGCCCCCATAAGAATGCTCTGGCCTGGGGCATATGTCTTTGTTCCATCACTCCATGAAACGAATGCATAGATATCCCCTCCATTGCTTCCGGTCAATCCAGTCGATGCTGCAACAGTAAAACTTGTTCCATAATTAACGTTTGCTTGTGTAGGTACTGTTCCGCTTCCATATGTACCTGCTGCATATGTGACTGTGAAACTTGCAATAGTCCACTGCGCATACAGTTCAATAGTGGTTGTGGTCGTAAATGGATCTGCAACTGGCGTTGATACTGCAGTTAATCCCCAACCAGCAAAGTCGTACCCCGACTTTGCCAAAGTACCCCTTGTGGCCAAAGTTACTGCTGTGCCAGCGGTCGTATAATCGTCATAAGTCTTGCTTGGCGAACCCGAACCACCATTCGCATCGAAAGTAACTCTGTAGGTATTTGGTGACCAACGAGCCCAGAATGCTATGTTGTTTGTTCCAACGGTAAATGTGTTTCCAGATACATATTGATTGACAGTATCTGTTGAACTAATTCCCCAACCTATAAAGCTATATCCGGTTCGAACCAAAGTTCCGGTATTTCCCAAAATAGGTACAGATCCACCCATTGTGTATGTGTTTGAATCTAGTGGCACAGAACCACCTGTAGCCCCATTTGAATTGTAAGTAACTGAATAGGGCGTCAAAGTCCACTTCGCATACAAAGTCACATTGACTAAACCAAGGGCAAGAGTTGATCCTGATTGATAGATCTGACCAGATTCATCGGAATTTAGGCTCCAACCAGCAAAATTATAACCATTCAGGGTTAAGCCGCCTGATGCAGGGTTAGCTAAAACGGTAGCTGAAGAGTTTGAAGCATAAGAGTTCGCATCAGTTGGTACCGAACCACCAGTTGAACGAGTTCCATTGTAAAAAACCTTTAACAGCGCAAGAGTTGTAACAGTCGACGTGGTGGAACCTGGGGCATAGGTGCTCCGGGTAGCGTTAACAGTAAGGTCAACGGAAGTAGATGGGGCAACGCCTGAAACTGTAATTGCACCTTGGGTATTTATAACTGCTGTACCGACGGATGACGATACAGTCCATGTGTATGCGGAATCATAATTAGTAACGGCTGCAGTGAAGCCACCAGTTAACCTGACAATATTCCCGATAACTGGAACTTTTGCAGCATTCAGCGCGCTTCCAGATACTAGGCCTGTTCCACTTGTGAAACCCGGCTTTTGATTATCTATAGAAATTGTTGCTACCGAACCAGGTGTCATTCCAGTAACTGTTATCGGCAAATTGCTTCCAATCGCAGTGCCGACCGCAATATTTCCGGATCCAGCAGTAAATTGAGGCACGCTGTATGTGTATGTTGCATCGTAATTTAAGATATTGACAGTGAAGCCCGCTGCGGTAGAAGTAGTAGGGCCAAATTGTGGGTTGTTACGATCACCTAGTGGTGTTGCTGTTGCATTTGCTGAGTATGCACTTCCGCCGAAAAGATTCTTTGCTCTTATCTGGAATATGTAACTCGTTCCATTTACAAGATTTTGTACTGTGTATGAAGTTGCAGATCCGCTCGCTTGAACTAGTGCCGACCAGGTTGATCCACCATCAGTTGAATACCTAATCTCAAAACCATCAGTCGGTGCCTCATTAAGGCCTGCACCCTTGCCCCAGTTCAATAGAACCTGACCAGATGAGCCCGCTGCGGCGGTTAGATTGATAGGTGCATTCGGCACAACTTCGGCGCACCAGATTGTTTTGCTGGTAAAGCGGGAATTAATGTAATTGGATATTACGGTACCTGATGAACCGCAATATTGGACACTCGTTATCGAAGTATCGAAAGCACTTTGAGCAATCGATGTAACCGAATGAGAAGTTGCGGTGCCAAATCTGATTGTTTTAATTCCGGTGCCTTCAAAAGCTTGAGTATCAAAAGTTGTAATTGACGCTGGGAAAAGTGGCGCCCAGCCACTTGCTGAAACGTTATAGAAAGCTCTACGGCCAATGCTTCTTAACCCTGTTCCCCAATCAACACTTGCAAAACTTGTTGCAGTACCAAAAGTTTCACCGATTTCTATCTTGCCGCTACCTAAGGTTAAGGTGAAACTTGGATTGCCTCTAAATGCGGAATCAAGCAGAGCCGTTGGGTGATTAGCGGGGCCCGTTCCTGTAACAAAAACACTTGTTATGTAGTTATTCATAAAGGAATAAATGCCAACAGTTTCAACTGTTCCTGGAATAGAAACCGATGTAAGGCCAAGATTCTTAAATGCACCCTGGTCGATAGTTCTCAATCCGGTAGCTGGGAAAGTAACTTTTGTGATATTCCTATTTACTGCATCAGGATTTGCCGTAAATGCATTGATGTTGATCTGTACGATACCTTGCGGAATCGTTACTTCACCCTTGCAATTCACACCCGCTGCAGAAGGAATTTGTGGGACAGCATTTGCAGAACTTACGTAAAAACTGCCCTCAATTGAACAGGTTACATAGTAGAAGGATGTAACGGAGCTACTTGTTGCCCAGTTATAGTTCAAATCCCCAGAACTGTTTATAGCTCTAACTCGATACACGTATGCAGTGCCATTGGATAGATTTGTAACAGACAACTGAGTCGTGCTTTGGTTTGTAGTGCCTACGTTATTCCACGTTGTGGAATCTGTAGATGCTTCAACTACATAGCCTGTAAGAGTAGAACCACCGTCAGATGTCGGGGCGCTCCACGATAGGTTCGCTCCCCCAGCCTGGGCATTTGCACTTAAATTCAATGGCACAGTTGGATTCGTAGCAAATACTAAATTGATACGTGAATAGTTCACCGTTCCATCAGCCGCAGTTACCTGAATGATGAAGTAATCACCGTTCGAAACTGCGGCAGATGAGCCATTGGTGAAAGCCGCAGCTGCATTAAAGTTTGCTTGGGTCTCAGCAGTCGCTGCCGCAAGTTTTGCAATCTTAGTAATTGTTGCGCCAGCATCTGTCTTGGTAAAGGTTGTTGTTGCCGTGCCTGTTGCTTGAGATACGGACAAGATTATTGAGCCTGCTGCAAGGGACCCGATGGTGGCCCCCGCAGTACCTACAGTTCCCGTTAGACCCTTGATAGTTGCGGCAGAAAGTGTTGCAACGTTTGAATTAACGGTGACGTTAACTCGATAGAACCTAACGGTTGCATCTGCTGATGTAACCTGAATGAGGAAGTAATCACCGTTCAAAACTGTCGCGTTTGCGCCATTGGTAACGGCCGAGGCTGCATTGAAGTTTGTTGAGTTCTCGACAGTGCCGGATGCAAGCTTGGCAATTTTGGTAATAGTTGCGCCAGCATCTGTCTTGGTAAAGGTTGTTGCATCAACACCTGTTGCTTGCGCAGTGGTCAAGGTGATCGCGCCAGAAGTTTCAGATCCCAGGGTGGCATTGGGGCTGCCAAGAGTTGACGCTTGGCCCTTAATAGCCGCACCTGACAATGTTGCAACATCAGAGTTCACCATTACGTTTATGCGATAGACGCTGACTGTTAAATCAGCGGCCGTGACCTTAACGATAAAGAAATCGCCATTTGAAACTATCGTGGTTGCACCATTAGTAAATACAGTGTCAATTTCAAAGTTTGATGTTGGTGCTCCAGAGGCATATTTGACGATTCTAGAAATAGTTGCACCAGCATCTGTCTTAGTAAAGGTTGTTGTAGCTATACCTGTTGCTTGCGCAGTTGTCAGGGTGATCGAACCAGGAGTTTCAGATCCAAGGGTGGCATTGGGTGTTCCGAGGGTTGAAGTTTGACCCTTTATAGATGCGGAAGACAGAGTTGCAACGTTTGAATTAACGGTGACATTTATGCGATAAAACCTGACGTTTGCATCTGCTGATGTAACCTGAATGAGGAAGTAATCACCATTGATAACAATGTCAGTCGCACCATTTGTAAAGGCTGTCGCTGCGTTAAAGTTTGTTGAGCTCTCAACAGTGCCTGATGCAAGCTTGGCAATTTTGGTAATTGTTGCGCCAGCATCAGTCTTGGTAAAGGTTGTTGATGCTGTGCCTGTTGCTTGCGCAGTGGTCAAGGTAATTGTTCCTGCTGTTAAAGAACCTAAAGATGTTCCGACAGTTCCCACAGTTGCACTTTGACCCTTAATAGAAGCCGCAGAAAGTGTTGCGACATCTGAGTTAACCGTGATGTTAAAGCGTGAATAGTTAACTGTTCCATCTTGAGCCGTGACTTTAACAATAAAGAAATCACCGTTTGTCACTGTGGTGCTTGCACCATTGGTAAAGGCGGTATCGATTTCAAAGTTTGTTGTGCTAGAACCAGTGGCGTATTTGACGATTCTAGAGATCGTTGCGCCCGCATCTGTCTTAGTAAAGGTTGTTGATGAAGTGCCTGTTGCTTGCGCAGTGGTCAAGGTAATTGTTCCAGCAACAACCGATGCTATTACCGGGTTCGGGGTTCCAAGGGTTGAAGTTTGTAGCTTGATCGATGCACCAGACAAGGTTGCTACATTGGAGTTAACAGTGACATTGAAACGGTAGTAGTTAACTGTCGCATCTGCAGCAGTGACCTTGACGATGAAGAAATCAGCATGAGAAACCGTGGAGGCCGCACCATTTGTAAAGGCCGCGTCAGTTTCAAAGTTTGTTGTGCTTGCACCAGTTGCGTACTTGACGATTTTGGTGGCTGCGCCTGCATCAGTCTTCGTGAAGCTAGTTACATCAGTGCCTGTTGCTTGAGCGGTGGTCAGGGTGATCGCACCTGCCACAACAGAGGCCAATACCGCGTTCGGAGTTCCCAGGGTTGATGCCTGACCTTTAATCGATGCACCAGACAAGGTTGCAACGTTTGAATTTACCGTTACGTTAAAGCGCGAATAGTTAACTGTTCCATCTGCAGACGTCACCTTAACTATGAAAAAATCACCATTTGCAACTGCGGTTGTTGCGTTGTTAGCAAAAGCTGCGTCTGTTTCAAAGCCTGCAGTAGATGAACCCGCTGTGTATTTAACGATTTTGGTAATTGTTGCGCCGGCATCAGTCTTTGTAAAGAGAGTAGCTAGGCCACCTGTTGCTTGAGCTGTCGTCAGCGTAATCGCACCCGCGATAACAGATGCCAAGACCGCATTCGGAGTTCCAAGAGTTGCAGTTTGCGCCTTGATAGATGCTGCAGAAAGCGTTGCGATATTAGAAAGTCGAGTCAGCGTAATCGTGTACGTGTTTACAGTAGTTTCATCGTGAGCTGTGACTTGAACCAAAATCGTGTTGGCACCAACAGCTAAAGGTAGATCTAACGATGCTGATCCCGATGCAACCGTTGCAAAAGTTCCTGAACCAATTTTTACTTGAACTGTTGCATTAATTTGGTTAACCGTAGGCGTGACGGTTACTTTGTCAACGGAGTTGATAACTGATGCGGTGTAACTATTAGTCGTCGGTGAGAATGGACTTACTAAGGTGCCTTGCGAAAGTGTCAGTGTGGAGAGTTTTGCATCATTAGACTTTGTATATGTGAACTTGCTGGCTGAACTGGCGACTGAAGATCCAGATGAGTTAACCAAGAAAATATCTATCTCGCCCAAACTTGTCGTGACTGGAGTGACTACTCTGATCTGAGTCGAATCAATTACCGTGACGCTCTGAGCAGCAATCGATCCGAACAGAACTCCGCCCGTTGCTAATAGATTTTTTAATCCAGTTCCTGTGATGATCACATCTTGCCCACCTGTAAGCATTCCTGATGAAGGTGAGATCGAGGAAATAGTGGGTACGGAAACATAGGTGAACTTGCCGTAAAGCGCGACCGCAGACGTTCCACCTGGATTAATTACAGTGACGCTTACTTCGCCTGTTCCTGCAGGGGCGACCACGGTAATTTGAGTTGTGCTGACTACGGTTACTGATGTTCCATCCGCTGTTCCAAATTTTACACCAGTTACGTTAGTGAAATTCTCACCGGTAATTGTGACCGAGGTTCCACCTGCCGTTGTGCCGGTAGCTGGCGAAATACTTGTTACCACTGGAACTGGGAAATAAGTGAAATCATCAGCTGAAACATTTGCAGATGTTCCACCTTGGTTTGAAACGCGCACATCAACTGCGCCAGTTCCAGATGGAGATGTTGCAGTAATTTGAGTCGTGCTATTTATTGTAAAAGTACTCACATTATTCGAACCAAAAGCGACAGTAGATGCTGAAGTGAAATTTGTACCGGTAATAATTACTGAAGATCCACCACCATTTGGCCCTGCAGATCTTGACAGGCCTGTAACAGTTGGCGGTGCGTAGTAAGTAAATTGACTAGAAATTGCAGATGTGTTGGATCCTGTGGTGACTAATACGTTTACGGCACCAGTTCCGGCTGGAGATGTTGCCGTTAACTTGCCCGTCGAACTGTTATATGAAACGCCGGTGGCATTATTTGTACCAAATTTGACAGTGGAAACTGATGTGAAGTTAGTACCGGAAATTTCAACCACAGTTCCACCTGTAGTTGGACCAAAGGCAGGAGAAATTCCAGTTACTGCCACAGTTGCGGTATATACGAAGTCATCAGCTGAAACATTTGCAGATGTTGAACCACCAGTCGTGACAATTATATTCACTGTTCCAGCGACTCCGGCCGGTGAAGTCGCAGTTAGCTTTCCGGTCGTGCTGTTATACGAAACGTTGGTGGCAGCATTTGATCCAAAGGCGACGGTGGAAGCTGATGAGAAATTTGTACCGGTAATTTCAACCATAGTGCCACCGCTGGTCGAACCAGTATTGGGACTTATTGCAGTAACTGATGTAGCTGATGTGTAGGTGAAGTTAGAAGTGCTATCAGATGAGGTACCACCTGGTGTAGTTACCTTGACATTCACCGTCCCAGTTCCAGCTGGCGCGATTGCAGTAATTTGAGTAGAACTATTCACAGTAAATGAAGTGGCGTTACTTGAGCCAAAAGTTACTGCAGAAGCATTTGTAAAACCTGTTCCAGTAATAACTACGCTGCTACCGCCGGCCGGTGGTCCAGCTGAAGGGCTTAAGCCAGAAATAGTCGGTACCGCCACATAGGTGTAGCTCGAGCCCGCGGTTATTGGCGAGGTTCCGGCGGCAGTTATAACAGTGACATCAACAGCGCTAGTACCGGCTGGCACATTCGTGACATTAATTTGTGTGCCGAAAGTGTTAACTGTGTAGTTAGTGCCAGCAACCGTTGTGTTACCAAACTTAACGGCACTAACACTGATGAAATTGTTACCCGAAATCGTTACAGCATTTCCGCCATTTAGTGGGCCGCTATTTGTAACAACTGACTCAACTCTAGGAAGCGTTACTGGGTACTGACTCGAACACGCAAATGTTGAAGCAATACCTGCAGTCACGGTCGACGGCGATATCGCGGCAGAGCCACATGTCGTTGGACTTGGTTGGAACAAGGCCAAAGTGTTTGCGCCATATGAATAGGTGGTCGATGGCGAGAAACCTGTCAGCGGATACGCCGCAACACCTGACAAAACTTGAGTAGGCCCGATTTGGGCAACACCATTGAATGGTCCGATTCGAACACCAGTACTTTTATCGGTAGAAGTTGGACTGAAATTCTGCATCAAGCCACCATTTGGAATTTGGTTTATGAGAACTCCATTTAGAAATACTGCGTCGAAAGACTGAGCGGCATTACCTTGCACATACGTTCTCTGAAATACCAAGTTTTGCCAAACGTTCTGTGTCAACGCAGGTGAAAACGAATAATTGCCGCCATAAGAAGCGGAGAGATAGCTCGCGGTACTTGTACCGGTAATAGAGATTCCTTGGCCTCGATCACCATAGAAGCTATAGCCATAGACTGCATTTATATCTACATTCGGAGAAGCGTTATCAACCTTTATCCAAGTTTCAATCGTGAAAGATTGCGCCGTGATTAATCCAGTGCCTTCAGGGAAATTTAACCTAAGCGTGTTGTTAGTGCCGAGACCTTGTTGTTCTCCTGGGTACCTGGTTGCGCCGCTTGAAGTTAGCGTTAAGCTGCCTCGAAGATTAGTAAGCGAAGGTGAGGATGTAGATCGAGCGTACTCGTTCGAAGTTGGCGTCAATGTCGCATTCATTGTGTAATAAATTGAAACTGGATTCCAAGGACATGTAGCCGTAAACGGGCTGGCTGTTGTCGTAGCAACTGAAGAGCACCCTGGAATAACTCCTAAATCGGTTTGAAATGAAATGATTCCTGGAACCGATGCGGTAGCGGTGATTGTGTCAACTACGCCAACCTGCGCGACGCTGTTGAAAAGCGAAATAGATGTCGAACTGCTGAGTTTGTTCACAGTGATCGAAACGTTCGCCGTTGCTTGCAACCCTGAACTGTTCTGCGTTCCAGTTACAACATATGAAGTAACGGAAGAATAAATGGGGGTTCCGGAAATAACGCCCGTTGTGGTGTTAAGCGTTAAACCATTTGAAAGCGCAGGACTGATCGAGTAGCTATCAACCTGGCTACCCGATTGAGTAGGGGTCATTGCGGTGAATGCAGCACCAGATGAGACAGCAACCGGACTGGTTGAATATGAAAAAGCTGGCGGAAGCGGTGGTGGCCCATCGATGGAACACGTTGCTGTGCCATTTAAGGTTGAGTAAGTCCATGTACTGCCAGAATGAGAATTTGCAAAACAACTAATGGAATTTTGATCATCATATGGTGTGTTGAACCGAGCAAACGCATCGTTTGCAGTTGATGAATAAGTTCTTGCAGGAGTAAAACTCGAAGTGTATTGCTGACCGTATCGCACGCGAAACGGTCCAAGATTCATTCCTAGTCCCGTTGTGCCACCAATCCAAAATCCTTCAATGTTGCCGTTACTAGGTTGGTAGGCAAAGCAATTTGCGACTTGAGTTCCATTGATATACAAGTAGTTATTTGTTTTGGCTCCAGCACCACCGTATGACTCTCCTTTCGAACTGGGTGCAATACTGACGGCCAGGTGATACCACTCGCCCGTCCTCGGAATTACGCTAGTGTCTAAGTTTGAGCAAGCATCAAAGTTAACTTTTCCTGTTGTTCCATTCCATTCAAAGTTTCCCTGAGGAACTGCATTGCAATAACTTCCATTAGAACAAAAATAAAAGATTCTATTGTTTCCCGTACTAAGACTTGAGAACTTAACCCATGCCTCATAAGTAAATCCGCCACCAACGCCAATATTTGAAGATTTTCCTACTTGCGCCGTTGCACCACTTGGAAGGCTAATACTTCCGTCGCTAACGGCTGCATTTGCTGTCGACAAACTTTGAGGTGAAGTTATGCCCACAAACGGCACCACAAGTGATCCCAATAGTCCTGCAACCACTATTCGGGTCACCTTTGAGCGTAACCCCGGCCGAATCTTCGTTGCGTTGAAAGACAGCATGTTGAACACGTGACTCCTTATTCCATGTATGGATAAGTTATCCAATCTTGAGAAAGTATGCCATAAATGAGAGGTAGCACCACTCTTAAAGTGATGTTTCAAGTGTCGGGCTCTATCCCAATAATGAGGGCCGGTTCTACACTTAGTCCATGGCAAGCAAAAAGCAGGCAGATCAATTAGCTGGCAATCGCCAGGCTGCCTATAGCGCCAGAAATCGGGCGGCGCTGATTAAGCATGCGCAAGAGGTTCTAGCTGAAGTTGGGCCGAGTGCGACTATCGAGCAGCTATCAGCACACGCCCAGGTTTCTCCGACCACCATCTATAAATACTTTGCTAATAAAGAGGTGCTTTTCTCCGAGGCATTGAATGAGTTGTGGGAGGAATGGCTCAATTGGTCCGGCCAAACAAGAACTCCAGGCGAGCCGCTTGAGAACGTCCTAGATGCTGGGCGCAAACTCTTTCGGATCAAGCAGCATGATCCAATCCTTGCCCAGGTTCTGCACAATGCTGTCAAGGACCCACAATTTGCAATGAAGGCTTTGCAAGGCGAAGGTGACAAAGCCTTTATTACCTTGGCAAAAATGGGTGCGATAAAGAGTGAAGACTTGGAAGAAAGATTGATTCTTTGGAAGAACATTTATACAGGCATCTGCGTTTCGCTCTATGGCAACGAGGAGATCTCTCCTGAAGAAGCTGATGTAGCTCTTGGGATTGGACTATCTGTTTGGGGTATCAGTGAGGCAAAGGCGAAGAAAATTATTTCGCGGCCACTCGTATTTCCACTTCACGCTATTTAATAGATAGCGAGTTACTAACTTTCTTTACTCCTCGTTGGAGCGGTTCTCCCACCGTTGTTCCATGCGAGCGCTTAAATTTGTGCGTGTGCGAGGCTTCTTTGGCCCACGAAGCTGAGGTGAAATGCTAGAGATCGCGGTGATTACTCCGCTTAGGGCGATGATGAAGCCAAGGACTCCGATAGGCGTGATCTGTGAGATTAGGCCCCCAAACAAGGTAGCCAAACCTAAGAGCAAAAGTCCTGCGCCAGCCATTACGCGATTTCGTGAAGGTGAAACAGGCGTAGCTGAAAGTGCTGAAACTAGGCGTGGATCCTCAGTTAAAAGGGCAGCCTCCATCTCATCAAGTAGGCGCTTTTCGCGATCTGATAGTGGCACAGGCTCACAATAGAACAGATTGTGCTTACCCGCTACTTCTTTTCCTACTCCTCAGCATCTTCTGCAGAAGGCTTAATCAAACGTGCAGGACGGAC
>Ga0207954_1000562_pt1 | contig 12640 bp, 10 predicted proteins | sample CryBogmetaGMA0M_FD_184547 | JGI IMG/M metagenome (GOLD analysis project Ga0207954, IMG submission 184547) | Freshwater microbial communities from Crystal Bog, Wisconsin, USA - MA0M (SPAdes) | ecosystem: Environmental > Aquatic > Freshwater > Lake | place: Crystal Bog, Wisconsin, USA | collected... | reverse complement strand
ATGGGAATGGTGTGGCTAAATACCTGGATTCAGCCTCAATAATCAGCCAAAAGAGGCTGGGACTGAGCCCATAAAGCCTCCAGACATGGTCTCAGAGGCAGATCAGGGCCAAAAGCAGCTTTGTTGATCTCAGCGGCTGTTCAAACCCCTGTTGCCCAGAGATTCCTTAGGAAAGCCCGCTTGGAACTGGCTCGAACGGCGCTGGCATCAATGCCTTGTTTCACCGCAGGGCTCCGGTCGGCAGCGGCCGTCCTTCAGCGTGCCACGGCTGCGCCGTGGCGAACATCGGCCAGCCGCCGCCGCCCTCCGCTCCGGGGCCGGTGATGGGAGTGGCGGGCTCAGCTGCTCTCCCGCGGCTGCGGTGGCTCGGCAGCTTTCAGCCGGGAGGGGCCTGGAGTGCAGCCGGGGGGGGGGTGTGCGCGCGACTGCGCGGCCAGATGATCGTTTCAGGCTGAATGCGAGCCCTCCGCTGATCACCTGCCGAGCTGCCAGCGCATGGCGCTGCTTTGCGTAGATCCATTGCCGTGCAAAGGCCCTGCCTGCTTTTGAGTGCATTTGTACTGATAGAATAAGGACTGCGCCAAAGGCCCAGAGCCCATCGCCTGCGGCAACGTCATCCCCTGGTCTCGCCATCACTGCCATGTTCTCACCAGCGGCATGATGCCCCGGTCAGTTGTCCCTCAAGGCAGCTGATTTTATGGTTGTTTGTCATTCATCCGGGCCAGATTCAGGCCCTGCCCGCTCGCTTGTGATCGCAGCCGGCGGCGGCCGTGATCTGGCCTGGCCCCACCAGCGGGTGGCGGCTGAGCTCCTCGCCCGCAGCGGCGGCCGGTCTGTCCAGCGGCTGTTCCATGGCGGAGCCCGCGGCGCCGATGCCGCCATCGCCCGCGCCGCCCATCAGCTCGGCTGGCGTGTCCAATCCCTTCCTGCGGAATGGGGTCGCTATGGCCACAGCGCCGGGCCGATCCGCAATCGCCGCCTCCTCGAGCAGGCCCTGGCGGAGGCCCAGGCCCACACCTCCCCCGGGTTCAGCGCCTCGGTGCTGGTGATCGCGTTTCCCGGTGGGGCAGGCACGGCCTCGCTGGTGCGGCAAGCCCGCCGCATGGCCTCCCGCTCTCCGGTGCCCCTCGCCGTGGTGGAGGTCAGCCCATCCGCCGGTCTCTGGGCCGTGCCCGCTGCATCCGCCTGCCTCTGAAGCCTTCTGCGCCCATGGGCGCCTGCCGATCCATTCCCCTCGCACTGCCATGCCTGTTCCCACCCCTATCCCTACAGAGGTCTCCTCTGCCCGAGTGGCAGTCGCTACAGAACCCGTCGGCCCAGCCTGCTCGCTCCAGCGTTCCGGTTCCCTGATCTGATCGCCCGCCCAGTCTCCCGCAATAGAACAGCAAACCCCAAGCGGCGGCATCCATTTGTTTTTGCCGTCGTCCTGCATCAGCTTCCTTGAGCCATCCTAAGCTCCTGCATCCGCTTCCAGAAGCCGCTCTTGCGGGCATGGTTCTGGCGGATCCCGGCGAGGTAAGCGTCGTGGCTGGGGATCTCATGCCAGTCGGCGATGCGATGGCTGAGCCGCTCACAGCTCTGCAGGTGGTGGGCGGCATGGCCATAGCGGCTGGAGCGAGCGTTGGCCAAGGTGAAGTCCACCATCGATCGCAGGGCGATGGTGGCGGCCAGGGGATACCCCTGGCTCAGCTTCTCGGCGGCGGCCCCCAGAAGGGTGTAGTTGTCTCCATCCAGCTGGCTGCAGCGTTTCACCACGAGCTCTGAGGCCCGGCCGAGGCAGGAAGGCCAATGGATCAGGAAGCTCAGCGCCTGATCCACCGAAGGATGCGCCACGGCCTGCTCGATCGCCCGCTGCTCCGTCGGCCCATCCTCAAACGCCGGTAAGCGATCGAGGTAATCCCGCAACACATCTGAGCGAAGGCAGCGCGTAAACAACCTCCAACGGGCGGCCTGGGCCTCGTCCGGCCGGGCCAGGGCTTCAAGGCTTTCGATATGGGTGTCCTCCCACTCCATCTCCGGCCAGCGGCTGCGATCCGGCATGGCTTGGATGAGGAATGCCAGCGCGTCTTCCGGACGCCCAACCGCCAGCAGCCGCCGGGCGATGCCGGTGGCGATCCGCGGGAAGCGTTGCTGCTCGGGCGTGTACTGGGCGATGTAGGCATCGATATCGCCCATCGCCGTGGCCACGTCCTGAAGGCCAAGCTTCACGGTCCACTGGCGCGAACTTTCCTCTCGCTCATGGGCGTAGGTGGGTCCGCCGGAGCCCCAGCCCACCTGCTGCCACTCCTGCCGCGGCGGCACGGGAACCGGCTGCTCGGCCAGCTGCTCGAACCGGGTCTTGAGCAACGCCAGTCCCTCCGGCCCGAGCGCCGGCTTCAACTGCGCGATCACCCCGTCGAAGACCCCATAGCCGTTGTCGCAGAAGGCCTCGAACACCTGCTCCGCCAACGTGGCTGGGTCAAGCGGTGCCGCCTCGGTGAGCCGGGCCAGCTGGCCCATCGCCTGGCGGAACAGATCACCAAACAGTCCGCTGCTGTCATCGCAGCGGCCCAGCACGTTGTTGCCCAGCTCCAGGAACTGCCACAGCAGCTCCCGGGCGGCCGCTGGTTCGGCCTGGGCGATCGGGCCGGTGATCGCCTCCAGCTGCAGGGTGAGCTCCTTGAGCACCGCCCGGCGCTGCTCCCGCTCCAGAAAGCTCCGCGAGCGGGCGATGGTGGCCAGGCGCTGGCGCACCTGTGCAGCGGCATCCTGGGGACTGGTGGCGTTGGCCACGGCCAGGCGGATGCGGCGCTTGATCGCCGGGTCACTTCCGGCCAGCTCCAGCAGCAGCTCCGCCAGGCACTCGGGTCCCAGGGCGATCAAGGTCTGGGTATTCAGGGCGGAGGAGCGGGGCACCGGCAGGGAGCCACGGAACGACGCCCCAGCCTGGCCGATCGGGCCGCTCTGAACGGTGAGGCCAGGTGCGATCGCCAGCGCCCCCCGGACATGGCCCTGGGCATCAACTGCCGTGGCAGGCTATGGTGCCATCAGGCAACCCATGAGTCTTTTAAGCTGTCATCATTCATCCTTGCCTGTCGTTTGCCTGCTTGGCCCAGCTCAGTCCCATCGTTCAGTACCCCCCGGCGGCCCTGGAGCAGGCCCTGCAGCGGCTGGGCCGCAACATCCGCACCGCCCGGCTGCGGCGCCGCTGGCGCCTGGAGGACGTGGCCGAGCGGATGGGCGTGAGCCGCTTCACCGTGGCCGATGTGGAGCGCGGCAAGCCCGGCACCTCGATCGCCGCCTACCTCGGTGCCCTCTGGGTGCTGGGCCTGCTCGATCAGCTGGCCGAGGTGGCCGATCCCGACCGGGATGGGGAGGGCAAGGCCCTGGAGGCGGCACGCCAACCGGGCCAGGCCCCCCGCCGCCATCGTTTCGACGACGACTTCTGATCAGCCTCGTCCATCCCCTTTGCCCAGCCCTGGCGCTCGCCTGTCATGCCAACGGATCTCGAGTGCTACGTCTACGTGGTCCCACCGGGCAGCACGGAGTTCGTCACGGCAGGCCGGTTTTCGCAGAGTCGCGATCGGCAGGGCCAACCGGTGGGCACATTCGTCTATGGCCGCCGCTACCGGGAGCGAGCCGACGCGGTGGAGCTCGATCCGGTGCAGCTGAAGCTGCGCCAGGGCCCCTTCGAGACCGCCCGGCTAGGGGGCTTCTTCGGGGCGCTGCGCGATGCCCTGCCGGATCACTGGGGACGCCGGGTGATCGCTCGCCACGGCGGGCTGGGGGAGCCCAGCGATTTCGATCTGCTGTTGCTCGGGCCGGATGATCGTTGCGGTGCGGTGGGCTTTGGCCGCGGCGTGGAACCGCCGGCGCCGCAGCGTCGTTTTCACCGCACTCTCGATCTGGAGCGGATCAAGCAGGCGGCCGATGCGATCCTCCGAGAGGAACCCCTACGGGCAGGCTCGGCCCTGGAGCAGGTGGAGGAGCTGATCGGCCAGGCCGGCACCTCGATGGGCGGCGCCCGCCCCAAGACCACCGTGGAGGCCGATCAGGCCCTCTGGCTGGCCAAGTTCCCAGCGCCTTCGGATACCTGGAACCAGCCGCGGGTGGAGCACGGTCTGCTGCTGCTGGCTCGCCGATGCGGACTGCAGGTGGCCGACAGTCGTCTAACCCGGGTGGGCGATGTGGATGTGTTGCTGGTGAAGCGTTTCGATCGCGACTGGAGCGAAGGCGGATACAGGCGCCATCGCATGGTGAGTGCCCTCACCCTGCTGCAGGCCGAAGACAGCGCCACCGATCGCGGCAAGTGGTCCTATCTGCTGCTGGCCGACGAGCTCCGCCGCGTCAGCGTTCAACCGGCGGTGGATCTGCGGGAGCTGTTCAGCCGGATCTGCTTCAACGCCGCGGTCTCGAATATGGACGACCATCCCCGCAACCATGCGCTGCTGGCCCGTTCCCGCAGCTGGCAGCTCAGCCCCGCCTACGACCTCACGCCGGCACCCGTGCAGGCCGAGACCCGCCGCGACCTGGCGATGGCCTGCGGCCTGGTGGACCGCAGCCCCAGCCGCTGGGCCAACCGCCGGGCGATCCTGGCCGCGGCGGGCCGGTTTCTGCTCCAGCCGGCGGAAGCCGAAGCGATCGCCACGCGGATCTTCACCACCGTGGCGACCAGCTGGGAGGCCACCCTGCGCGAAGCCTCTGTGAGCCACGGCGACTGCCAGCGGCTCAGCCGAGCCTTCCTATACCCGGGGCTGGAGCTGAATCCGGAAGTGGCGGAGTGATGGCCGCCCCACTGCTCGCCGCCCAGCACGGGCACAATCCACCCATGCGCAGCAGCTTGAACGCCCCGCCCTCTGTCCATCGCTGACGACCTCGTTCTCTGAAGTCATCCCCCCTGATGCCCCCCACCATCGACTTCAAGCGCCTCTTCAAGCTCCGCCTGGTGGTGGCCCGCCACGGGGAGATGGACGCGGCGCGTTGGTGGAACACCCAGGGGGTGTTGGGACCTCGCGGCGTCTCGGTGCTGAAGCGAGGCTTCCCGAAGACCCATCCCTTTGCCCAGGCGCGGATTGTGTTCGAGGTGGCCCGCAGCCGCTGCCACGAGCTCTTCGATCCGCCGGGCTGCATGACCCTCTGGAGCCTGCCGGCGGCAGTCGAGGAGCAGTTCCAGGAACAGTGGCAGCGTTGGCTGGATCAGCCCGAAGACTGGATGCCGATGTTCCAGGCCCTCGAAAACCAAAGCGGTGTGGGGTTGCTTGAGGCTCTGGCCGAATTCGATCTGATCACCGCGGAGCAACGGGAGGCCGTTGGCAAGTTGCGGCGTGCCGCTGAGAACAGGGCCGTGCCGATTTCCGGCACCTACTTACCGGACGACGACATCTTCACGCTTCTGGCTGCGGGGTTCAGCCGTGGGGAACCAGGCAATCCAGCGATCCCCTACGCGAGGCTGGAAACATAGACGATGAGCAGTAGTCGCGAGAATGTCATCTCGTCATTCACCATCATCAAGGGCTCGCTGATCAACGAGACCTATGCCGTATTCCGCAGCTGGGATTTCAGTCTGTCGAAGGTTGAAAACCTCCGTCTTGTTCGCGAGGAAAACAGCATTGGCGGTACAAGCACCCACTGGGCGCGGGATGTGGCCAAAGTGCTCAATCGCCGTTTTGAGCCTGCGGATCGCGATCGTCCCTTGGTTGAGTTGGCCCAAGCAGGCTTGGATCAGGAGGCCTGGAAGCCGATTCTTCTGTTCCACATTACGAGAGATGAGTTTCTATTACGCGACTTCCTGGTGAATTGGCTCTATGACCAGTTCGTCCAAGGGGCTTATCGCCTTCTCACGGCTGACGTTGTGACGTATCTCCAGACCCTGAGCAAGAAGAAGGGTGTCGAGTGGTCAGGCCATTGGTCGGAGAAAACCACAGCACGCGTAGCCTCTGGTCTGTTGAAGATAGCCAGTGATTTCGGCCTGCTGAAGGGCGTAATGCGCAGGGAATTCAATTCGTACCACCTCCCGGAGACAAGCTTCTTGTATCTCCTGCAGGCCATTGCCGAGAGGGAGAGCAATGCAAGACGCATCGTGGATGCCCGGGACTGGCGCCTGTTTCTGCTGGACCCTGCCGATGTGGAGCGGGAGCTGTTGCGACTACACCAGTTCCGCAAGCTGGATTACCAGGCCGCCGGTAGCCTGGCTCAGCTGAAGCTCCCCCATCCCTCCACCGCCGCCTATACCAGGGAGATCTGCGCATGACCGACTGGAACGAGCGGCTCGTCCAACAGCTGGAGCCTGTACTGAGGCAGGCCGATCCAAGGCCAGGCATCAGCGCTTACCACGACATGCCCTATGCCGTGTTCCAGTACCCACCCGAGGAGGAGTTCCCGGTACGGCAGCAGACCGCGCTGCTGCGGACACGACTGGAGCAGGCAGCCGGCAAGCGCGTGACCTCCATCTCCCTGGCGGCCTGCCAGGCTGCGGCGCTGGAAGCGGAGGGACTTGGCCCGGAGGCCCTTGCCCAGGCCGAGACAACAGTGGGACTGGAGGCCACGATCGAAACCATCCATCAGGTTCTCAGCGAATACCAGCCCCTCGATGAGCTGGTCGCAGCCCGCATTCCTGATGACGCGGATCCCCTGCGAGACATCGTGTTCATCGTTCGGGCCGGGGCGTTGTTCCCTGTGTACCGCACCTCTTCGCTACTGGAGCAGTTGAAGGGCAAGGTGGGGGTACCAGCGGTGCTGTTCTATCCCGGTGAACTGGATGGTGCGGCGGGGCTGCGCTTCATGGGGGTGCTCGATGCCGAGCACAACTACCGGCCCAAGATCTTCTGAGGAGCGAATCATGAGTACCGAAAGCATCCAGAAGCTCTTTGCCAACGACATCTCCCGCCGCATCGAGGAGGTGATCAAGGTCGATCAGGCTGATGAAGCAATCATCAAAGAGGAGCTCACGGAATACGTCGTCACCGATTCGATCCGCGACTACTTCAATGAGGTGTTTGAGCTCTATGCCGAAACCCCACAGAAGCCCCATGAGGGTATCGGCATCTGGGTGTCGGGCTTCTTCGGGTCAGGCAAATCGAGTTTTGCCAAGAATCTGGGTCTGGCGCTGCAAAACCGCGCCATTGCCGGAGAAGGAGCCGGGGTTCGGCTAGCCCAGCGCATCGGCGACCCGAAAGCCCAGGTGTTGCTCACGAGCATCGCCGAGCAGATCCCCACGGAGGCGGTGATCTTTGATGTCTCCACCGACCGGGGGATCCGCACCGGCAATCAGAGCATCACCGAAATCATGTACCGGCTCTTCTTACAGAGCCTGGGCTACGCGAGAGATCTCGACCTCTCAGAGCTGGAGATCACCCTGGAGGAAACGGGTGAACTGGCGGTCTTCAAGGCCAAGTACCAAGAGATTTTCGGTAAGGATTGGGATGCGGGCAAAGGATTGATCGCCATTGCTGTGCAGCAGGCCAGCCGTGTGATGCACGAATTGGAGCCGGCCACGTACCCGACGGCTGACAGCTGGCGAGAAGCGGCCATGAAGCGAGCCGACATTACCCCTGGGGATCTCGCCAAGCGCGGCATGGAGCTGATGCTGCGCCGCTGCCCTGGCAAGACGCTTCTGTTTGTGGTGGACGAGGTGGGCCAGTTTGTGGCCAGGGATGTGCAGAAGATGCTGGATCTGCAGGCCGTGGTGCAGAACCTCGGCCGGATCGGTCGCGGCAAGATGTGGCTGGTGGTCACTTCCCAGGAGAAGCTCACGGAGCTGGTGGGGGGCCTGGATGACAAACGGGTGGAGCTGGCCCGGCTGATGGACCGCTTCCCGCTGCAGGTGCACCTGGAGCCGGCCGATATTTCCGAGGTCACGAGCAAGAGGGTGCTCTCCAAGAATGCCGAAGCCGAGAAAGAGCTGCGGGAGCTGTTCACACAGCATCGCGGCAAGCTCAGCGACAACACCCGCCTCTCGGCCGACATCAAGCTGCCGGAGCTGAGCACCGAAAGCTTCGTTGACCTGTATCCCCTGTTGCCCTACCAGATCGATCTGATCATCCAGGTGGTTTCCGGTTTGCGCACCCAGGGCGGTGCCAGCAAGCACGTGGGTGGGGCGAACCGCACCATCATCAAGCTGGCGCAGCAGCTGCTGATCCATCCCGACGTTGCGTTGGCTTCTGCACCGATCGGATCGCTGGCGCGAATCGATCAGGTGTACGACCTGGTGTCGGGCAATATCGCCAGTGAAGTGCGCGGCAAGATCGACGACATCGGGCGCAAGGTGGAGCATCCGCTGGCCCAGGCGGTCGCCAAGACCATCTGTCTGCTCCAGTACGTGAGGAGCATCCATCGCACGGCCGAGAACATTGCAGCGGCACTGCATCCGGCTGTGGATGCCGATTCGCGGATGCCTGAGGTGAAGGCGGCGCTTTCGGAGCTGGAGCGCGCCCACCTGGTGCGCCCTGGGGATGGCGGTTACCGCATCCCCACGCCGGCGGAAGACGACTGGGAGCGGCAACGGGGCAGCCTTGCGCCGAAGCCGGGCGACATCAGCCGCATCCATGCCGAGACCGTTGTGGGCCTCTGGCAACCACAGCCCCAACACAGCCTGCTCGATGTGAAGGTGTTCAAGGCAGGCCTGGTGCTCGGTGGCCGCTTGGCGGTGGAAGGCGATCTCCCCTTCCATCTCACCCTGGCGGAGGCGGGGCCGGAGCTGGAGGCCGCTGTCGCTGAGGCGCGCGCGCGCAGCCAGAGTGAAACCAAGGCCGTGTTCTGGGTGGCGGGGCTCGATGAAGCCATCGACCGGGAAACCGTGGAGCTGTTCCGCTCCAAGGAGATCCTCGCCCGCAAGGAGCGCGGTGCCCAGACCAAAGATGAAACGGCACTGGTGGCGGAGGAGAAATTGCGCCAGCGCCGGCACCAGGAAGAGCTCAAGCGCCTGATCCGCCAGAGCCTGCTGGCCGGCACGATCTTCTTCCGCGGCAACGACCGCAGCCCCGACGAGGGAGCCGCCGATGTGAAACGAGCCGCAGAGAAGGTGCTCGGCCAGGCCCTGCCCGAAGTCTTCGATCGCTTCGCGGAGGCCGCCGCAAGGGTCGGCCGAAGGGATCTCGATGAGCTGATGAGCACCGAAAACCTGCGGGGGCTGACGCCGGTGTTCACGAACCTGGCGCTGGTGCGGGATCAGGGCGGCAAGCCGATATTCAACGTGGAGAACGGGCCCCTGGCGGAGGTGATGGCCCGGATCGAGAACCGCACCAGCTATGGCGAGGTGGCCACGGGCAGATACCTCACCGATGATTTTGCGGCCGAACCCTTTGGCTGGGAGTTCGATGTGGTGCGGCTGCTGGTGATCTCCTTGCTGCGCGCCGGCAAGCTGGAAGCCACGAGCAAGGGCCAGCTGATCGAATCAGCGCTGTCGCTCGAGGCGCGCAACACGTTCACCAACAACAACCTGTTCCGCCAGGCCTCGTTCCGCCCGAAGGTGGGCCTGGAATTTACCAATATCGTCGATGCCGCCGATCACTTCAAAGAGGTGTTCGGCAAGGAGGTGAGTGAGCTCGAGCAAGGGGTGCTGGCCCATGCCCTGAGGGAGGAGATTCACCGCTTCGATGAAGGTCTCCAGGAGACCTTCACCACCCTGGTGCAGCACAACCTCCCTGGTGGTGAGGTGCTGCGCACCGCCCTGGATCAGATGCGGGCGATCCGGGCCGGCAAGGAGGAGCAGGCGATCCTCAGCTTCAACGGCTCCTACAAGGAGCTCAAGGAAGCGATCAAGCGTGGGGCGGAACTCAGCCAGGAGCTCAACGAAACCCGGCTGCTGGATCTGGCCCGGGCCCGCAAAGCGATCGATCAGTTGTGGCCCAGCCTTCAGGCCGAACCCGAGCTGAGTGAAGAGGTGGCCACCCACGCTGAGCAGCTCAGCGACTGCCTGGCGAAGGAAACGTTCTTCCGCCAGCTGGCGGAGATCGACCAGCACGCCAGGGCCCTGGAGCAGGAGTATGAGCAGCTTCATCAGGAAGCCGCCAGCCAGACGGCCGCGGCCTATGCCGCCGCCTTGCAGCAGCTGCGCAACACCCCGGGCTGGGAAGGCCTGGCCGCCCTGGGCGAGGAGGTGCAGCAGCGGGTGGCCCAGCCGCTGGCCAGCCGAGCCACAACCGAAGGCAGGGAAGCCACGCCCATCCCCCTGCTGCGGGCCGATCTGGCGGCCTGCTCGGGGCGTTTGGCTGTAGCGGTGGAAGAGATGCTGCGGTTGGTGGATGGCAGCCGGCTGGTGCGGGTGGAGGCCTCAAACTTCTTCAGCGGCGGCATTGAGAGCGAGGAACAGCTGGAGCAGGCCCTCAGTGGCCTCAAAGACCAGTGCCTGGAGCTGATCGGCGCCGGCAAGAAAGTGCTGGTGCAGTAGGTCAACGGTGGAGAAGGAGCAACGCCAGAAACTGGAACGCCTCACCCAGGCCGCGCGGCGCCTGCTGGAGCAGGAGTTCCGCGAGCAGCTGGAGGGCCGCTACGACGTGCTGCTCGACGGCAGGATCGGCCTGGCGCCCGGGGCCCATCTCAGCGAGCAGGAGCGGGTGGTGTGGCAGCGGATCGTGGCGGCGATCGCCCACCGCCGCCGGCCAGGGGTGAGCTCGGCGGATGCCGTGATCGGCTACCGGCGTGAGGCGGCCTTCCACACGCTCAACCGGTTTGTGGCCTTGAAGATGCTGGAGGCTCGTGAGCTGGTCAAAGAATGCATCAGCAACGGGCTGGAATCGAAAGGCTTTACTGAGTTCAAGTTGATGGCGCCAGGGCTGATTCAGCTCCCAGACAATGGCTATCGCCTATACATAGAGTGCCTACTAGATGAATTGGGCCGCCAGGTTGGCGTGCTGTTCAACCGGCTGGATCCAGCCACGTTGCTGTGGCCCAGACGCCAGGCCTTCACGACCCTGCTGGAGCTGCTCAACGATCCGGAGCTGGCTGCGGTGTGGCAGGAGGACGAAACGATCGGCTGGGTGTACCAGTACTTCAACGGTGAGGACGAACGGCGCCAGATGCGCGCCGAAAGCCAGGCACCGAGGAATAGCCGAGAGCTGGCGGTGCGCAACCAGTTCTTCACGCCGCGCTATGTGGTGCAGTTCCTCACCGACAACAGCCTCGGCCAGCTGTGGGTGGAGATGCGCCAGGGAGCCACGCGACTGGTCGAGCTCGACTATCTGGTGAAAGACAGCGAGCGGCTGCCGCGCACCGCCAAGGATCCCCGCGATCTACGGGTGTTGGACCCAGCCTGCGGCTCCGGCCACTTTCTGCTTTATTGCTTCGATCTGCTGGCGGGTGACCCGAGCCGAGGCCTGGCCGGAATTTACCTGGAAGCCTGGCGAGCCCAGGAACAGCCACCCTCTCAGGCCACCGGCAACAGCCTGCGGCACGATTACCCCTCGGAAGAGGCCCTGCTCAAGGCCGTGCCGGAGCTGATCCTGCGCCACAACCTCCACGGGGTGGACATCGATCCCCGCGCCGCTCAGATCGCGGCCCTGGCCCTGTGGATGCGAGCTCAGCGAGGCTTCCAGGAGGCAGGCATCCTGGCCGCAGAGCGCCCGCCGATCCGGCGAACCAATGTGGTGACGGCCGAGCCGATGCCCGGCGATCAGCTGCTGGTGCATGAGTTCTCCACGGGCCTGGAGCCCCGGGTGCTGGGCGAGCTGTTTCAGCAGATGGTGGAAGCGATGCAGCTGGCCGGCGAGCTGGGCTCGCTGCTGCGCATCGACCGGGCCTTAGAGAGCGCGGTGGCAGTGGCACGGCGCCAGTTTGAGAAGGAAGAAAAACAGCAGTTGCTGCTACCCGGCTTTGAGAAGCCCGCCCGGCAGCTGGGGTTTGACCTGTCTGGCATTTCTGATACCTCATTCTTCGATTCAGCCGAGGAGCGGATCGTGGCCGCCCTGGCGGCCTACGCGGCCCAGGCACCGGCCTCCATGTCGGTGCGGCGCCGCCTGTTCGCCGAGGACTCCGCCCAGGGCATCGCTTTCATCGACCTGATCCGCCAGCGTTACGACGTGGTGGTGATGAACCCCCCCTTCGGCGCGGCGAGCCTGGCGGCTAAGCGGGAGTTCGAGACGGCCTACCCCCGCACCAAGAACGACCTCTACGCAGCCTTCGTGGAGCGGGGCATCGAGCTGCTGCACCCCGGCGGCTACCTGGGGGCGATCACCTCGCGCACAGGCTTCTTCCTCTCCAGCTTCCAGCGCTGGCGCGAGGAGGTGCTGCTGCAGGAGGCCCCACCAACCGTGTTCGCCGACCTGGGCCAAGGCGTGCTCGACAGCGCCATGGTGGAAGTGGCGGCATACTGCCTGCGCAAGGTGGGCAGGCCATGAGCACGGACTATCGGGATGCAGCAGAGAGGCATTTTGAGGATGCCGAGTTCCTGAGATCTGACAGCGCCTCAAATAGAGAACCAAATGCAGATCATTTGTATGGCTTCTCTGCAGAGTGCTCGCTGAAGGCTGTGATGACGGCCCTGGGGATGGAAAGGACTAAGGAATCTCTGGGCAACAGGGGTTTGAACAGCCGCTGAGATCAACAAAGCTGCTTTTGGCCCTGATCTGCCTCTGAGACCATGTCTGGAGGCTTTATGGGCTCAGTCCCAGCCTCTTTTGGCTGATTATTGAGGCTGAATCCAGGTATTTAGCCACACCATTCCCAT
>Ga0207954_1000561_pt1 | contig 12657 bp, 8 predicted proteins | sample CryBogmetaGMA0M_FD_184547 | JGI IMG/M metagenome (GOLD analysis project Ga0207954, IMG submission 184547) | Freshwater microbial communities from Crystal Bog, Wisconsin, USA - MA0M (SPAdes) | ecosystem: Environmental > Aquatic > Freshwater > Lake | place: Crystal Bog, Wisconsin, USA | collected... | reverse complement strand
AATAAGGGTCGTTCTTCAAGGAACCCATGGCATCGGCAAGGCGCCGTGGGATGGGGTTGGGCTGCCGGTCTCATTCCGGCGGTGCATACGCATGGACTATAAGCCCCGAGAAGCAAATACGCCCGTCACCGCTGGGCTCGACGCTGGTGCGTCGACGGCCGAGCCGGTGATGGTTGCCCCAGGGAAGGTTTCTGCGCCGACGGTCAAGAAGGCCGGGGCTGGCAAGGCGGGCTCCGCTCGCGGCAATACTGCCGGGGATGACGGCTCGGACAAGCCCGAGTGGGTGCTCGGAAGCAATCTCGCCATGGCCCGCGTGGCTCGGTCAATCGAGCGGGCGGCCGAGGTCGGCTGCACGGTCCTGATTCTTGGCGAGACGGGCTGCGGCAAGGAGATCCTCGCCCGCCTCCTCCACCGCAGCGGGCCGCGGGCCTCCAAGCCTTTCGTGCCGGTCAACTGTGGAGCTCTGTCGTCGACCTTGGCCGAGAGCCAGCTGTTCGGCCACGAGAAGGGGGCCTTCACCGGCGCCGATGGCAAAGCGGTCGGTATTTTCCGCGCCGCCGAGGGGGGCGTGGTGTTCCTCGACGAGATCGGTGAGATGCCGGCGGAGCTGCAGACGAAGCTCCTCCGCGTCCTTCAGCAGCGGGAAGTGCATCCCGTCGGGGCAAACCATCCTGTCCCGATCGACGTGCAAGTCGTCGCCGCCACCAACCGCGATCTCCAGGCCGAGGTAATGAAGGGCACGTTCCGCGAGGATCTCTACTTCCGCCTCAACATGATCGAGTTGCGGATTCCTCCGCTGCGGGAACGCCCTGAGGATATCCCGGAGTTCATCGATTTCTTCGCCGACCAGTACGCCCGCAGCTACCGGATGGAGCGGTGGCAGCCTTCGCCGGAGACGATCACGGAGTTTTCCGCGTTCGATTGGCCGGGGAACGTCCGCCAACTCTCGCATGTCATCGAGCAGGCGTACGTCCTTCAAATGGAGCCGGAGCTCCCCGCCCGCTCGAGGCCGGTTACGGCGGTTGTGGTGGAGGAGGCGGAGGAATTGTCGCTCACGGCCGATGGCAAGCTGCCGTTCGTCGATCTCAACATGCTGCGGAAGTGTGCCGTGAAGCAGGCGCTCGAGATGACCCGTGGCCATAAGTCTCGGGCGGCGAAGCTCCTCGGCGTTCATCCCAACACGATGACGCGGATCATCGCCGAGATCGGCGACGAAACCCCGGCGCCGTGATGCCCGGCCGCGCTTGCCAGGCTGCTCTTGTCAGGCCCGGTCGCCTCAGCGACGGCCGGTCCGGAGCGGAGCCGTCAGGTGACCCCAGGCAGGTCAGCTCCAGACTGGTCAGCTTCAGACGTGCGGGAACTTCCCCGGGCCCGGCTTCGGCATTCCGCTCGAGTGACCGCTCGCCGCTTCCCCTCCGATGCCGAAGTGGAGGAGGGTCACCGCCCCGGCCGAAATCAAGGCCCAAGGGGCCCAGTCGGGGGCCGTGATCTCTCGGGCCGGCCCGGCGCTGTTGATCGGCTTCACCGAAGCCGAATCGATGACGAGCAATTCAGCCCCGACCAGACAGGCAAACACCCCTGTCGCGAGGAACACACTTTTCCACATGATGCCGTTCCGGGATCACTCCGGCGGCACTCCGGCGGGCCGCCTTCCGACGGCGGTGCCCCACGGCCGGGGAGTGCCTGCCTCGCCCGACGGTGTCCCGCCGCAGGGTTCATCGGCCAACCGCCGCTGGGGTGTGCAGTGCCCTCTCCGGCGTGCGGGCCATGACGATCGTGGCGGAAGGGGAGCCCCCCCAACTTTCTTCCTGGGGATAGGTCGTCTCGTGGCAGGGTCAGCCCTGGGCCGATTCACCTGGGCCGGAAGTTGCATCGGGGTCGATCCGGCTGGCTTCAATCCGGCTGGCTTCAATGCGGCCAGGACGCCGCTCCGTGTCGGTGCCGGGCACGAGGAGGGGCGTGTCGACGGTGGCCTCGATCAACGCCCGCAGTTGGTTCCCGTCGATCACCTCCGTCTCGATGAGCTGACGGGTGATCGCCTCGAGGGCCGGCCGCCGTGATTCGAGCACCCGCCGCACCTTCTCGATCGATTGATCGATGATCCGTTTCACCTCCTGATCGATCTCACGGGCCGTTGCCTCGCTGTGCGAGCGGGCTGCCGGGAGATCGCCACCGCCACCAGCGAGAAACGGCGAGCGGTTGCTCTCGCGGAAGTTCACCCGCCCCATCCGGCTCATGCCGTATTCCATGACCATCGCCCGGGCGATCTCGCTGGCCCGCTCGAGGTCGTTTTGGGCGCCGGTCGAGACATCGGCGTAGACCATCTCCTCGGCGATCGTCCCGCCGAGGAGCACCTGGATCCGGCTCTCTAGCTCGCTCTGGGTGAGGAGGTAGCGGTCATCCTCGGAACGCTGCATCGTGTAGCCGAGGGCGGCGAGGCCACGGGGGATGATCGAGACTTTGTGAACCGGATCGGTGTTGGGGAGCGAAAAGGCCACCAGGGCGTGGGCCGCCTCGTGATAGGCGACACGGCGTTTTTCGTCTTCGTGGATGACGCGCTTCTTCTTCTCGAGCCCCGCCGTCACCCGCTCGACCCCCTCGTTGAACTCCTCCATCCCGACGGAGGTCTTGTTGTTGCGGGCCGCGAGGAGCGCCGCTTCGTTGACGAGATTCGCCAGATCGGCGCCGCAGAATCCGGAGGTGATCCGGGCCACCTGGTCGAGGTTGACCGAGGGATTGAGCTTCACCTCGGCGACGTGGACCTTGAGGATCGCCTCCCGGCCACGGACGTCGGGACGGTCGACGAGCACGTGGCGATCGAAGCGGCCGGGCCGGAGGAGGGCCGGGTCGAGCGTCTCGGGACGGTTCGTGGCCGCCATCACGATCACGCCGCTGTTGCTCCCGAAGCCGTCCATCTCCACGAGCAAGGCGTTGAGCGTCTGCTCGCGCTCGTCATGACCGCCGACGACGCTCGTGCCGCGGGTCTTGCCGAGGGCGTCGAGCTCGTCGATGAAGATGATGCAGGGGGCCTTCGCCTCGGCCTGCTGGAACATGTCGCGGACGCGGGCGGCCCCGACGCCGACGAACATCTCCACGAAGTCACTGCCGGAGAGCCCGAAGAAGGGGACGCCCGCTTCCCCCGCGATCGCCTTGGCGAGAAGGGTCTTGCCGGTGCCCGGGGGCCCGACGAGGAGCACCCCCTTGGGAATGTGGCCGCCGAGGACCTGATACTTCTCCGGATTGCGGAGGAACTCGACAACTTCGCGGAGCTCTTCCACCGCCTCGTCGATCCCCGCCACGTCGTCGAAGGTGATCCCCAAGTCTTCCTGGGCGTACTGCTTGCCGCGGCTCCGGCCGAACGCCATCGGGCTCCCGGCCCCCCCCAGACGTTTCATCATCGTGAAAAAGAGGAGGGCAAACAGGCCGGTGAGGAAGAGCATCGGCAGCCAACTCCGCCACGGGCCAGGGGCCTCCTCGTAGCGGTAGGGGACGCCGTGCTCGGTCAGCAGCCGTGACAGCCGTCCCTCGGAGTTTTCACTGGGGAGCTTCGCGGTCCGGAAATGGCGTCGCTGAACCGCGTTGCCGAGGCTGTCGCCGGAAGGGCCATCGATCCTGCGGATCGACCCCGACGCGCTGTAGGCCCCGATCACGACGTCGTCGAGGTCGCCGTAGCGGACGGTGCGGCGGGCTTCGGGGCCAGTCTCGAACGGGTTGCGTTCGACGATTTCCACGACCCCGGCCGGTTCGGCCTCGGAAGGGACTGCCGTGGCGTCGGGGCCCTGGGATGGCGGGGGCGGATCTCCCCCGGCCTTGGAGGCCGTTGGACGTGGCCCCGAGGCGCGGATCAGTCGCTCCAGATCGCTGTAGGAGAGCTCGAGTTCCGGTGGCGTCGCCAGAAGGCTCATCCCGAACAGCCCGGCTACTCCCAACGCCACCAGCGACCAAACGAGATTCGACCCGCCCCAGGGTGTCTTGCGGTCGGCCTGGCGTTTCGGGAGATCGTGCTTCTTGGGCATGAATGTTCCAGCGGAAAAACTCTTGAAAACCGAAACCAATCCATCCTAAACCGGAGGGTCGGGGGAGACAATGAATCTGACTCCGGCGGCATAGCCATGGAAGTCCGGGTCACGAAAACCTAAGATTCCTCGATTCCCCCGGCCCGTCCCGCGACCGTTCTCCGCATGGCTTCCACCCCTCCGCCGCCGTTCTTCACTTCGGCGCCGGTGGCCCATGGCCGCTCCGACGACCCGGCGAGCCGTTCTCGGGAGGGGGCGCTCGGGGTCGCGGTGCTGGGGTCGACCGGGAGCATCGGCACGAGCACTCTCGAAGTCATCGCCGCTTCCGGGGGGCTCTTTCGCCCCCATCTCCTCGCGGCTCACACGAGCGTCGGCCCGCTGCTCGAGCAGGCGCGGATCCACCGTCCTGCCTGGGTCGTCGTCACCGACCCAACGGCTGCCGCGACGATCGGCGTCACCGCCCTCCCCGCCGGGACGCAACTCGCCGTGGGCCCCGAGGCGCTCGACGATCTCGTTCGCGCCCCGGAGGTCGACCGGGTCGTGTCGGCGATCGTGGGCGCTGCCGGCCTGCGGAGTACGCTCGCGGCGCTCGACGCCGGCAAGACGGTGGCGCTCGCCAACAAGGAAACGCTCGTCATGGCTGGGCCGCTCGTGATGCGGCTGGCGGCCGAGCGCGGCGCCGTGCTCCTGCCGGTCGACAGCGAACATTCGGCGATCCACCAGGCGCTGCGGTCGGGGACGGCTGACGAGGTCGTGCGGGTGATCCTCACCGCCAGCGGAGGCCCGTTCCGCACCGCACCGCGCGAGTCCCTCGACGCGGTCACTCCGCAGGAGGCGCTCCGCCATCCGACCTGGTCGATGGGGCCGAAGATCACGATCGACTCGGCGACGATGATGAACAAGGCGCTGGAGCTGATCGAGGCCCGGTGGCTGTTCGATCTTCCGGCCGACAAGCTCGCCGTCGTCGTCCATCCGCAGTCGGTGGTCCATTCGATGGTCGAGTTCGTCGATGGATCGGTGATCGCCCAGCTCAGCCCCCCCGACATGAAGCTCCCGATCCAGTACGCGCTCTCCCATCCGCAGAGGCTCGATGGCCCCGCGCGACGGCTCGACTTCCGGCTGGGGCTGCGACTCGATTTCGAACCCCCCGATCCGGTCCGCTTCCCGAGCCTGCGGCTCGGGCATGAGGCGGCGGCGCGCGGGGGGACGGCAGGGGCCGTCCTCAACGCCGCCAACGAGGAGGCGGTGGGGGCGTTCCTCGCCGGGAGGATGCGGTTCACGGGCATCGCGGACGTTTGTGCCCGCGTTCTGGAAGGGCATGCGTATCAGGCCGATCCGTCGCTCGACGACATCCGTCGACTCGACGCCTGGGCCAGACAGGAGGTCGTGACGTGGGTGAGTTCGTGACGATGACCGTGGACGCCGGAGCCGTGCTCTTCGGCGCCTGGCCAGGGCAGCGGGGGATCGAGTGGATCGCCAGCCATCCGCTGGAGACGCTCCAGTCGGTGCTCGGGCTCGGGTTCGTGATCTTCGTCCACGAGCTGGGGCACTTCCTCGTCGCCAAGGCGTGCGGGGTGAAGTGCGAAAAGTTCTACCTCGGCTTCGACGTCGGCGGCCTCAAGCTCTGCAGCTTCAAGTGGGGCGAGACGGAGTACGGCATCGGCGCGCTCCCCCTGGGGGGCTACGTGAAGATGCTCGGGCAGGACGACAACCCCGGCGCGGCCACCGCCGAGGCGCACCGGGCCCGCGCGGCCTCGGGTGATCTCCCGGCCGAACCGACCTCCGATCCGCATCCGGCCTGGGATCCGCGCAGCTATCCGGCGCAGTCGGTGCCGGAGCGGATGGCGATCATCTCCGCCGGCGTGATCATGAACGTGATCTTCGCCGTCCTCATGGCGTCACTCGCCTTCGGCCTCGGTGTCCGCGAGGTGGCCTCCGGGACCTCGGCGGTGCGCCCCGGCGGCGCCGCTTGGCGGGCCGGGCTGCGGACCGGCGACGAGATCGTCGCCATCGGCGGGACGCCGGTGACGGTGTTCAAGGAGCTCCAGAAGAAAGTGACTCTCGGCGATCTTTCCAAGGGGGTCGGCTTCACCGTTCGTCGTCCGGGCGAGGGGGATGTCCGCGAGGTCACGCTCCGCCCCGACACCGATGGCGGGGCACCGATGGTCGGGATCTCCGGGCCGCTCTCCCTCAAGCTCCCCGACGATCTCGGCGAAGGGCTGCCGGGAAGCGCCGGGAAGACGACGCCCCCCCTCGCCGGAGGCGACACCGTCCGCGCGGTCGACGGCGTCCCGATCGACTCCCACGCGCAACTCGTCGCCACCCTCTCCCGGATCCGCGATCGGGCCGTTGTCCTCGGCATCGAACGGAAGGGGGAGCGGCTCGACGTCGAGCTTCCTCCCCGCCCGCGAACCAGCCTCGGCATGGAGATGGCCCCCGGGCCGATCCAGGCGGTGCAGGACGGATCGCCGGCAGCTGTGGCGGGGCTCGTGAAGGGGGATCAACTCGTGTCGGTTGACGGGGCGCCGGTCGGCGATCCGTTCACCCTCGACGACCGGCTCCGGGCGCGGGTCGGAACGGCGGTGCCGGTGGTCGTGGAGCGGGCAGGGGTCGAGGAGACGCTCGCGGTGACACCGCGCGAGGTGACCTGGATCGATGCCTCACCGATGCGCGCCACGCCGCTGGGGGTGTCGTCGATCGGCATCGCCCTCCCGGTGATCCCGACGGTGACCGCCGTCCTCCCCGACAGCCCGGCCGGGCGTGCCGGCATCGTCGCCGGCGACCAACTGTCGCGCGTGCGGTTCGTCGAGCCGGGAGAAGCCGCCGATGGGGCCGGAAACTGGCTCGCCCTCTCGGAGGCCGAGCCGAACTGGCCGGGGGTGATCGCCGTGATGCAACAGCTTGCCGCCGGATCGCAGGTCGAGGTGACGGTTGAGAACGCGGCCGGCAGCCGGGAGGTCGCCCTCGAGCCGGCGGTCGTGCCGGGAGAGTTCCTCGTCGATCGCGGGCTGGTCTTCGAGCAGGTCTTCAAGACCGAGCGGGCGGCGACGATCGGCGCGGCGCTGTCACGCGGATTCTCGACGGCGGTCGAGGATCTTTCGATGGTCTATCGCTTCCTCCAGAAGCTCTGGAGCCGGCAGATCAGTGCCCGCCTCCTGGGGGGGCCGATGTCGATCCTCCAGCAGGCGGGACGCTCGGCCGAGGAGGGCTTCAGTGCTCTGCTGCTCTTCCTCACGATGCTCAGCGCCAATCTGGCGGTCGTGAACTTTCTCCCCATCCCCGTTCTCGATGGCGGGCATATGGTTTTCCTGCTGTATGAGTGGGTGACGGGCCGGCCGCCGAGCGAACGCGTCGTGATCGCGCTGTCGTATCTCGGTCTGATCCTCATCCTGTCGCTGATGTTCTGGGTGTTCGGTCTCGACCTCGGGCTGGTTTCCCGGTTCGTCCCCGCGAAGTAGCGGGGCGGCCGGAGGGGCCGGCGAACGTGGTCGCCCGAGCCCCTCCGGAGAACCGACCCGCCACCGGTCAAGTGCCCCATGCCTGACACCGTCCCCATCGGATCTCCTCTGTCCCCGCTGTCCTCGGCGTCGTTCCCGCCGCCGGGGGTGCGGCATGTCGTCTTCGACGTCGTCGGCACGCTCGTCGAGCCGTGGCCCACCGTGCCAGTGGCCTATCAGCGCGCCGCTCGGCGTCAGGGGCTCGAGTGCTCGGCCGAGGATCTGCGGGGACGGTTTGCCGAGGCGTGGCGGCGGCAGGAGGCGATCGACGCCAATTCGCAGACCCCCTTTGCCACCAGCCGGGCCCGCGAGGTCGAACGCTGGCGCGGGATCGTCCACGACGTCTTCGCCGCGGACGCTCCGGAGGGAGTGCGCGAGACGGTCTTCTGCGATCTCTGGGATCACTTTGCCGATCCCGGGGCGTGGCGGGCGCTCGATGCGGGGACCCGCCTGGTGGAGGCGGCTCTCGACGCCGGGTGCGGGGTGGCGCTGGCAAGTAATTTCGACGAGCGGTTGCTGGCGATCGCCGGCCGGGTCGACCCGCTCTGCCGGGCGGCCCACGTCTTCGCCTCGTCGGAGCTCGGCTGGCGAAAGCCCGCGGCGGAGTTTTTCCGCACTGTCGAGCGGCGACTGGGGGCGGTGGCCGGGGAACTCCTCCTGGTCGGCGATGACCCGCGGCTCGACGTGGCGGCGGCCCGGGCCGTCGGCTGGCGGAGCCTGGGCGTCGGCGGCTGACGCGGGGCCCGGCGGGAAACGGGCCTATGTGGGCCGACGTCTGTGGAACGGGCGGGGTGTGGTGACTCTCAGCGCCATCGCCCGCCTGCTATGATTCGGCTTAGGGGGCCAAGCCTCCCGTGTCATTCCCCACAGACAAAGAAGGATCGAGCATGTCGACCCCCGCGCTCTCCCGCCGTGGCTTCCTGGCCGCAGGCGCTGCGACTTGTGCCGCCGTCTCCCCCCTTGCCGCCTTCGCCCGTGAGGCAGCCGCCGCCGATCTCAACCTTGGCATCCAGCTCTACTCGCTGCGCGGCTACAAGGTCGACGAGGCGATGAAGCACGCCCGCGACATCGGCTTCCGGTTCGTCGAGTTTTACGGCGACATGTTTCCGGTGAACTCCGATGCTGCGGCGATCGCCGCCATGAAGACGAAGCTCGCCGACCTCGGCCTCACCGCCAGCGCCCACGGCGTCAACGGCTTCGGTGGCGATGCCGCCGCCAACCGGAAGGTGTTCGAGTTTGCCAAGGCGGCCGGCATCCCTTGCATCTCGGCCGACCCCTCGCCCGAGGCGTTCAAGAGCCTCGACGAACTCGTCAAGGAGTTTGACATCCGGATTGCGATCCACAACCACGGTCCCAAGCACCGCTACAACAAGGTGGTCGACGTCCTCAAGGCGATCGAGGGGCATGACGAGCGGATCGGCGCCTGTGCCGACCTCGGCCATTACATCCGCTCCGGCGAGAAGCCGACCGAGGTGATCCGTCTCCTCAAAGGGAGGCTCTACGGCATCCACCTCAAGGACTTCCAAGACATGCAAGACGTCACCAAGGGAGTGATCCTCGGCAAGGGGCATCTCGACGTGCCGGCCGTCATGGCGGCGCTCGTGCAGACGAACTTCCCGAAGAACGGCGCTTTGTCGCTGGAGTACGAGGAGAACCCGGAAAACCCGCTGGCCGACATCCGCCAGTGCTACGCCGTCGCGGCCGACGCGCTAGCGAAGACCTGATCGACAGGCGCGTCACCCGTCTGTTCCCCGATCCGTTCCCCTCCCCGGAGTGTTCAGCATGGTCTCGTTCCAGTGGTTCCTGACCGGCTGGTGTGCGGTCGTGTCGATGCTCGTCCGCGTGAGTCTCGTCGTGTGCGGTGCCGTCGCCGTCGCCTCGCCGGTGACCGACAGCCTACCGGCGATCCTCGCGGTCGATCACGAAGGGAAGGGGAACGCCGCGGCCGCGAAGGCCTGGGGGGTGATTGCCGCGGCTGATCCCTCGGCGCTCCCCGAGATCCTCGCGGGGATGGACGACGCCAATCCGCTGGCGGCCAACTGGCTGCGGGCTGCGGTCGATGCGGTCGTCACGAAGGGCGGGGGCAATGCCAAGCTGCCCGTCGATAGCCTCGTCCGCTTCCTCGGTGAGACGAAGCACGATCCGCGCGCCCGCCGTCTGGCGTTCGATCTCGTCAAGGGAGCCGACCCCGACCGGGCCGATAAGCTCCTCGACGGGATGGTGGAGGATCCGAGCGTCGAACTGCGGCGCGATGCGGTCGCGAAGGTCATCGCCCGGGCCGAGTCGCTGAAGGCTGGGGAAAAGAAGGAGGAGGCCCTCGCCGCTTACCAGAAGGCCTTCTCCGCCTCGCGGAATGTCGAGCAGATCAAGGCGCTCGCCAGCGCGATCCGGGATCTCGGTGGCACCGTCGACCTGACACGCCACTTCGGCTTCCTCCGCAGCTGGCAGATCGTCGGGCCGTTTGACAACACCGAAGGGAAGGGGTTTGCCACCGTCTATCCGCCGGAGGAGAGGCTCGATCTGACGGCCGCGCTCGACGGCAAGGAGGGGAAGGTGTCGTGGCAGCCGGTCGAGACCGGTGACGAGTACGGGATCGTGAACGTCAATCTCTCCTACCCACCCCCGGCGCCGCCGGCCGACGCCCAGCCGGCGGAGGGAACCAAGGAGGGGCTCAAGGGGGTGATTGCCTACGCCGTGACCGAGTTTGTCTCGGCGGAGGATCGCCCCGCCGAAATCCGGCTCGGCTCCAAGAACGCCTGGAAGATCTGGCTCAACGGCAGCCCGGTCTTCGAGCGCGAGGAATACCACCGGGGCATGGAGATCGACCAGTACCGGATGCCGGTGACGCTCCGCAAGGGGCCCAACACGATCCTCATCAAGGTCTGCCAGGACGAGCAGCGCCGGCCCTGGACGACCGAATGGGAGTTTCAACTGCGGGTTTGCGACGAGGTGGGGACGGCGATCCACCCGGCTGTGAGCCCTGTGTCCGACGCGAAGTGACCGCCCCGCCCTCCCGCATCCACCTTTCAAAAGCCCAGAGAATCCTTCCCCATGGCTCGCCTCAAAACGCTCCTGATCGCGATCGCCCTCGTGGCTCCGAGCCTGCGTGTCGGGGCCGACGAATGGCTGGAGTTCCGAGGTGTCGGGGGGGCGAGCCGGGTGAAGGAAGGCTCGTTGCCGGTGGAGCTGAGTGCCGCCGATATCCGCTGGTCGGTCGACCTGCCCGGCCGCGGCCTCTCCGGCGTCCTCGTCGTCGGTGATCGGGCGTTCGTCACGACCAGCGAAGGGCCGACGCAGGATCGGCTCCACTTGGTGTGCCTGTCGACCTCGACGGGGAAGATCCTCTGGGACCGGCAGGTGTGGGCGACCGGGCGGACGATGTGCCACCCCAAAACGAGCGTCGCCGCGCCGACGCCGTGCAGCGACGGGAAGCACGTCTACGCGATCTTCTCCTCAAACGACCTCGTCTGCTTCGATTTCGACGGCAATCTCCAGTGGCTCCGCGGGATCACCTACGACTACCCCAACGTCAGCAACAGCCTGGGGATGTCGAGCTCGCTCCTCGTCACGGCCGACACGGTGATCGTGCCGGTGGAGAACGACAGCGAGTCGTATTCCCTCGGAATCGATGCGGCGACCGGCGAGAACCGCTGGCGCCTCGATCGTCCCAAGGGGGCCAACTGGACTTCGCCTGTGATCCTCGAGCCCGGGCTTGTGGCCCTGCAATCGAAGAAGGGCGTCGATGCAATCCGTGCCGCCGACGGCTCGACCGCCTGGAGCTACACCGAGGGGGCCGACACCGTCTCTTCGAGCGCGCTTGCCGACGGCGTCCTCTACGTGCCGAGCAACGGCATCACCGCGCTCACCCTCGACCCGGCCGATCCGGCGAAGCAGCCGACGCAGGCCTGGCGTGAGAACACGCTCTCGCCGGCGACGGCCAGCTGCGTCGTGGCTGGCGACGCCCTCTACACGATCAACGGTGCCGGCGTGCTCACCGCCGGCGACCGGGCGACCGGCAAACGCCGCTGGCAGTTGCGGCTCCAGGGGCCTTACAGCGGCACTCCGGTCACCGACGGCAAGCACCTCTGGGCGGTGAACGAGGCGGGGCTCGTGCAAGTGGTGGACCTCGGGGAGAAGGAGGGGAAGGTGGTGGCCACGCTCGATCTCGGCGACGAGATCCTCTGCAGCCCGGCCGCCGCCGACGGTGCCCTCTACGTGCGCAGCAACACGAAGCTCCACAAGATCGGGCGGTAGGCCCACGAGCCCTCGTCGCCCGGTTGCCGGCCGCGGTGGCGGTGGCGTCCGCCGAGACCGCCATGCTTCCGTCGTACCTCAATCGCCGTGATGTCCTCGATCTGGCCCGCCTCGCCGCTCCGGTGGCGTTGTCGCGGATGAGCTTCATGCTCATGGGGCTGACCGATGCGGTCGTCCTCGCCCGCCACGCTCCGGGGCAGCTTCCCTTTGTCCTCAACGCCTTTCTCCCGGTGGGGGTGGCGATGGGCTTCGGGTTGGGCCTCGTCATCGGCGTGCAGGTGATCACCGCCGAACTGGCCGGGGCGGGGCGCGATCTCGAGACCGGCCGAATCGTCCGCCGTGGGCTTGTCGTGGCGCTCCTCTACGGGATCGCCTCGGCGGCTGCCTGCGCCCTCGTGGCCGGGCCTCTCCTCCGCTGGCTTGGCTTCGACGAGGCGTTCACCGTCCCCACCGCACGCTGCACCCGGATTCTCGCCTACGGCCTCCCGGCCCACATGCTCTTCAGCGCCTGTGCCTCCTATCTCGAGGCCCTCCGCCGGCCTTTGGTGGTGACGGCGATCGGGGCCGTGGCCGTGATCGCGAATCTCGGCCTCGATCTCTTCCTCGTGCCGGAGTATGGCGCCGCGGGGGTGGCCTGGGCGACGTCGCTCTCCCGCTACGGGATGGCGCTGGTGGCGCTGGTCGTCGTGGCCCGGAGCACGCCGGCGCTGGTGTGGGGGGGCACTCCGACCGCAGGGGAGTTTGCCCGGCAGAACGGCGTCGGCCTGGGGGCGGGGCTTGCCAACATCGCGGAATGGGGAAGCTTCAATCTCACCCACGTGATCGCCACGCTCGTCAGCATCGATGCCGGGGCGCTGTGGGGCTTGACGGTGCAGATGATGGGATCGGTG
>Ga0207954_1000552_pt1 | contig 12811 bp, 10 predicted proteins | sample CryBogmetaGMA0M_FD_184547 | JGI IMG/M metagenome (GOLD analysis project Ga0207954, IMG submission 184547) | Freshwater microbial communities from Crystal Bog, Wisconsin, USA - MA0M (SPAdes) | ecosystem: Environmental > Aquatic > Freshwater > Lake | place: Crystal Bog, Wisconsin, USA | collected... | reverse complement strand
CAAAATACCTTATCTTTGTTGTAGGCTTCACAGCCATCCGGTCAACCTCGCCGCCCTTCCGAAACCGGCCAGGCCAGGCCTTTCCACCAAGCGAAGGAAGCTCGTGGGGGGTTTCTCAATCTCGCAACTCGGTTAAGATCCATCCCAGCGCGTTCAGAAACCTCAACACAGGCACGATTTCGCCCGAGCGTGATGAAGGGATCGCATGGACCTTCAGTACCGCCTCGAACCCGACCTGACATCCGGCGAATTTGCCGATCTGCTGGAACGGTCTGGGCTGGCCGCGCGACGGCCGATGGACGAACCGGCAACCATCGAGGGGATGCTGCGAAACGCCGACCTGGTCGTCACCGCCCGGCTCGATGGGGTGTTGGTCGGAGTCGCGCGAGCACTCACCGACTTTCATTACTGCACCTATTTATCGGACCTGGCAGTCGATCAGGCGGTGCAACGGCGTGGTATTGGCAAGGAACTGGTGCGCAAAACGCATGAAGCGGCCGGCTTGAGGACCATGTTGATCCTGCTGGCGGCGCCTGCGGCGCGCGACTATTACCCGCACATCGGCATGAAGCCGCACGACTCGTGCTGGATCATTCCCCGCGAGTCGATCGGCGACCCCGGTTCCTGAACTGGCCTAGAAAACCGCCCCTACGTTACTTGGATTCGGGGGCGGTGGCCGAGCCGGGGGTGGCCGGCGCCGTGGAACCCCGATTCATGAACTGCTGGAGTGCCTTGGGATCGAGCTTCGCCTTCTTCTGGCCGCCGGTCGCGGTCAGCTTGGCAGGGTCTGGGCCATCACCGGCGGGGGTAGCCCTCAGCGCCTTGGAAGATACAAACGGGACCAGCGAGCCGTCTGGAAGGACGATCGCTTCGGTTCCATCCTCATTCTTTTTGACTTCGGCCTTGGGTCGACCGTCCCCCGAGGCAGCATTGCCATTGGCAGCCTTCAGGCCCGGATCGACCTTGATCTGCTTGGGCATTCCGCCAGGCGGGAAGTATACGTCGCCCGGCACGCCTGGTGCCGTGACATTGGCCTGGGCCGCGGGATTGACCGGTTTGTTCACCGCGCCATTCTGGGTCTCGGCACTGGTGCCCGGCGTTCCGCCACTGGTTTGAGGGGTGGACGGCGAACCGGGACGCGCGCTACCGAAAACCTCGTCGGTTCCACCTGGACCTTCGGGGGTGACCGCTGGAATCAAAGGCGAACCAACCGGCTTGAGACCCGCCGACGCGGCGAGGCCTGGGCTGGTGCCAGGCGCCTGTTCCGAGAGCCCTCGGACCCAGTTCAGGAACACGCGGTAGGTCGGGTGGTTGGGGCCGCTGAGGACCGGCCGACCATCAGGCGGATGTGTCATGGCCGCCACGCTCAACAGCCTGCTATGGTTCAGGTCCTCGGCATCGACGAGCTGAAGTGTAGCGTCGAGGTTGGCGCGGAGGATCAGTTCATTGGTCAGGTCGCGTTTGGTGCGGGTCCTGTAAAGCTGGAAGTGCCCGGTGTAGGCGTCGGCGTCGTGGCAGCGTGCGCAATGGGTTTGCAGTTCGGGATGGACCGACCTGGCAAATTCCTGATAGCGGCGGAGCGCGACCGGTGGCGCGAGATCGAAGATGATGGGCGGGCCGGTGGAGGCACCCCGCTGGCGATTCATCTCTCTGAGCCGTTCGAGATTGAGTTGTCTGGGTGCGCCGGTGGCGAATTCATCTGGCACCTCGGCGGAGGCCCTGGCCAGTTCGGGATCGCTGGGAGCCCGGCCCTTGGAGTTCAGGTGGAACATCATCGCCTTGGCCCGCTTGTTATCAGGGCTGAGGGCGAGCACGGTTTCGAGCTGAGCACGCGCCGGCTCGGTCAGTTTCTGTTCCAGGCACCAGAGTGCCAGCTTCATCTGCTCGTCGGGATCGTTGGCCGGGGTTCGTGCTTGCAGGTGGCGATAGGCTTCGTCCAGGGAGCTGAACACTCCCTCCACGTTGCGTCTGGCGAATTGCTTGACGCCAATTTTGTGTTTGAGGTAGTACCCGGTACCATCCTCAACGATCTCGCCCTGAAAAACGTGGCCATTGGCCAGGAGCAGGACCGAGGCACCCTTTGAGCCGGAGTCGGAGTTGGACCGACCTTGGGGCGAGGGCGGATCATTGGGATCCGCCGTATTCAAAGGGGCGGGTAATGGCGAGGGGGCAGCCTCGAGCGTTTCGGGCGGCCGAACGGTCGCCTTTGGTGCTTGGCTGGCCTGGGGAGACCTGGGAGGGGGGGGCGGCGAGTCCTGTCTGGCCATGGCCGTGCTCGCGCCCAGCCCAACCAGGAGGAAGGATGCCGTCAACCGCCACGATTTGGAAAAATGGATGGCTACCATGATGGCGGGAACCTACGGCGGCCCCTAAAATTCGTCAAGGCGAACTCCTTCCTGATCTCCCATCTTTTTTGGTCCCGCAATTCTTCCCGGAACTGATACCCGTGCCGCCAATGCCCCCACTCTCTCCGCTTGAGACCGAGCTGATTGGTGAACAGATTGTCCTTGACCTGCGATCCCCGTACGTCTGCCTCGGCACGTTGCACGGCATCGATGCCGAATTCTATGAACTACGGAACGCCGACCTGCACGACTTTCGAGATAGTTCCGCCACCCGCGAGATTTATGTTTACGACTCGCGCCGGCTTGGGATCCGCCGGAACCGGGAACGGGTCCTCATCAAACGCGACGACGTGGTGGCCCTGACCCGGTTTCTCGATATTGTGGAAAGTTGAACAGGTTGGTGATGAACAGGACGTCCATCACCGGCCGCTGACGCATCTTCGAATGGGATGACTGATTTCCAGGACAGGCCCTGATCAACCAACCACCAGTACTCGGGCCACAGGTTCACCACAAAGTACACCAGGCATGGAAGTTGCCACTCAAGAGCTACACTCCCATAGGCGAATCGAAAACAGGATGACCATGACACCACTACCCAGGCTTACCCGTCGACAACGGGCACTCCGACTGACCGGATTATTGCTGTTTACGTTAGGCCATGCCTCCTCGTTCACGGGTGCCCAGACCACGGCAAAACTTCAACCGGATACCGGTAAGCCGGCAGCCTCTGTGGCCATCCATGTGGCCGCGGCTGGCAATGATGCCAACCCCGGTACAGAGTCCGAACCGTTCGCCTCGCTCTCCGCTGCCCAGGCGGCTGCCCGCACCTTTGCCGGCAAAGCGCCGGTGACGGTCATCATTCACCAGGGCACTTACTATCTTCCGGATACGCTGAGGTTCAATGCAGCCGATTCCGGTACCCCAAACTTTCCGGTTGTTTACGCAGCAGCGCCAGCAGCCAACCCCATTATCAGCGGCGGCATGCCGTTGCAACTGGAGTGGAAACAACGTCCCGATCAACTTTTCGAAGCCGCTACACCGCCCGATCTGAGCATCGATCAGCTTTTCCTCAATGGCGAGCGACAGCCCATGGCCAGGTATCCGAATTACGATGCCGGGGCAGAGAAATTTGGCGGCACCGCCGCCGACGCCATCGCGCCTGAACGGGTCGCCCGGTGGGCCAACCCGGAAGGCGGATTCATTCACGCCATGCATGAAGCGCTCTGGGGCGACATGCACTGGCGGATCCTTGGCAAAAACGCCCAAGGCTCCCTGAACTTCGAGGGCGGCTGGCAAAACAACCGCGCCAGCCAGATGCACAGGGATTTTCGATTCGTGGAGAATATCCGCGAAGAACTCGACGCCCCTGGCGAATGGTTTCACGACCGCAAGCAGAACCTGTTGCTACTCAAGCCGCCCGCTGGAATCGACCCGCGAACCGCGACCGTGGAAGCCGTTCGCCTGCGCCACCTGATCGAGTTTCGTGGCACCAAGGACAACCCGGTCCGGTTTGTCACGTTACGTGGCCTCACATTCAGGCACTCGGCGCGTACATTCATGGAAAACCGCGAACCGTTGCTTCGCTCGGACTGGACGATTTATCGTGGCGGCGCGGTGATCTTCGCGAATGCGGAAGACGCAGGAATTGACAATTGCAATTTTGACCAGCTCGGCGGAAACGCGATTTTTGTGAACAACTACAATCGACGCATCCACATTCGCGAATGCCTGATACGCGAGACCGGTGCCAATGGCATTGCGTTCGTCGGCAATCCAGCGGCGGTTCGCAGCCCGCTCTTCAATTACTCAACCCCCAATGATTACAGCAAGCTGGACCGAACCGCCGGCCCACGCTTCGACGATTTCCCGGCCGACTGCCTGGTGGAAGATTGCCTGATCACCCGCAGCGGACGGTTTGAAAAACAAACCGCACCCGTTCAGATTGCGATGGCCAAGGGAATTACGGTACGGCATTGTTCCATCTACGCTGTCCCGCGCGCGGGGATTAATATTGGCGACGGCTGCTGGGGCGGCCACGTGATCGAGTATTGCGATATCTTCGACACGGTCCTAGAAACCGGCGATCACGGCAGCTTCAACTCGTGGGGTCGCGACCGCTACTGGTCACCCGATGTCCGTGCTGTCGATAAGCAGGTAGCCGCCGATCCCAGCCTGCCCTTCCTGGACGCGGTTCAGCCCGTGATTTTGCGCAATAATCGCTGGCGATGCGACCATGGCTGGGATATTGACCTGGACGATGGTTCGTCTAACTATCAAATCACCAATAACCTGTTACTTCACGGCGGCCTGAAAATGCGTGAAGGGTACAAACGCACGGCCACCAACAACATCATTCTGAACAATAGCTTGCATCCGCATGTATGGTTTGAAAACAGTGGCGACGTGTTCAGCAGGAACATTGTGATGGGCCCCTACCAACCGGCCATCATGGAGATTGCACGCTGGGGTCAGGACGTGAACCATAACCTGTTCACAACCTCAGACGCAGACCGAACAAACTTCGCGCGCCAGGGCTGCGACCGCGATTCGCTGGTGGGCGACCCACTGTTTGAAAACGCCGAGGCTGGTGATTTTCGGGTGAAAGACGGCTCACCGGCCTTGAAACTGGGCTTTGTCAATTTTCCGATGGATCAGTTTGGCGTTCAATCGCCCCGACTCAGGGCCCTGGCCTGCACTCCCGAGATGGAGCTTGAATCAGCGAACGGGCCGGCGGCCAGCAACACCGCGCGTACCCACTGGCAAGGCGCAACGCTTCGCGAACTTGCCGGCCAGGAATTCTCTGCGTTAGGACTAGCGGCGGATGCCAAGGGCGTTCTGGTGGTCGAGGTGGCCGCGGGTTCCGCCGCATTCCAGCTCGGGCTTCGCAAAGGAGATTTCATCGAACTGGTCAACGGCCAGACGGTGCTGGGAATTCGAGGTTTTCAGACCCTGGCCACGGGGACAACCGGCTCCGCACGGCTGAAACTGGGAATCGTTCGGAATCAGCAAAAGCTCACTCTTGAGCCGGCCCATTGAGGCAACCGCTGTCCAGGATCTCGATGCGTAGACCACTCAAAACATCATGTAAAATGCAAGTGCCCCGTCAAGTTCCGCAACCTGACGGGGCACTTGCACATATCGCATGAGCGCGGGAATCGGGCGAAGTTCAGGGCTTGGCATCCCAGGCGGACTTCATTTCAAACGCTTCGAGCCTGTTGATTCTAGCCTCACCGCCACGTGACTCCACGCCTAGCGAGGTGTTATCGGCTTTCGGCAGGAACGGCAGTGGGATGTAGGCCAAGCCGTCGCCGGCGAAGACTTCCAGGCCGTTGCGATCGCACAAGATCCGGATGCGCTGCTTGCCGTTCTGCAATGGTGCGGATGCGCGAATCTGATTGACGGCCAGTTCCTGTTTTTGCACGTCATACACAATCGACGCGCCTCGGACGTTGAAAACAACCTCCTTGGCGGAACCAGGCTCGAACTCGATGTTCAGGTCCACGAGCTCGGCCTTGAAGTCATCGAGCAGATTGGCCTGCCCGGGCGCCAGGCTGGCTCTCTGGATCACCCTGGATTTTGTGTGCAGCATTTCGAGTTCCCGCACGGGGGACCAGGTCAGGCGTGGACCGTCTGGGGTCGCGGTCAGCTTGAGTTCCAGGGGCACGGTCATCGCCTGGTTGAACGGCATGCCGGGCGTAGCGGTCTGGAACCAGCCGATCTGAATGCGTCTGCCGTCCGTTGCCGGAATATCGCTGAATGTCTGGGCGGCGTAGAAACCGGCCCCAAGATGTCCCTTCAGCTTGGGGGTTTCGGGCGTGAAGCGGGTGCCGTCGAAGGCGCCCACCATGTACTCGCTGCTGGCGGCGGTGAGTACCCATTTCCGCTGGTCATCCTTCCCATCCACGGCCAGTTCGAAGAAGTCTGGGCATTCGAAGAAGCCATCGGTCTTGCTGACCAGCGTCCAATCTTTGAGGTTGGGCGAAGTAAAGAAGTGGATAGTGTGCACCTTGTCGAGCTCAACGTACAGGGTCATCACCCACTTGCCAGTCGGCTCGTGCCAGAAGACCTTGGGGTCGCGGTTACCGCCGGTGATCTGCTTCACCACCGGGTTTCCGCTGTACTTGGTGAATGTACGGCCGTCTGTACTGTAAGCCAGGCACTGCACCGTGGGGTTCCCGGCGGCCGTGTAGATCAAGACCAGCGGTGGCTTGCCCGGTTGGCCAAACCCGCTCGTATTGTTCCAATCGACCAACGCGCTGCCGCTGAACATGGGCCCCATCTCGTCGGGCGCCAGCACGTCACCCAGTTCCTTCCAATGAACCATGTCACGGCTGACCGCGTGCCCCCAGTGCATATTTCCCCAGTTCCAGCCATAAGGATTATGCTGGAAGAACATATGGTATTCACCGTTGTAATAGACCAGGCCGTTCGGGTCGTTATTCCAGCCCCGCTGGGGCGAGAAGTGGAACTGGCCACGCGACGGTTCATGATAAAGCAAGTCAGACCCGCGCACACTGCTGGCCGGCTCGATGGCAGTGAGGGCCTGGGAATCCTCGGGCAGCTTATCTACTTCCAGTGTGATCGTTTTGCCACGCCAGGCACTCACATCCATCGGCGCCCACCAGTCGGGCGTTCCATCCGCCAGTTCGATCTCGTTCTTCACGATCAGCTTGCCATCCACCAGCATCGAAACGACCCGCTTGGGCCCGCCCGTCTTGATCGGCAGATTGAGCAGCGGTTGCTCGACCTTGAACTCGCGCCTGACGTTGACCAGTAGGCCAGGCGGCTTTTTTTCCGTCTGAACGATCTGATCGACGTTGATATGCCCCCAGCCACCCGTCGCTTGATCGACGATCTCGATGGTGGCCATTTTGCCCAGGAACTCAGCCACATCCCACGATCCGGGCTCCAGGTTCTCACTACCGCCGGGCTGCGAATTTGAGCCGGAACTGCTGCGGACCTTCTTGCCGGCAACAAGCAAATTGAGCGCGAGCTTGTCCGGGTCGTGGCCGCCGCCGATCAGGAACCGGATGTAGGGCCGCTCGATCTTGAACTCGGGCGAAGTCAGGCTGCCCGTGCCGCCGTCACCGTGATGGAACGAATTCACCAACCCTTTACCGGTAAAACCCTCGACGTTCATTTGACCCGGCAACGGCCCATGCGCAGGCCCGGGGCCAAACGCATCGCCCGTGACTTTCCAGGCCCCATACGTCTCGCCTTCAAAATCGGCAATCACAATATCATCAGCGGCGCTCACACGACTAACCGCGAATAAGAGACTGAGCCCGAAATAAACCGCCGGCATCAAGAATTTCATGGGTGAATGCCCGAACGAGAGTTGGGTAAAATGAATCGCGGAGAGGCTGCGTCCTGGACCAGACGCCTCATGAACATAGAATAACTGAATGCCGGGTGCCGTACCACGAACCGCCGGAAAGCGGACTGGGACCACGAATCAACATGAAAAGGAACAGGAAAAGACCAAGAGGAAATTGAACCACGAATTTCACGAATCGAACGAATCCGGAATAAAAACCGGAGCAAGCATGTTCGACTTCTCTGTCCATACCGTCCATCCAGTCCATTTTGCGTGATGAACCAAAATGAAAACATAGATTTCGATTCAAGTTCCATCCTCAGTTTCAACAATGCCTTGCTTCTTGCTCAGATTCGTGAAATTCGTGTGATTCGTGGTTGATTCTCTTTGTTCTCTGATTGTCATTTTCATTGCATTTCTCATTCGTGGTTTCCAACGATGCGTGTCCGACTCGCCTTCCTGGCTATCGTGGTGGGTGTCTTGCTTCTGGGGATCGCGTTCGTCCACTTTGTGACGGCCTTGGACATGGAACGACTGGAACCAGCCCAGGGGTTCCTGGTGAATACCCGGTTTTACGCTCTCAGCGGCTTGGCCGTTATCCTGATCTTCACGGGGACCGGGGTGCTTGCCCGCTGGTCAAGGCATTCGCTCGCGATCGCCGCGGGGTTGCTTCTGCTGGGCGGGGCCGGCCTGGTCTTCATCTCCGCTTCCAATACCCAGCGGCAACAGCAAGTTCTGCAAGATCAGCGCTGGGCCGAGGATGTGAGGCGCCTGAACAATGGCCCGTTCAAGGTCTTACCGGGCGCGAAACCAGAACCGGTGCCCATGGCCGGGCTCCCATTTATTGCGGGGCTTGGTGTGGCGGGCGGGGCTCTTTGGATCTACGGATTGTGGACAAGGGCAAAGGGTTCAGTTCGCTGAAAACCTTGACCGAGAACCACTGCCACGATCCCAGGATGATCCGGCAGTTCTTGTATCCGTGTATCTGCTCAGCCGAATGCAGTCAAAACCTTTGACAGTAATCGTCTTGAGCCCTGAAGGGGCGAGTTATGTTAGCCCAGGGCGCGAGCCCCGGGTAAACGAAGCCCACCAAAAAACCTCTTATTCTTCGATATCTTGGGCTCAACGGGCGATCCAATTTCATTGGATCGCCCGTTGAGCCCAAGAGTTTTTTCTGGGGACGATCTAACCCAGGGCTTGCGCCCTGGGCTGTATTAACACGGGCCTTCAGCCCTAAGAACAAGCCTGTTTCCATGGCTACTGCACTCGGCTGAACGGTTACGTATCCTTGGCAATACTCGATCTGAAGCCGTTCTCCCACACGAGTCATCGATGATCAGGGCCTGGGCTCAGGTTCCGAGGGAGGGTCAAACCCGTCGAGCCGCATGAACGTTCTGAGATACTTGTCATACAAGTTGATCTTCTCCAGTCCGTACTCGGCTTCTCTCGAAAGCATCTCGCGATTGTATTGGTTGCTGAGTCTCTGGATCTGCGTATTCTGCTCCTGTGCGAGTCGCATGATCTGCTGATTCTGACGCCCCGTGATCACGCAGAGTGAAATGAGCAACGCCCCCACGGCGACCAGCAGGCTCAGCGTTGAGAGCGGAACGCGAACTTTCATCAGCCCAGCCTTTTCATTTCAACAATTCCGCCGATCAGGGCGCGGGCCCAGGCTCCGAACCAGCTCCGGCAGCCTCTGAAGGAGTGTTCAGGCCACTGTTCCTGGCCTTCTTGCCCTCGACGGCTGTATCGTACCGGCTTGTCATGCCGCGGATCTCGTCATTGTGTTCTGCCGCCATCTTCGCAAGCTGAGCATTGTGACGGGCTGTCATCTCTGCAAGCTGGGCATTGTGCCGGGCCGTCATGACCATGAGCTGGGCATTGTGCCGCGCGGTGATCAACGCCAGAAATAAACCGAGCGCGACCACAGCCACCAGCAAACACAGCGTTGAAAGCGGCATGCGGAGTTTCATGAACGTGGTCCTTTGATTATGAAAGAGTTCAACTCTCACACCCAACCCAAGCCACATGGAAACGGGAATACCCGTTGATCTCGAAACTCGGGGCCGGGCTACCATGAGGTATGGCGAAGAATTGTCTATCACTTCGACGTCTCAGCCAAAACCCGCGTGATGGCTTGCAGCAAAGCACCCTGGCGGATTTGTGTAATACAAATTGGCTCTGATTGAGAACAGCGCCAGTTGCACTGGGAACAAGCGACCTCATTGGTGAGCCATTGCTGGCGAGTCGAGCGTTGCCAGGGAGCAAGCCAACCAAGATGCCCGCCCCCGACCAGAGCGACCATGGGAAGGTCCATGGCCGTCGCAAGGTGTGCGGTTGCCGTTTCAACGGAGAGTACCAGGCGACTCTGGCTGATGGCCTGGATCAGTTCTTCGAGCGAAGGGCAAACCCGCACCTCAGGCCCAGGCACGCCCAGTTGCGTGAGCTCTCCCGTAAGTTTCTCGTACCTTGGAACGTCTCCCGGTGGCGATAGTAGACAAAGCCTTAGCCGGTGTTTAGTCCACAAAAAGTGTGCGGCTGCCACGAGCAGCGTTGGAGGAAAGTCTCGGATGGCGTTGCTGCCAAACGGACTTACTGAGACGAAAGCACCCTGGGGCATCCAGCTAGTTGTAAGAAGGGGGAGGACATCTGAATCAGTTACATGCCTACCAAGATAGACAGAGACGACCTCACGGTGCCGCGCCAGTTCCCAGGTTTCGCCGGGTTCTGGCTCCACATTCGTAATGCCATGATCCAGGGGCATCACTTTCCAGAGGCTGGCCTGGCCACCCGGGCTGGAATCGATGGCACCCCAGGTTTCGGCAGCGGGTATGGCCGCCAGAGTCACATGATGTTGCTCTGTCCGCTGATGACGCAAACAGATCAACCTGTTGACGCCATCACGAAAAAGGGGCTCCGCCGCATGTTTCCGCAGAAGCCGCCTGAGATTGGCAGGATCAATACCCTCAACCTCCAGAACAACCTTTGAGATATCCGGAAACTCACGATGAGCCAGGGCTTCCGCATGGGGCGAGATGATCAGAACGCAATTCTCGGCACCCTCATGGTCGACGATCTGCCGGATCGCACCCAGAGCCAGCACAAAATCTCCTAGCCGATCCACTTTGAAAATGCCCACCTGCTTGTACGAATGCTTCGAAGGGCGACGACGCCTCATCACCCATTTTCGCAGCAGCCAGGACCGCAGAGCCCCGATCATGAGCCCGCCCCGAGCGCAGACTTCAAGAGCTTCAAGTATTGCTGCTCCGCGGCTTCTTTCAAAAGACCCATCGCTTGGGGAAAAGACTGCGATTCTGCTTCCAGGCGGGCGGCTTCAGATTCTAGCCAAGCCAGGTCGGCCTGATTCACGAAGATCGAACGCAGCCCGATCATTTCCGTCATCTGCGCGCGACTGTCGGTTCCCACCACGGTTGCCGGTTTCCCCAGGCTTGCCAGCGCGAACGCACCATGAACACGGTTCATGAGCCCCCACCGCGCCCGCGCATAAAACCGAAGATAGTCCGCATGGTGACGCGAATGAAACCGGTCGAGTTCCGGCAACAGCATCTGGGCTGCCCTCAGTTCCTTGTCATCGTGGCAAACCAGTACGCATTTCGTGCGGGCTGCAAGCTTTCTCGCAAAACTGACAAAGGCTTGTTCCCAAACCTGAGGGTCTACCGGCTGCCCAAACGAAAAGTGGCCACCGCCCGGCATGTAGTTAAGCGCCACATACTCACCCTTCATCGGGGCGATACCCAGTTGGTCCACGGCAAAAATCGAAGAGCACGGCAAGGCTTGCGCGACCCGGCCTGCCAGCTCCAACACGCGCACGCTCAGCGTGTCGCGCACCGTGGTCAGGGCCGTCAGATCGAAAAACCGTCGGATATAAGCCAGGGTCGCCGGCCGATCCGCGAATTCAGAGCCATCGCTTCCCCAGCGCTGGCAGGTACCGCCAGCCAGATTCAGGAACGGCCGACCGCCCGAGACGGCCGCCCAGCGCCGCTCGATCAGCGGCCACCACCACTCATTATCCTTGCAGTCCTTCATCGAATGCGCCCAGTAAATGGGCGCGCCCGACTGCACCAGAATCTCGCAACGGCGAACCCGATCCGACCAGGGAAACACCGGCAAACGCCGGTCAATCATGCTCGTCAATCGCAATGTTTGATGCTGTGATCGCTTCCGATTGATCCAGTGATCGAGCCCCAGGTCATGAATCCAGGAAAACTCGGGCCGCGCAGTGATCGGCAAATGCTTGTGGATCAAGGACGGCCGCAGCCGGCCGCACACCCTCTCCAGCAAGTAAAGGAGCCCCTCACGCACAAAATCATCACCCACATTGTGCTGGACCGTGGTGATGAAACAAACTCGCGTCATGACGTGTGAGCCATCAATTGCACAACCTTGCTAATTACGAAACCTGGCACACGCATCAAACGGAAGCAGCACCAGCCTCAGACCGGTTCCGCCAATCGATCCCCGAAAGCTGGGCCAGGGCCAACATCAACGCATGGGTTCCATCACGCGCGTGCCCTTGCGCGGCCACCGCGCGGTAAAGCTGCTCACCGAGCGCCAGACCCGGCAACGCCAGCCCCATCCGCCGCGATTCCTCAAGCGCGATCGCCATATCCTTGAGAAAATGCTCGACAAAGAAGCCCGGCTCGAACCGGTTGGCGATGATCCGAGGTCCCAGATTGTTCAAGCTCCACGAGCCGGCCGCGCCACTGCCCACACTCTGCAACACCTGCTCCAGGTTCAAGCCCGCGCGGTACGCATACAGAAGCGCCTCGCACACGCCAATCATGTTGGTGGCAATCAGGATCTGATTGACCATCTTGGTGTGCTGGCCGGCACCGGCGGCCCCTTGATACACGATCGTCTTGCCCATCACCTCGAACAACGGCTTCAACCGCTCACATACGGCCTGCTCGCCACCCACCATGATCGACAGTCGCGCCTCTCGCGCACCGATGTCTCCGCCCGAGACCGGGGCGTCTACCGCGTGCACCCCCTTCGCATGCGCTGCCTGAAAAATCTCAACCGCCAGCGATGGCTGACTGGTCGTCATGTCCACCAGCACGCTGCCGGGCGCGGCCTTCGAGAGCAACCCATCAGGCCCCAGCACCACCGAGCGAACGTCGGCCGG
>Ga0207954_1000550_pt1 | contig 12825 bp, 15 predicted proteins | sample CryBogmetaGMA0M_FD_184547 | JGI IMG/M metagenome (GOLD analysis project Ga0207954, IMG submission 184547) | Freshwater microbial communities from Crystal Bog, Wisconsin, USA - MA0M (SPAdes) | ecosystem: Environmental > Aquatic > Freshwater > Lake | place: Crystal Bog, Wisconsin, USA | collected... | reverse complement strand
TGTTGAACGTGTCTCGGCAGAAGTTGTAGCACTACTTGGTTGCAAGAAAGAAGATATTTTGCACATCTCAGCCAAGAATGGGCTGGGGGTAGCAGAATTACTTGATGAGATTGTCGCAAAAATTCCTGCACCAACCGTTGATGAAACTCTGCCTCCTCGTGCACTCATTTTCGATAGTTATTATGATGATTATCGGGGAGTTGTTCTGTATGTACGGGTGTTTGACGGTATCATTAAAAAAAGCGATATCATGGAAATGATGGGGACTAAAAGTGAAGGTATCGCTCTTGAGGTTGGCTGTTTAACTCCTGAAATGAAATCAACCGGAGTTTTACGGTCTGGTGAAATCGGCTATATTGTTACGAATCTAAAAAGCACCCGAGAAGCTCGAGTCGGTGACACGATCACCCTTGAAAAAAACAAGGCAACGAGTCCGCTTCCAGGTTATTTGGAAGTGAAACCTTTCGTGTATGCAGGATTCTTTCCCGATAGTAATGAAAACTATCAGCTGCTTAAAGATGCAATCGAAAAATTAAGTCTCAGCGATTCAGCTCTGCAGTTTACACCAGAAAATTCTCCAGTCCTTGGTTATGGTGTTCGAATCGGTTTCTTGGGATTACTTCATATGGATATTGTTAAAGAGCGGCTTGAGCGTGAATATGATCTAGAGCTCGTGGTAACGAACCCAAGTACGGATTATCATATCCTGCTCATTAATGGGGAAGAGCTGGATATTAAGAGTGCCAGTGAACTGCCTGATCCAGCGCAGATTGCTGAGATTAGAGAACCTTGGATTAAAGGTGAAGTCGTCTGTCCAAAACAATATGTCGGTGCGGTTATTCAATTAATTGTCCAAAAAAGAGGTATTCATAAAAATCTTAGTTATGTTGATGCGCAACTTGCGCTTGTTAGTTTTGATGCACCGCTCGCAAACCTGCTTACCGATTTTTATGATCAGCTTAAAAGTGTAACAAGTGGCTATGGATCATTTAATTATGATTTGAGTGAATATAGGGCCGAGCAATTAGTGCGTTTAGATTTTTATGTAGCGAACGAAAGAATTGATGCCCTCAGCCTGATGGTGCATCAATCAGAAGCCACTGGAATTGGTCGTGACATAGTGAAGAAGCTAAAAGATGTTATACCAAGACAAAACTTCCAAATTAGCCTACAGGCAGCAATCGGTGCCCGCTTTTTAGCTCGCGAAGATATTAGTGCGTTTCGAAAAGACGTGACGGGATATTTATATGGTGGCGATGTCTCACGTAAGAAGAAACTTCTTGCTAAACAAGCAAAAGGAAAGAAGCGCATGAAGCGCTTCGGTAAAGTGGATATTCCTTCTGACGCCTTTACAGTACTCCTTAAGCGTGACTAAGTTCGGTGAGATCTTTGGTTACTTGACCAACATGCGTGAGTGGATTAACTCCCTCATATTTTTTTACAATTTCACCTTCTGGATTAATCAGATAGGTATCTCGATTAATTCCTTCATACTCTCGTCCCATAAACTTTTTCTTTTTCCATGAACCAAAGGCTTTAATAGTATCGGTTGAAGTGTCGCTTAAGAGTGTAAAGGTCAGCTTATGGGCATCAGCAAATTTTTTATGACTTGCGACACTATCTTTAGAAATACCGAGTACAACTGCTCCCTTATCTTCCAGGTACGCGCGGCCATCTCTAAAATTACAGGCCTCTTTGGTACATCCCGGAGTATTATCTTTTGGGTAAAAATACAGCACAACCCATTTTCCTTTGTATTGAGATAGCGAATGCATAGTGCCGTTTTGGTCGGGTAGTGAAAAATCTGGTGCTTTCATGAAAAAATCCTTGATTAACTAGTTAGTATACAAGGTATAGTATACCTATGATTATCGATGATGCGCCACTCAAACTAATAGATTCTTTCACCAGAGTTTTGGCAGAGTATATTCCCAATCCAGAGCAGCTTACCATTCTACGTCAAACACCCTTTGTGCTCCTTGCCGCCCCAACTGCCGCCGGACGAAATACCCTTATTAAGACATTGCTCAAAGAGGATACATACTATTACATCGTTTCTGACACAACCCGTCCTCCTCGAATAAATAATGGCCAGGCGGAGCAAAATGGGCAGGAATACTGGTTTAGGAGTGAGGAAGATTTTTTAAAAGATCTCGATAAAGGTAGATACCTAGAGGCTGCCATCATTCATGATCAGCAGGTATCTGGAATAAGTATGCGAGAAATTGAAAAAGCACACCAAGCAGGAAAAATAGCTATAACAGATATTGATGTGCAGGGCTGTAGAACACTTGAAACATTAAGTGACAACATCATCCCTATTTTTATCTTGCCGCCACGCTATGAGATATGGATGCAGCGGCTTGACGGCAGGGGTGCGATGAATGAAGTAGAGAAAAAAAGAAGGCTTGCAAGCGCCGCCTCTGAAATAGATTATGCCCTACTTTCAGGTAAGTTTACTTTCGTTATTAATGATTCTCTTGAAGGTGCCGCAAAACAACTTGATGCAATCGTTCAAAAGACCGACGACAAAGCATACCAACAGGCTGCAATTAAGCACGCGAAACAACTTTTACGCGAATTAATGGTAAAAAAATAATATTTAACAGGGAAGAATAAAATAGTTAGCACTCTTGACAGTAGAGTGCTAATTTTCTAAACTAGTAATGGTACTAGAAAAAAACTATGCAGATTTCACCACGACAAGTTAAGATTTTAAACGCCATCGTTGAGCAGTATGCCGAAGTTGCTGCGCCAGTAGGCTCAATTCTCTTAGCTAACATGTTTGGCGTTTCATCAGCAACAATACGCAGTGAAATGTCACGCTTGGAAGAAATGGGTCTCATAGAACAACCACATACCTCAGCTGGAAGAGTACCGACAGATAAAGGGTATAGGTTTTACGTAAATCAAGTGAATGAAGCAAATGAGTTTGCGCTCACTGCTCCACAGATCAATCGCAATGCGAGAGCGATTGACACTAGAGTTAATGGTGCCGGTGAAGCAGTGCAGGCTATTAAGTCTGCAGTCGATAGCCTGGTATCAATAACACAAAACCTCGGTATAGCGACCATTGGTGATCAGTTGTATATGAGTGGTATTTCAAATCTTTTTTCACAACCGGAATTTGCCAGCGGTACCGCCATACATGAAGTAGCCCAGCTGCTCGATAATCTAGAGCCGTGGCTTCGCGAGGCACAACCAAATGAGCCGCTTAGCGTCTATATCGGGCAAGAGAATCCCATCGGAAAAACAAGTGGATGTACCTTAATTATTAGCCGATTCAGCAGCCCCTATAGCGATCGAAGCTACATTGGAATCGTTGGTCCAACGAGGCAAAGTTACAAGTCAGTGATGAATCTCGTTCGGCATACCGGTATTACGCTTGAGGCTGCATTATTTTAAAGAAAAAGGAGTAGAGTATGACAAAAGAACCAAAGAAGACATCAAAGAATGATGAAAGAGTGCTTGAGCTCACTGCTGATTTGCAGCGAGTTCAAGCTGACTTTATAAATTTTCGAAGACGAAGTGAAGAAGAAAAACTTCGTGCTATCCAAGCAGGAAAAGAGCAGGCAGTACTGACCCTCCTTCCAGTGTTGGATAACATTGAGCGAGCAATCGCTCACGAGCCAGCAGATATTAAAGATCATGCCTGGGTAAAGGGAGTTTCATCAATTGCTTTGCAGCTTGAGATGCAACTCGCTTCTATCGGACTTAAGAAAATTGGTGTTGAAGGAGAAGTATTTGATCCCAATCGACACGAGGCAGTCAGTATGAACGAAGAAGCAACGGGTGAACATGAAGTTGTCGCAGCAGTGCTGCAGCCGGGCTACCAGCTTGGTGAGCAAATCATTCGCCCTGCCATGGTAAACGTAACGAAACAATAGAATAAGGAGAATATATATGGGAAAAATTTTAGGAATAGACTTAGGAACAACTAATAGCGCAATGGCAGTAATGGAGGGTGGCAACCCAGAGATTATTGCTAATGCTGAAGGAAATCGAACAACGCCAAGCGTCATCGCACTTAATAAAAGTGGCGAACGCTTAGTTGGACAATTAGCACGACGTCAAAGTGTAACAAATCCAAAAAATACTATCTATGAAATGAAGCGTTTGATTGGACGACGTTGGGAAGATAAAGAAGTGCAGCGAGATATTAAGCTCATGGGCTACGAAATGGTCAAGAGTGGACAAAGCGTTAAGGTGAAGATGGGTGATAAGGACTACAGCGCTGAAGAATTAAGTGCAATGGTGCTTTCTAAGCTCAAAGCTGACGCAGAAGCATTTACTGGCCAAACTATTAATGAAGCAGTTATTACGGTGCCTGCCTATTTTGATGACGCTCAACGACAGGCAACAAAAGATGCCGGTAAAATTGCTGGACTTGAAGTAAAACGAATTATTAATGAGCCAACAGCTGCGGCACTTGCCTACGGATTAGACAAAGGTGGCAAAGATGAAAAGATTGCCGTTTATGATCTTGGTGGTGGAACGTTTGACGTTTCAATTCTTGAACTCGGTGATGGTGTTTTTGAAGTTAAAAGTACCAATGGTGATACACATTTAGGCGGTGCAGACTTTGATCGTGTAATCGTTAATTACCTTATCGAAACTTTCAAAAAAGAAAATGGCCAAGATATTTCAGATGATAAAGCTGCGCTGCAACGACTTCGCGATGAAGGTGAAAAAGCTAAAATTGAACTTAGTACAACAAATGAAGTAACCATCAACCTTCCATTTCTTACTGCAACTGCAGATGGTCCCGTTCATTTCGAAACTAAGCTTACTCGATCAAAGCTCGAAAGCTTAGTGGCTGATCTTGTTGATCGAACCGCCGCACCATGCGAAAAAGCATTAAAGGATGCGGGTCTCAAGGCAAGTGATATCGATGCAGTAATTCTTGTTGGTGGTATGACACGAATGCCTGCCGTGCAAGAAAAAGTACAAAAGATCTTTGGAAAAGAACCGATGAAGGGAGTCAATCCTGACGAAGTAGTTGCTCTTGGTGCCGCTATCCAAGGTGGTGTCCTTGCTGGAGACGTTAAGGATGTATTACTTCTTGATGTGACACCGCTTAGCCTTGGAATTGAAACAATGGGTGGCGTAAGTACAAAACTAATTGAGAGAAATACTACTATTCCAACATCAAAGAGCGAGGTATTTAGCACTGCTTCAGATAACCAACCACAAGTAGAAATACATGTGCTACAAGGTGAACGTGAAATGGCTGCAGACAATAAGTCGCTCGGACGATTTGTACTTGATGGTATCGCTCCGGCTCCACGCGGTGTTCCGCAAATTGAAGTTACTTTTAATCTGGATGCAAATGGAATCTTAAATGTAACTGCTAAAGATAAAGGAACGAATAAGGAACAAAGTATTACGATTCAAAACAGCGGAAATCTATCCAAGGAAGATGTTGAAAAAGCGCGAAAAGAAGCTGAAGCAAATGCAGAAACTGACAAGAAAAAACGTGAGGCAGTTGATGCACGCAACATGCTTGAAAATGCAATTTACCAGGCAGAAAAACTAAAGTCAGATAACAAAGACAAGGTTTCTGAAGAAGATCAAAAGACGCTCGACGCAGCCGTTGAAGAAGCGAAGAAATCTCTTGAAAGCGACGAAAAGGATACCCTAGAAGAAGCTGCTAAAAAACTTTCTGATACAATGATGCCAATCGGTGCAAAGCTGTATGAGTCTGCTGAAAAAACAGCTGATGGAGAGAAAAAAGAAGAAGATGGTCCAGTTGAAGGCGAAGTTGTAGAAGAAAAAGAAGACAAGAAAGAAAAGAAAGACAAAAAATAAGTAAGCAAATGTAAGGAGCGCGCTTGTGGCAAAACGGGATTACTACGAAGTACTAGGCGTTTCTAAAGACGCATCGGCGGATGAAATTAAAAAAGCATTCCGCCGCCTTGCCGTCCTTCATCATCCCGATAAACAGGGTGGTGACGAAACAAAATTCAAAGAACTCAATGAAGCCTATGAAATCTTAAAAGACGCTGATAAACGTCAGCGCTATGATCAATTTGGTCATGCAGGCGTTGGTGGTAATGGTGGCGGCGGTGGAGCCTACGATTTTAATGGTGGCGGTTTTAATTTTAATGGCCAGAATATGAACTTTGATTTCGGTGATTTAGGCGATATGTTCGGCAGCTTCTTTGGCGGAGGATCGCAACAGCGACAACAGCAGAGCCAGAGAGGGCGAGATATTGAAACAGCCTTAGAGCTTTCATTTGAAGAGGCAGTATTTGGCGTAGAGAAAACGATTCATCTTAACCTAGACGCTGCTTGCGAACACTGTAGCGGTAATGGCGCGGAACCTGGCTTTGAAGTAGTTACCTGCTCAACCTGCAAGGGATCTGGTCAAGTAGTAAGTGTAACGCAAACCATTATTGGCAATATTCAGCAGGCTCGTGTTTGTAACGATTGCCATGGAACAGGAAAAAAGCCCGAAAAAGATTGTAGTGTTTGTCATGGACGCGGCGTTAAGCGTAAGGAACAATCAGTTGATTTAAAAATTCCTGCAGGAATTGATGATGGTGCAACCATTCGACTTCGCGAATATGGTGAAGCGATACGAGGCGGTACAAAAGGTGATTTATATGTATTTGTCCGAGTGAAGTCACATAAGAAATTTACCCGCGAAGGTGACATTATTTTAAGTCATGAATCAATTGATATGGTGACAGCAGCGCTTGGAGGCGAAATGAAGGTTGCGACAGTTGACGGTTCGGTTACTATGAAAATTCCAGCCGGGACACAAAGTGGTACCGATTTCAAGATTTCAGGTCACGGTGTTGCTCACCCAAAGAATTCTAGCCGTGGTCCACACATCGTTACGATTGATGTTGCGACTCCAACCAAACTTACGAAGCAACAAAAAGAATTGCTAGAAACCTTTCAAAAAGAAGCCGGAAAACGACGATTCTTCTAAGTAGTGGACAAAATATCTCTTTCAATTCATAATCATAAGTAGAATGGGAAAAATTAATCAGCAAGGTTTTATTCCAATGCTTATAGCGATAATCATAGTTATTGTTAGTGTCATTGGTTTTGCTTTTATGCGGGTTATGAAGGCTAATACGTAACGATGCCTCGACACGCCAAAGCACCTAAAATAATTTCAATCCTAAAACCACTTACTCCTACTGATTTAGGGGATAGTTTAGAATATGAACTTCTTGAGGAGACAGTCGAGAAGAATGAGCCATACGAGCAGTCGAGACTTGAGGAAGTTCTAAGCGCACAGCCTCATTCTATTGAAGAAAAAACAGCCGCTCGGCAACTTGCTTACCACTATCTTCTAAAAACCGCTCATAACGCTATGAATGCCTCTAGTGAGTCTTCGCAGGCTCGGTGGCTTGATAGATACACGCAAGCATCAATAGAAATATTTGGTGCTCCCTTAAAAAAGAGAGCTAACCAATTACTGAATGAGCACATTCAGCAATTTGAAGCATTTAAAAATAGTGAGCAAGTTGATCAAGTACTACTGGAAGAATATCTTTCATGGCTCGATTCAAAGTGCTCACGTGATACCCGGGCGAGTAGCGAGGAGCATGAAACCGAATCAATCGAAAATCTCTTAGTCGATATTTCGGGATTTCTCCATAAACGCTATGGTGAGGCGCTTGATGTATTCACTGATGAAAATATAGATGAGAAAAATACTATAGTTGAGGCGAAGGAAAAAATTGAAACTGCTCTTGAGAAACTGAAGGATATTGAACCGGGTTTTAGTTCGTGGAAGGTTAAAATTATTTCAAATAAAGATGTAATATCTGTAGACCCAGAAACTAAAATGTTGCAGCTTGGAAAAAATCGTGCCGCAATGACGAACGCGGAACTAAAGGGTCTTTTCTGCCACGAACTTCTTGTGCACGCGCTTAGATCAATTAATGGAGCCAAAATAGATGAAAATCTTGCCTTTGGATTACCTGATTACCTCGATACCGAAGAAGGCCTTGGCACATTGTTTGAATATGCGATCACCAAACAAATGCCAGAGAAAAATGCGGATCGATACATAGATATTGCAATTGCGCTTGGAACGTTGGGGGAGACCATGGTGCCGAGACCCGAACTAATGCAGTATGTCGTAATGCGCGAAACGCTTCGCTCACAAACAGATGTGAATTATGCACAAAGTGAGGTGGAAACGAAGGCTCGAGCACACGTTAATCGCATTTATCGAGGAACGCCTGGAACCGAAGATGCCATCGGTGTTTTTACCAAAGATATTGTGTATCAAGAGGGTTTTGATGCTATTTGTAGTTATCTTTTAGGAAAGCGAAAAAATGGAGTTTCTATTGATGAAATCATAGATTTTGTAATGATTGGCAAGTTTAATCCTACGTCTGAAAAAGAAGTTGCTTATGTTGCTAAGATGTATTGATAAAAATTAATAATTATGCTATAATATGCAAATTAACCAAAAGAGTTATACGTATGAATGCAAAGACAATAATAGGTAATTACGAACGAGTATCTTTTCCGTTTTTTGGAATAGATAATATTGTTGCAAAGATAGACACTGGAGCCTACTCCGGTGCTTTTCACTGTACTAAAATTTTTGAGCGTGATCAGGACGGTAAAAAATCGGTAGTTTTTTCACCTTTTGATCATCCTGAAGTTGTCATCGAGACCGATCAATTTTCAAAAAAACAAGTTAAAAGTTCTAATGGTGACGTTGAAATGCGTTATCTCATAACTACACAAATAGTTATAGGGCAGCAAAATTACGACATTACCTTATCTTTGTCCGATAGAAGTTCTATGAAATATCCCCTACTTATTGGTAGTAAATTTTTGCGGCAGTACAATTTTTTGGTTGACGCAACATTGAATAACAGTTAAGGTTCGATAGATAGGAAATTAATTATGAGATTAGCAATACTTTCAAAAGGATCAGGTAACTACTCCACCAAACGGCTTAAAGAAGTCGCGATTGAACGTGGGCATGAAGTCCAGGTTATTAACTACGCTAAATGTTATGTGACTGTAGAAAAAAATAACCCTGTTGTGCACTATGAAGGTGAACCGCTTACTGGTTTTGATGCCATCATTCCTCGAATCGCTCAAAGTTATACGAAGTATGGTACGGCGGTTGTTCGTCAATTTGAAATGCAGGGTGTTTATACGACTGCAAGTTCAATCGCAATAACTCGCTCAAGAGACAAGCTTCGATCGTATCAGCTTATTGCTAAGGCCGGAGTTGGAATTCCAAAAACTGTTTTTGCTCGGGAAACAGCAGATCTTGAAGACGTTATTGAAAAGGCTGGTGGAGCACCGGTAATTATTAAAGTTGCGCGTGGAACCCACGGTAATGGGGTTGTGCTTGCTGAGACTAAAAAAGCAGCACAAGCCGTAATGCAGGCATTTTATGTTGAAGGTGTGAACTTTCTTGTACAAGAATTTATTAAAGAATCCGCAGGTACAGATATCCGTGCTTTCGTAGTTGGTGGTAGGGTTGTTGCAAGCTATAAGCGGCAAAGTCTTGATGATGACTTCCGATCTAATCTTCACCAAGGTGGATCCGGCTCAACTATTAAACTTACTCCAGAGGAAGAAAAAACTGCTCTTAAGGCAGCGCGTGCAATGGGACTACATATTTGTGGTGTCGATATGATGCGAAGCGCAAAGGGTCCATTAGTACTTGAGGTTAACTCAAGCCCAGGTTTTGGAATCGAAAAAATTACCGGACGAGACGTTGCCACTAAAATAATTGAATACGTTGAAAGAAATGCAAAACAAAGAAACAAAAAAGACCGAGTCGGCGCTTAAGAATAGATTTTTTCTCTATTTTTTAGTAGGTAGCTTACTCGTTCTTTTGTTTTCTTTAAGCATCGCCATTCGTTCAATTGTTCTTTTTAAGTATGCGCAACTCGGGCAGACGACGATAGCCATAAAAGAGGTGAATACGAACGCGACGCGAGTGCAAGGCTTGTCTGGTACGGCTTCGCTAGGATCAAACCAAGGAATGCTGTTTGATTTCAAGCAAGAAGGGTATTGGGCGATGTGGATGAAAGATATGCAGTATCCGCTCGATATTATCTGGATTACCAGTAGCGGTAAAGTGGTCTATGAGGCTACAAATCTGCAGCCGAGCGATTACCCGATTATTCACGAGAATATGACTGCATCTCGCTATGTACTTGAAGTAAATGCAGGCGTTGCTCAGGCAAATAAAATTGTAGTCGGTACTTCGATTCACTTTAGATAAATGTTATGCTTATAGGACATGAACAGTACACTCGTCCTACTCCTAGCCTGCGCCACTATTTTTGGAGTATTGCCATTATTTCTTAGAAGTAATGGTGCGCTCGTTCTCTTTACACTTTGTGTTGGACAAATATTAGCAGGCTTAGTCGGAAGTGATGTGTCAAACAACATAAGTACTAAAGTTTCATCGCCACTCCCTATTTTTACGATCGTGCAGATTGTTTTACTCGTTTTGCCAGCACTTCTCGTGATGTTTATATATAGGCGAGCTGCGAAAGCCGATATTCTACTGCATATATTTACGTATGCAGTTGCCGTTATTGTTTGTTTTTCTGCTATAGCAACTTTTCTGCCTTATGCTGCACAGACCAGCGTTCAGGATAGTAGCGTATATAGTCAAATTCATAGCTATGTGGGAGTTATCTTATCTGCCGGTATAATCGTCAGCCTTGTTATTTTGTGGCTTAAAAAACCGCATCATGATAAAAAACATGGCAAAAAACATCGTAGCAAATAGGGATAGCAGTTTGACAAATAGGGGTAAATGAGAGAAAATAAAACAGCTTTTTTGTGGGCCCATAGCTCAGCCGGTTAGAGCACCTGCCTTTTAAGCAGGGTGTCGTGGGTTCAAGTCCCACTGGGCCCTCCATGTAAGCAAAATTTAAAAAGACTTCACTCGAAGTCTTTTTTTATTTCTTCTGAAAAGCGAACTCCCAGAATATGACTAACCCTTATATACTTCTCGTCGATGACCAACCTTAACGACGAATACCGTAACAACTTGCTCCTTAACGATATAAAGAATACGATAATCACCTTGTCGAATGCGCCATTCGTCGCGCCCTTTCAAATGAACTGCATCCACAGGATAAGGATTATCTGCTAGTTTTTGAATACGATCAACAATTCTTCTTACATCTTTTGGAGCAATTGAGGGTAAATCTTTTTTACGAACCTTTTTATTAATTTGAACTTTATATAAGGCCATCGGCTTTAATCGCCTTCAGGAAAGATTCAAGAGTTTCAGAAGACTCGTCACGTCGTTTATTAATTGCTTCGATGTCTTCAAGGTCTTCAGCAATAGCATAGGCAACCGCTCTGTCCACATACTCAGACATAGTTTGATCAGTATCTATAACACGTCTCTTCAAGGCTTTTCTGACACTTGAACTTAAATATAATGTTGTTTTTGAATCATTTTTACTCATAAAATAATTTTAGCGCTTTAGCGTCTAGACGTCAATAATGTTCGTACTCTTTTTTGAGAAATCCCTAAAAGGCTTCCTTCGAGTGAAGTCTTTTTTTATTTCTTCTGATAAAATGTCTTAAGAAGTAAAGGAAGAATATATGTCTGGACATTCGAAGTGGTCAACAATCAAACGCCAAAAAGGTTTAGCTGACGCAAAGCGAGGAGCTTTGTTCACGCGTATCGGTAATCAAATTGCAATTGCAGCACGTGGCGGTACCGATCCGGACATGAACTCTGCTTTAGCGCTTGCTATAGAAAAAGCGAAAGCTGCAAATATGCCGATGAATAATATCGACCGAGCTATCGCACGAGTTGCAGATAAAAGTGCCGCTCAATTACAGGAAGTTTTGTATGAAGGCTATGGGCCTGGAGGAGTGGGGATTTTAGTAGAGTGTGCGACAGATAATATAAACCGAACGTATCCGGAAGTTCGTAATGCATTTAACAAAAAGGGTGGAAATATCGCAGAACCAGGCGCAGTTTCATTTCAGTTTTCAAGACGTGGTTCAATTCGAGTTAAGGCAACTGGCGACGATGCAATCCTAACTATCCTCGACGCTGGTGCAATTGATGCAGAGGAAAATGATGGTGAAATCCAAGTTTATACAGAACCCAAGGAACTCGCAAAAGTTCGAAAAGCTATAGAAGATGCCAATCTTCCAATTATAGAAGCAGAGCTTACCTACGTACCTAAGAACACGATAGAAATCACCGATCCTGTCATTGCACAAAAAGTAGAGAATTTAATGGATGCTCTTGATGAGCTTGTTGATGTTGTTGAGACACACACTAATTTCGATATAGCTGACGGCGTGGAGCTTTAGTTATGAAAATCCTTGGCATCGATCCAGGGACGGGAATTGTTGGATTTGGAGTGATTGAAACTAATGGAAGGCAGCATCAAATGATTGATGCTGGAGTGATACGAACTCCCGCACACCAAGCGCTTGAATTGCGGCTGAAAACTATATTCGAGGGGCTAACTGAAATTATTACTTTGCATAAACCCGACGTTGTATCGATTGAAAAATTATTCTTTGCTAAAAATGTAACAACCGCTATGAGCGTTAGTCATGCCCGGGGTGTCATTATGCTTGCCGCAGTTCAAGGGGGTGGTGCAATCGTTGAATACACTCCTTTGCAAATTAAGCAGGCATTGACTGGTTATGGGCGGGCTGAAAAGAAGCAAATTCAGGAGATGGTACGTGTGATGCTTAACCTGAAAGATATACCAAAGCCTGATGATTGTGCTGATGCACTAGCTGCAGCGCTCACACATGCAACCGCCTCTCTGTTATACTCTAAGATATGATAGCGACATTGACGGGTAAAGTAAGTGAACAGATTAATGA
>Ga0207954_1000549_pt1 | contig 12831 bp, 15 predicted proteins | sample CryBogmetaGMA0M_FD_184547 | JGI IMG/M metagenome (GOLD analysis project Ga0207954, IMG submission 184547) | Freshwater microbial communities from Crystal Bog, Wisconsin, USA - MA0M (SPAdes) | ecosystem: Environmental > Aquatic > Freshwater > Lake | place: Crystal Bog, Wisconsin, USA | collected... | reverse complement strand
GGTCTGTAAGGCACACTCGAAAATAAAATTCTTATTTGTACATCAATACACACACACATACACACACACACACACACAAAGCATTTACGATGACATTCAAGTCGCGACAGCGATATAAATTTAATAAGTCCAAAGCGTATACGCCTAAGAACAAAGGTGGGCGTTCACGTTTAGGAAGACAGCGAATGTACGACTACTCTAAACAAAGAAACGAGTACAAAAAATACAGGTGTGGATGCAACTCGCTATCAACATCATCACAACCATTCAGTCGACCAAATTTAACTGTGGATGTAGGCGGTAATGATGAAGATGTAAGAATGGATTGGTTAGCTGCATTAGGAGCGTATCCTGAATTAACAAAGATGTCTAAAGGAAGTAAGAAATATGATTCAAATGGTTCAAAGAAGCGTCTTAGAATAATGCAACGAGCTGACACACAAGCTTACAGAACACTAAGAAAGAAGGGTTTCATTGTTCATATGCCAGGACATATGAAGCAAAGACTGAAATCAAGTGGGACTCGTTGATGTCATTGACTGTATTTTTGTTGATATAATCTTCTTGAGTTTATCATACCCTGATTTTTTGAGATGCACACCGTCCCATACATAATCCTTTGCTTTCAGCTCGTCGTCAATTGAGATTGTAGATATGCTTTGCAGTTGAGCATTATAAAGTGTCTCAACATTCCTATTAAACTCATCGATCATTTCGTTCTTGGCAAAGTACTTTATCATGAGTGGCGACTTGATCACATTCAAGTAAATGATCTTACATTGACAAGCACCAAAAACATCTCGCAAATTTTGAATTGATGTTGACGTATCCCTTCCACCAAAGAAATCATTCGAGCCACAATAACATATGAGCGTATCCGTACTTCTAAGACGTTCTAAATACTTTGTATTTGCGACCAAATCAAACGTATCGAATCCCTCAATACCAAGTCGCACATTCCAAATACTTGTCTCAACTTCCTGACACACACACCACCTCGCAATAATAGAACTTCCGATAAGAAATGTCTGTGCATCTCCCAATTTGTCTCGTTCTTCGAGGATTTTAAACTGGTCGTATTCTTTGCCACTTGCATCTGACTTACGTTGGTACTGCTTTCCAAAAATCTTGTTGTACATTGCAGCGATCCATATGAGGTTCATTTGCGCTCTCAATGAAGACAGCACGAATCTCCGACTGTCACTCCAAGTTGTTGTGTACTTAGAGTGGTTTTGTTAAATGCGTGCCCAACGCATTTGAGATATGCATGTTCACAAATCATTCGTTCCCATTCGTTATGACACCATTTCCATCGTCAGAATAAATGTGAGTCACTTGACATATTAGTATGCACACACATTCCCTTCCTTCCTCCGAAGGAGTCCAAGGTACAGTAATTTGTTCATATGGACGATTTTGAGTGTGAACCTCAAGTATTTGTCCCTGCAATTGACGACATGGAATTCCGACTTAGTGGACGTGCGCCTCCGGCATACAAATACTGGTTTGATTTTCACTCGGACTTACTTGCAATGGGTGTAGATCAAGATACATACGTCAATGTGTACCACATTCCGACGCTGCAGCAAATGTGGAAGGCTGCAGACACAATGACGCAAGTGAAGAAACACTCCGATCTCATGACGAGGCGCGAGGCGTTGCAAAAAGTCGAAGTGCGTCTTTCGACTGCGATTCACAAACGTCGTCAGCACGTCAAAACACTGGATGCGCGAATCGAGCACACAAATCGACTGATGCGATCGATCACACAGAAGTACAATTTGCATTATGACGACAGGTGTAAGTACATGCTTCTGAGTCGCAAAAAAGCCGAACGTGAGTACCATCGTATCCGTCACACTTCGTGGCTCGAAAGAGCACTGATGCGTCGACACTGCAAGAATATGCGCCTGAGCATTGTCGAAGGTATGCTTCGACACATGATGTGTCGCGCGTCGTCTTCTTCTTCTGACTGAAAATGGTTTTGCAGCCTGGAGATGAGCATAACATGTCGCGTATGCGAACGCTTTTTTTTTTTAGAGGGTAAACCGTTAATCATTATGAGAGCGTACGTACGAAAATTGACAGCTCGTCTCTTACACACACCTACTCCGTCGAATTTGCCCACATCATCTCTCGTAGTAGATGATCAAGTGCATCGTATCGTGTGCACCTGGCGATCAGCATACAGATGTGATGACTTTGTGCCGGACACGAATGCGAAGTGTAAACAGATGCTGGAACATATGCCACATTTCATTGGACGAGGTGCCACGCCACCAGCATTGAATTTAACCGAACCAGTATTGAACACACATCAGTCGAGTGCGTTAGAAGACATTCTCAAGACTGAGAAACGGCAATTATTGCTTGCATTTCTGCGTCCTGCTTCAGATACATACGAGTGTACAATCACGCATTACACGTGCAACGACGAAGTGTATAAGGGTCTGTTTCAAAAATAAAGGTCAAGGAGTAAGCCTCTGAGTATAGCACGCCTCACTCCCCGAGAGCAAGTAGAACTCGAATACCATACTCGCGCGTCTCGAACCCTTCGAATTTGTCGAGTCAATTTGTGCCTGTCATGTGTACAAAAAATTATTATTTTTTTTGTTCTCACTCCAAAAGAAGACAACATATATACACGCGAGAATCTCAAATAAGACAGATATAATTTACAGAGAGTGTTCCTTTGCAAGATGTGGACCTGATCGCACACTGCGTCGTTCTTGTGCTGAATGACTCAAGAACGCCGAGAAGGAGAATATACCGTGGGATGTGCGCTGCGCAAGCTGATGTTGAACCAATGTGACCTCGAGGTCGTGCAGAAAGCAGTACATCGAGTGCATCACATTGTCATTCTCGGCACCGAGTTGTGCAATTTGCTATTGAGACGATGGCTGCAGACTCGAGAGATGAACAAGCTGCGCAAGCTATTCGATGCCAACTTCGTGTGCAAATTGCTCAATGCAGTGAGCTCGAGTGCGGGAAAGGAGAAGGAGTACGACGAGAGTGAAGAAGTGTACACTTTGATGCGAGAGCACATGTGCCTTGACCTGAAGTCCCTGCCCTCGAGGAGAGGACTCACTCAGTGTCTCGGATACGAGGCGAGGTCCATTGCAGCGCTCGCAAAGAACAATGTGTGGATGCACTTCGTGCGGCGTGTCGGAGCCCACGTCCGTAATTACTTGAACACGCACGTGCAAGGACCGACTTCGACGTCGTCGACTCGTCTTCTGCGTCACCAGATAACGCTCGACATGTGCCGCACGCCAGGAGACGAGCATCGGTCCCCAGTGCAATACCACGCGTACGTTCAGGCAGAGAGACTCCGACTCGGCCTGTCGGACGACATTTTCTTCGACTCGGACGTGGGAGGACTGCGTCCAATCGCGTATCAGCTCAAGAAGTCGCCGCACCTCTTTCTTCCAGCCATGGACCTCATGTCCAGAGAGCGCGAGCAGATGAACCAGAGCGCATTCGCACTTTTTCCGCTACGCCGAAACCTCACGCCCCGTCACGTCCACTTCGATGAGAAGTGCTTCCGCGACTTGCTTCGACTGCCTCAGAATCCGTACCACGCTCGATGCAAGAACAAGGAGACGAAGTCAGTGGCTGATAGCGACACCTCGGCTGCGCTCACATCGTCAGCGCTTGCAGTTGCAGATGGTGACGGAACGACCACAATTCCTGACCCTGCTCTCACTCCAGGACCAAGGAAGCGAGTGCGTCGATCCAAGGACGATCTGGTTCCGGAGAAGACGTCCTTCTTCTCGACGCTCGTCAACTTGCGTGCGTGCAACATCCGCCATCCAGAGAACTTCGCGTTCCACCTGACTACAGACGGAGTGTGTGCTCGAGTCCTCATGAGGTGGAATGCCTCTTCGGACCGCAGAGGAGGTACGAGTGGGAACAAGAGGCCGAGGCAGTTTCCCACTCGGGGAGTGTGGTGCATCGACGCCCTCAAAGAGGAAGCTCGGAAGAGTCGGACGAATGTGCACGTGATCGGCGTGGATCCTGGGAAGAGGGAGATTATAGTCGCCGTCGACATGGACGACACGCACGTCGGCAAGTCCAAGAGAGAGAGGAAGGGAACGTCGACCGTTCGATACACGGCGTCGCAACGCTCGTTCGAGACGAGGTGCGTCGAGTATGACGCCGAGGTCCTGCAGAGAGAGTCGCAATGCAGGGAGATCGAGTCGGCGTTGTGTGGAACGAATTCGCGATCGGCGTCGTTCGAAACGTTTGCAGAGTACGTTCGAGCGAGGAGGCAGATCTTGGAAGAGTGCTTGCGCCTCCGCAGCCACCTCAGGTTCCGAAAGCGTAGGTGGAAGGCGAGCATCAAGGCGCAGCGAAGCGAGGCGCGGCTCTTCAATAGGCTGAAGGCGCTGCACAAGAACAGGGAGAAGAAGAACAGGAAGAAGAAGCGCGACTCGCGGCCGCTGGTCCTCGCCTACGGCTCGTGGGGGCTGATTGCAGGCCGACCCACCCTGGCCTGCAATAGAGGCAACGCACCGTGCATCGGTGTGGGGCTCATGCGCAAGTTGTCGAAGCACTTCGTCGTGTGCCCCACTCCGGAGGCGTACACGTCAAAGACGTGCTGCAAGTGTCTCGGGCCGTGTGGCCCGTGCACTGAGATCGACGACGCGCGCATCTCAGAGAGTAAGACGAGAGTCAGAGGACTGCGCCGTTGCCAAAACGAAGAGTGCATGATCTTCTTGAATCGCGATCGGAACGGGGCGACAAACATAGGCAACAACTTCAAGCGCCTCTTTGAGGACAGGGTGCCTATTCGTGAGCTGAGCGACGACGAAGTGCAGCTGAACGAACTGAGAGCTCTATGTGAGATCGAGTGAATGAATATATCGACGAGCTCAACAGCTCGATCATCGAGTACGGTTTCGAGAGTAGGATGCAATCGCCGAGCTCGAATTTAACACCGATCAACTCGTGCGAACGTAACGAGTTGATTGCGGGGTCAAATTGGGGCTGGGGGGTCTGCTACTATTTTTGAAACATATCGTATGAGTACGGCAGAATCGGGCATATCACATTTTTTTCTTGGGAATATTCGTACTACACATCAGATATGTGTCTACTTTTTTGTTGCTCGCTGCTGCGTCACACGAGACACAAAAGTTTAATGTATTTTTCGATGCATCGAGCCTGTGATAACAGTGATGTGCACATTCTCTCTACACACTATTTGCAAGACAACTACGGTGGTGACGAGTTTCGACATATGCCGAATGAGACATTGCCACTGCTACGTGTCGCACTCGTGCGCTCGGCTGGTGGAAGCGTACAAGAATTCTCACAACGCTCTTCAGCACGTAGAGGATGCAACAGACCAAGACACATGCTTCACTTGACTGTGGAAGTGAACGTTCCAATTGCCGACATTGACGGAGAAGATGCATGGGCCGTCTACCCTGACCTTCCTCGCGATCCATTCCCTGACCTTCTATTTCGTAGTGACGACATGCCTCGGAAGCGACTCCGTTTTCTGAATCGAGTGGATCGTCGCGCTTATTTATTTGCCATTCGCAACGTCAAGAAAGCATATGTACACACTCCACCTCGCCGGGATCTTAGTTCATAATGAGATAGAACCCGACTCGTCTTCGGATTCGGGATTGGGCATTTCTGATTCTTCTTCATGCAAACTCGACATTTCGTTCTCTGTATTGTGTGTGTCGACGATAGATGCCTTGAGCAATCTATTCTTTAACTTCGTCTCATTCGATCGTAATGCTTGCATTTTCTTCGGCTGCACCACGTAAAAAATGTAGATGTAATTGAATACATCAGACTCGATAGTTTGCACGTCGATAGGGCTGGTCAAGTCAATGTTAGCATAGATGCCATTTTCGAGCCAATATTTCATGGATGTTTTAGTCCTGTTCCTCCTGTATCCGAATTCTCGCAATATATTCAGCGAATTACGACGACGCATGACCTTTGCTACATCTTCGCACATCTCGTGCGTTTTGCACCCCGCTTCTGCAGAGATGCCCATAATGCGTGTTTCCAAGTGCCGTAGCAATTCTCTCGACTTCGCTTCCATGACGCGATACCGATGTCTCAATTTTGTTATCGCGCTCGCGTTGTTGTGAACGTACGTTGCTGAAGGCTTCATATCGAATGTTGTTTTTCACGCGTATATATAGATTTATGCTCTTGACGATAAATAATTATGTAAATTGCGGCGTGCTTGTGAAGAGTGCTTTTACTCCTCTAAGCTCCCAAATTATGTCTACTTCTTTTGACTACCCAGTCACACAGTACATATGTAAAATACTACTCTTCGTACGTTTAAAATGCAAGCACTTTCTAAAATGTAGCGATTAGATGCAAAAGGTGCTTGTATTTTAAACTGAATATTTGGTCGTCACTCGTTTCTTCTGCGAGATAAAACGAGGACCGAGTGCATATCATGACATTCTACTTTCGCAAACTGGCTATGGACATGGATGGCGCATATGAATTGGTCGTGGCGCGCAATCCGCAAAAAGTTGTGAATGCCGAATTCGACGATGCAATCAAGCCGCACGTCAAGTTCCTGAAGATTCAGGTGTATGCATTGAACGACCTGGGTGATGAGCAGGTGCTCAACATAAGTTCTGGCCTCCACAACCTGGAACGGCTGTCTCTGTCTGCGGTATGGGACGTTACAGATCAAGGATACGATTCCTTCTTTGGAAATGTGAGGAATTTGCGCGGCATCGAGCTTGGAGAATGGATCTTCACGGATGCCAGGATGGCAATTATGGCAAAGCACTGCCGTGGACTCGAAGATGTGATGATCCACCATCACAAGAGTCTGACCAATCGCGCCATTGAGGCATTTGTGCACTTTGAGACGCCGCTGGTCAATCTCTCCATCATCCACTGTGACTACATTCACTGTCGCGCGATCGAAGCACTTGTGCAGCAATGCAAGACGCTGCGTTCGCTCTGTTACACTGGGACTCTTTCTCCTCTCGTAATTCAAGCAATCGCAGATTCGAGCGTGTGCAAGCTGAGCACATACAAGCACAACTTCATGACAAATGGCTCGTTGGTTGCTCTCCCAGAAGAATCGGCACTGCAGGTTGAATTTCTCGATGGAGATGATTGAGTGCATGTAGTGCGCCTCGTGTGACGCAAACATTTGACGGTAGCTTGTGAATGTAACACGAACTATTCATAGTCCTCAAGAGTGTAGTCCAAATGGTGCAATGAAAAAAACGAGAATTATCTTTAACAAAAAAACTGAGACACAACATTGCCTGCTTTCTATTCCCAAAAAAGAATATCGAATTAATAAGAGAAACAAAAAAAAACATCATTGCAAACAAACAAAAAATACGATGGAACGTGAGTTACTTACATATCCTACATGGGAGAGGTACACTGTACTCTCACATTGCATTTCGAAACTCACAATCCGAGATCGCAGGTTCATTTTCCAAACGGCACGTACGATACCTTCAGTTTCGCCCGACTTGTTTTTCCCAAATTACGGTTTCACACTTGCAGAGTTCGCAGTGTGGCACACACTCAAAGAAGGTCGGAGGCAGCACACAAAAAAAAAGTCTACACTGAATCTCAACAACGTCGACCGATAGACACGCAAGCATATGAATCGTCATTATCACCATCCCGCACAATATAGATCAACTATAACGACGACGGAAGTTGATTTCGCATCTGGGAAGTTGCCATTAAAGAAAGATATGGAATGGATTCAAAAAATCGAGTTTAGCAAGACCGTATGTAAGAATAACGACGTCCGGCTTGAATTAGCGCGTTTCAAATCAGTCACGGATGTGAAAACAGACATTGACGAGCATGGAATGGCGACAGATTCGTGGTGGATCATTAAGTGCGAGAATGTCCCCGATCGCATTCTTCGATTATTCAGAGGCTCGACGAGCATGACTCAATTACTTTCGCGGTACGGATTTATGGATTCGAGTGGGTGCATTCATCACAGGCATGTGGTGTTCACATATTGCAAAGGGTGCGACTTACCTTCAGTGGCTATCGATGGTACTGTACCTGAAGAGCTTAGTGACGCAACAGGTATTCCACAATTCTTCCCCAAATCTGGCATATGCTGGTTCAACACTATGTGCTGGACGTCATTTGCAAATCCAAAGCTCCGGCAGATATTATTGACGCGTATGCACCGTCGGAATCGATCGGCTGCACAATTAGCATCGACCTGCCTCTTCAAACGCGACGACGCACTGAAGTTACGCATCTTGTTATTTACAAAGTATGGACTTGGGGATAACACAAATGGCAAGCCAGAGGATGATGGGCGAAATGGGTGCAGTGAGTTCACGCTCATGTGTGCGAGACTCGGCGTCCCCATCATGCGATACAAGGAGAGCGGGGGCAAGATGGTTCCGATGGACCCCATAGCGTACGACTATTACAGACGACATTGGAAAGTAACCCTTCCCAAGTCGCTCTCCGATGAATTCATCCTCGTGTTTCGCTTCCACGAGAGTGATCACAAAAAGTACCGAATCTATCCTCGCATCTCATTTTACAACGAGGCGTACGATCTGTGCGGTATGTATCTTGGGCAGAGCAAGTGCGGGCATCAAATAGGCGTGGCAGCGACGAGTCATGATTGGCGAGGCTGGTCCGTTGCGGATGCAGACATGCACAAGGACGGGATCGGTCCAATATTCTTTCGATTTGAGGGTGATGACTGGGCGGATTCGAACAAGTGGTGGGATGTGTGGCAGTACGTGATCCACGTCACTAAATTTGGGGTGGGGAAGGAGCAGATGTGCAATCACAGTCCGCACAATCCTGGCGAGAATGGGCACAGCAAGTCGGGAAATAACAGCGTCGATCTGCTGTACATGCGTTCCGGGACACTCGGTTTCTCATCCCTCCCACCTCCTCCGCCACCATCGCCAATGCCAACACCACGTTCGAGGCTCTGATGCACTCGAACATGCACGTACACGCTCAAACAGACCATTAATGTGTGACGGAGGTGTCGAATTGACGAACGAGCCACACACCGTAATAATGTTTCTTGGGATACTCCACGAGGGGGATGATGATTTTGAAGTCGTGTTTCATGAATATGGGAAGGCTCTGTGGGATATTGGTTCCCTTGATTGGTTCGTTCCTGAACGACAGTGCGATGACGCCGTCCATGTGATTGGGCGATTTGAGCGCGAGAAATACCGACATGTGAACGAGCAATGTACCCACACCCTTCTTTCGACTGCACATGACGTCAATGTAGTAATAATTTCTCTCAAAGTACGGTTGTAGTTCAGCGTACGTTGCGCGGCCAATGTCGTTCAAGCTTGTGGTGTGGAGCAAACTCGATACAAACTTGCATAAGGTTGCGGCGCCAACCAATTTTCTTGCCGCTCCGAGCTTCGAACTTGACGTTTCGTTGCGTCCTGACGAGCTCGTCCTACTCGCAGTCCTCCTGTCGCGCCCGTGCCCGTGCCTCTCCTTGTCCCAAACGAGCACTAACTGATTCGTATCCATGAAGTACGCACGTTCGTGTGTTCTCATGTTCTTTCTCGTGTATATTTCTTGCATGATCGCCTCGTACCTCTTTTGTTCGGCAAGTTTGTCGTTCAGTTCTCGGCGAATGGATTCGATCTTCAATGATGACGGTGGGTCGCGTCCCGACCTCCGCGCAGCCGTCGCGGATGTCTTCTTTTGACGCTCGCGAGTTCGAATGGACGCGAGAGCACTTTGCAAGCTGAGAACTTCAGAACTCACATCGTCCAACATAGTTCTATACTTTGTCATTTCTCGTTCTGTAGGCTCCGAGCACCACAAGATCATCGACCCGAGACTCCACTGTACATTTACACCCACGTCGGCACACCCGATCGTGTCGGGAAGGCTCTTGTCTAAGAGTTTGTTCAGCCCCAGTATCGTACGCGCCAATGTGCTGTTCTCGCCTTTGCGCCTGAGGACCAATTTATTTGTATCTTCGTCGCAATCTACCAAGAGCATGACGTCCCTGAGCGAGATGACTTCGTACTCGACATTCAGCTGATCACACGAAGCGCTCACTCGAGCTGCATAACACCGGTACAACTCGTCGCGAGTTGCGATGTCGTTTGCACTGCATATTTTCTTGTCATTCTCAACATACGGCACGTCATAAACAAATGATGAGGATCGAGGTGTGGACACTGAGTTCTGTGGAGAGGAGGCGTGTGGTTGTGGATGTTGTACTTTGAGACGAGCGGAGCTACGAGTCTTTAAAGTAGATGCACGATCCGGGGGTTTTACTTTAGCTTTTCCCCGACGAGTTCTCGAGCTGCTATTTTTTCTTCTCGGTGTACGTTCTAATTGTACGAAGTGATTGTTTGATTGTCGTCGCGATCTCGACCTGTGCATCCTATCCATGCTCTTCAATTGCATTGTGCTCCGGCCGTACGACTTATCCTCGCGAGGCCACAATAGTTGTACATGCGCCATGTGACTTGCGACCAATTGTCTGTAAGTGAGTAATCGGTCGAGTTATTGGTATGTACTTCCTTAAAAAAAAATCCAAAAGTGACTTCACCCCCTCCAATTTACTTGTGTGCTGCAAGTGCACACATTAACGACGCCGTGGCTCTGGAGTCAGCTTCGAGTTCTGAAATGCGCCCCGACTCGACGTCCTCACGAACCCGCAGCAGCGTCTCAAAAGCTTCGTGAAAACGAGCGTCCGAGATCATATGGTGATTGACGAGCATGGAGAATAAATTAGGATGTGCGAACTTGAATTCGGCGACCTCAGTATCTGCAAGCAATTGCTCGTCGTTCTGACGTATGTGCTCGTCATTCCGCAGATCACAAGTGGTTGAGGATTGTGGTGAGTGCGACGACTGTACAAACTCGACGATCTTGTGAGCGACTCGACGCACTCGCTCGGCCTTCCAAGGTGTGTGAGTAGACGTGTGTTGTACGGTGTAGACTGAGGTGTTCGGCCGCTGTGCTAATGCACGCATGCGTTCTTCATTCAACATACTTACATGACTTCGTATGTTTTCCATGATGATTCAATGAATTAGTGTCTTTTACAAGCAAAGTCACGAAAAAGAAGAGTTCTCAAACTGACGTGCCATAGTTTTTTTTTTAAAAAAAAATCTCTTGAACCCCGTCAGAATCACTGACGTGTGAATCAGATACAGGATGAACGACGTTCAATGTCCGACCTCATCAACAGCGAGGTCACTGAGACTCACGATGTTACGTTGAGCCAGTTATTGTCAAATGACGCGACGCTCGATTTCCACGACAGTCACTCGAGTCCAGCGCCCGTCGAGTCACACACCGCGTTCGAATGTAAGTACGTTGACGGAGATGAGATGGACGACGACGTGATTGAACAACTTGTGAGCGATTTCTTTGAGTCGCCGTCCATGCCGGTCACAACTCACCAGGAATGGCTTCTGAGGATGTGCGCGCAATTGATGGCACGCGAGGCAAATGTCGTCAGATTGTTAGAAGAGACTTCGAGGACAAAGAGTGGTGGATACGTTCATCATTATCGTCCTCGCGGACGCGGTCACGGTCACGGTCACGGTCGCGGACGCGGACGCGGAGGCGATCACAATGCATGACGACACATCGATGCTCAGCAGTGTCCACAAGGCAGTCAATTGTGATGGGTGCAAAGTGAGACGACGTATTGTAACTACATGTATGGAAATGCTTGTAGATCGAGGTTGCACAATAGTATCCGAGTGTGAGGACACGCTCAGTTCTCATAACGACACTTTTCCTATTGTGAGAGGGAGGAGTGCACACACATACATCGAGGTATTTCTGCATGCAGCAGATAAAGTAGGAGTCAAGTACATGCGTCAAATTTTGAATCGCGCAAGTTCCGATGTCGATCGACGAGGTGTGCAGCAACAACACGATTGTCGAGACTGTGACGACGGCGCAATCGTATGCGCGCGCGCATGCGTCAAAGAATGCAGTGCGAGTGGGAATCAGAGCTCGGAGAAGTCGAGGTCGTCGTTATCGTCGGGTGCAAACGACGACGGAATTGCTGCACATTCCACTCTCGGTCTGGAGCAGCACATCATTGTCATTTCCATTGCAGGCCCAACTCCATTTACGCGCAAGGAATTTGAGCGTTCGAACGTTCAGTTTTTTCTTGCGCGAGACATGTGCTACAATCCGACTCGTCACTCGCTCGTTCCTCGCCACGAAGTGACCTCGTCCCTTCCCGACGGTGTGAGCAAAGACGAGTTGCCTCGAATGTTGCTAAGTGAGCGCATCGTGCAGTATTATAACTGGCCCGTAGGCACAATCGTCCATGTTCATCGAGTCTTTGGAGGGCACGAGCCCGTGTCTTACTTTCGTGTAGTGTCACATAATTGATCAATGATGTGCTTGGACACGACACATTCTTTCCTCACGCCGTTATGTTCTAATAACAACTTTCCTCCACTGACTTTTGTGATGTTGCCTCTAAATTGACCCACTTGGACGGTTCTACCCACGCATTCTTTCTTCAGTTGCTCGCGAATTACATTGAGCTCAACGTTCAGATTGAAAAGTACGGGAGTAATGTCTTTTAGTAGCTCACTTGCAGAGATTGTGAATGTATACTCCTTTTGCGGCATACTGCGTGAAACCTTTGTTTGAATGTACCCACAAAAAAAGTCGTTGGAAAAACGGTGATTGTGTATGTGTTTTGTTTTGTTTTTTTCTCTCTCTATTTTTTTTACGATATGTTTCAAAAATAGTAGCAGACCCCCCAGCCCCAATTTGACCCCGCAATCAACTCGTTACGTTCGCACGAGTTGATCGGTGTTAAATTCGAGCTCGGCGATTGCATCCTACTCT
>Ga0207954_1000547_pt1 | contig 12855 bp, 9 predicted proteins | sample CryBogmetaGMA0M_FD_184547 | JGI IMG/M metagenome (GOLD analysis project Ga0207954, IMG submission 184547) | Freshwater microbial communities from Crystal Bog, Wisconsin, USA - MA0M (SPAdes) | ecosystem: Environmental > Aquatic > Freshwater > Lake | place: Crystal Bog, Wisconsin, USA | collected... | reverse complement strand
CGGACTCATGCCTGTCTCCCTGCCACCATCAACCCGCATCCGTATCCTGGTGGTGGATGACCATCCCATGATGCGCGCGGGCCTCGCGAGCGCGCTATCCATGGATCCGGGCTTCGCCGAGGTCATGCAGGCCAATGACGGGGAATCCGCATTGGAGATGTGGCGGCAGCAGCGACCGAACGTAAACCTGCTGGACATCAGCATGCGTGGCATGGACGGGATCGACGCCTTGCGCCGCCTCGTCGGGGATTCTCCGGGGGCACCCAGGCCAGCGGCAGCCTGCCGTCGGCCAGCAAGAGCACGAGGTTCAATGCGTCCTCTCGATTGGTTTTCATCCGGCGGCCGGCGAAGGCTCGTGCGCCCCGGGCGTCGCAGAGCACGAACCCATCCACCAGCGGCTCCAGTTCCATCCACAACCAGCGGTAGACGCCGACGGTCTCGATCGCTGCCCCGCTCGGTTGCGGAAGCGACGAGAAGAACTCACGGATCTGGTTCCGGCGTTTCGCAGGCGATTTCTTTGTACGTGAACTCACGGTCCGTCCGTCGGACCACGCACGCTGGCAGCGTGTCCTTGTGAAGGTCGATGTCAACGAAACAGGCCGCGTCACTTCGAGCGATCATCGTGAACTCCATGCCAGGGGGAAACGGTCTCAGCAACCAAATGAGAAGGTATGCGAACGCATGCCCTCGCCCCCTCCATGGTTTCACGCTGGTGGAAGTGCTCGTGGTGATCGCGATCATCGCCACGCTGATCGGCCTCCTCCTGCCCGCGGTGCAGTCGGCCCGCGAGTCGGCCCGCCGTGCGCTCTGCTCGAGCAACCTCCGGCAGATCGGCCTCGGCGTCCTCGGCTACGCCAACACGAAGAACAACGTGCTGCCCTACGGCGCCTACTACAAGAGCAAGGACGCCTCCGGCATGCGCGGCGCGGGGCTCGTGTACGTGCTGCCCTGGATCGAGCAGAGCCAGCTCTACAACGCTCTCGATCTCCACAACATGGCGATCGCTGTCGACGACATGAAGATTCCGGGCACCACCCAGTTCATCCGCGGCGTGTCGATCGCGACGTTCATCTGCCCGAGCGACGACCGGCCGCTCGTCGACACCACGACGCAGACCGCCGCCACGAACTACACCGCGAGCAGCGGGCCGACGGCCCACTCGGACAACCCCAACTGCTCCTGTCAGGAGGCGATGGCCCTCAACGCCTACCAGATCCCAAAGTATCCTCCGTCGCTTTATGGCAAGCCCGACCAGTACTCCGGCTGCTTCAACCGCGCCGGCATCGCGTTCCGGATGTCGTCGATCACCGACGGACTCTCGAAGACGATCTTCTTCGGGGAGATGCGGCCGAAGTGCTCCAACCACCACTCCCAGGGCTGGCTGCGGTCGAACAGCGGCCAGGGCCTGACCAGCACGCTCATACCGATCAACTACGACACCTGCGATCCCGCCGCCACCGACCCCTGCCGGAAGCCGTGCAACTGGAACTACGAGCTCGGGTTCCGCTCGGCCCATCGCGGCGGCGCGATGTTTCTCCTCGGCGACGGCTCGGTGCACTTCCTGCCCGACGTGATCGATCACAACCTCTACCAGTTGCTCGGGGCCAAGGCCGACGGGCAGGCCGTGACGCTGCTATGACCGGTCCCCGTCACTGCCCGGCATCCGGAGGGTCCATTCAAGGCCTGTCCGGTCTCGCTCCTTCCGCCTGCACACCATCCTCGACGGTGATCCCGTGACGCTCCCCCGCACGCTCGTGGCAGGTCTCACCATTGCCTTCCTGCTCATTGCCGCCCTACTCCCTGCCTCCCGCTGCGCTCTCGCCGTCCCCGGCGACGGCTCCACCGATGACGAGAGCCCGGCAGCACCGTCGACGGCCTCGACCGATCCCCAGGCCGAGGCCGCCGGCTTCGGCCTGCCCGAGGGATTCGTGGTTCAACTCTTCGCGGCGGAGCCCGACGTCAAAAACCCGGTCGCCTTCTCCGTGGACGAGAAGGGCGACATCTACGTCTGCGAGTCGTTCCGCCAGAATCGCGGCATCACCGACAATCGCGGCCACGACCGCACGTGGGTCGAGGCCGACCTCGCAGCCCAGACGGTGGCGGATCGGATCGCGTACCACCGGCGTCTCCTCGGCAGCGAGGTCAGCTCCTACGAGCGGCACGAGGATCGCATCCGGCGGCTCGTCGACGGCGACGGCGACGGTCGTGCGGACCGATCAGACGTGTTCTCGGACGGATACCGGCGGCTCGAAGACGGCACCGCCGCGGGCGTGCTTGCCCGTCGCGGCGACGTCTGGCTCACGTGCATCCCGAATCTCGATCGGCTCCGTGACCTCGACGGCGATGGCCACATCGATCGCGGCACCGCGGAATCGACTACGCTCTCGACCGGCTTCGGCGTCCGCGTCGCCTACCGTGGCCACGACCTCCATGGCCTCACGCTCGGCCCCGATGGCCGCCTCTACTTCACGATCGGCGATCGTGGTTTCCACGTCGAGCACGACGGGACACTCGACCACGAACCGGGGCGCGGGGCGGTCTTGCGTTGCGATCTCGACGGGAAGCATCTTGAGGTGGTAGCCGTCGGCCTCCGCAACCCTCAGGAACTCGCCTTCGACGATCTCGGCAATCTCTTCACGGTGGACAACAACTCTGACGCCGGCGACAACGCCCGGCTCGTCCACGTCGTGCCGGGATCGGATTCCGGATGGCGGATGGAATACCAGTACCTCGACGACCGCGGGCCGTGGCACCGCGAGAAGATCTGGCACACCGAGAACGCCGACCAGCCCGCGTTCATGCTGCCCCCACTGGCGCACGTCGGATCGGGGCCTTCGGGGATGGCGTTCTATCCCGGCACCGGGCTCTCGCCGCACTTTCTCGACCGCTTTCTGCTCGTCGACTTCCGTGGCGGGGCTGCGAACAGCTGCATCCGCACGTTTCGGGTCGTGCCGCGAGGGGGTTCGTTCGCCGTGGCCGACGAGGAGGAGACGATCAGGAATGTGCTCGCCACCGACGTCGAGATCGGGCCCGACGGCGCCATCTGGGCGAGCGACTGGGTGGAGAGTTGGGAAGGTGCGGGGAAGGGGCGGATTTGGCGGTTCCTGCCCCGCGAACGAACCGCCGAGGAGAGTCGGATCGTCGCTGAGGTGAAGTCGCTGCTCGCCCGGGACTGGACCGCGCCCGACGAGGCGATGCTCGTTGGCCTGCTTGGGCATCCCGACCGCCGCATTCGCCTGGAGGCTCAATGGGAACTCGCCCGCCGCCAAGCCACGTCGCTGCTCGCGCAGGTCCTCGCAGACGCCGGGGCGGCACGGCTCGCGAAGGTGCATGCGGCTCAGGGACTGGCACAGCGGCTCCGCGCCGGCGACGGCGCAGCCTGCCCGCCGCTCGTCACCGCTGCCGCCGACGCCGACTCCGGCCTGCGGATGGTGGCTATCCGCGGCCTCGGCGACTGCCTGCCGGACGCGTCCGAGCGCGCCGCGGTGCGCGACGCGCTCGCGGCGCGGCTGGCCGATACCGACCTGCACGTCATCGCCGCCGCCGCCGCGAGTCTCGGTCGCCTGGGGCACCGCGATGGCGACGCCGACGCCGTCTTCGCAGCGTTGCTCGCGGCCGTCCGCTCGCCGGCGGCACGTGACCGCTTCGTGCGACATGCAGCCGCCCTGGCGATCGCGGGCGTGGCCGCACCCGCGGACCTCGACTCGCTTGTCCGCGACCCCTCGCCTGACGTCCGCCTCGCCGCCTGCATAACGCTCCGCCGCCTGAAGGACGAGCGGCTCGCGACGCTTGTGGCCGACGAGTCGGCCGTCGTCGCGACGGAGGCCGCGCGGGCGATCCACGATCTCGCGCTCGACTCGCAACTGCCGGCTCTCGCCGCCCGCGCGGCGACCGGCCCCGCTGACGACGCCTTCCTGCGCCGGGCCGTTTCGGCCGCGGAGCAGGTGGGCACTCCCGAAGCGGTGCAGTCGCTGCTCGCGGTCGTGGGCCGTGCCGACGCCTCCGACGAAGCCCGCTCCGAGGCGATCGATGCCCTGCGATCCTTCGCCACGCCGCCAAGGGTCAACCGTGTCACGGGCGTCTGGCTGCCGAATGCAACGCCTCGAGACGTCGCGGTGGCCCGCGAGGCGGTGGCCGCCGCCCTCGATGACCTCGTCCGTCCGGGAGCCGCCCGCCTCGACGAGGATCATCGATCCCGCCTGCTCGCGGCGGCCAGCACGCTCGGTGTCGCAGACGTCGCCCCGCTGCTACGGGCGTGGAGCGTCGATGCCGACATGTCGCCGTTGTCCCGCGCCCGCGCGCTCGAGACGCTTCTCGCCGCGGGCGACGCTGCGACGCTCGACATCGCCGACCGGCTGCTTGCCGACCGCGAGCCGGCCGTGCGGATGGCCTCCCGCAGAGTCCGCGCGGTGCGCCGGCCCACGGCCGAGATTGTTCCCGATCTCGTCGCCGCCTGCGGCGGCCCGGCGGTCGCAGAGCGCCAGCAGGCCGTCGACCTGCTGGCGGGCATCTCTGTGCCGGCGGCAGCCGAGGCGATCGCGGCCCTGGCCGCGAAACGTCGAGATGGCTCGCTCGACCCATCGATCGCGCTCGAGGTGGCCGAAGCTGCAAGGATCCGGCTCGGCGCGGAAGAGACCACCGCCAACCCGGCCGATCCACTCGCCGCCTGGAGCGACGTGCTCGCCGGCGGCGACGCGTCACGCGGGCGGCACGTATTCTTCGCCAAGGAGGAGGTGTCGTGCGTCCGCTGCCATCTCGCTGAAGGAAAGGGGGGCGAGGTGGGGCCGAAGCTCGATGGCATTGCTGCGACCCGCGACGCCCGCTACCTCCTCGAGGCAGTGGTGCACCCCAACGCCCGTGTCGCCGAGGGGTTCGCGACCACGGTGATCGTGACCGACGACGGGCGGACATTCTCGGGCATCGTGACGGCGGAGTCTCCGGAGTCGATCACGCTCAAGCTGCCCGACGGAAAGACGCAGACCGTTCCGACCAACTCCGTCGACGAGCGGGCAAGCGGCCCGAGTTCGATGCCGGCAGACCTCGCTGGGAAGCTCTCCCGCCGCGAACTCCGCGATCTCCTCGCCTGGCTGCAGAGCCTGCATCCAAGTCGCTAAGCGTCGCGCCGTCCACGATGGATGCCCACCACTCCGAATCTGGACTCGTTTGCGGCGTGCAGGTCACGGTGAAGTGACGTCCCAACCTTGACTTGTGCATGCCTTAACAGTAGATTGCAAAACACAAGTTAGTGGACCCGCCACGAAAAGCCAAGGATTCGCACGCATGACGCATGAGCCGCAACCCGCGTTCGCCATGGTCCAGATCAAGATCAAGGACCTGGCCGAGTTCAACGAGCGCTACGCCCAGCACGTCTTCCCGATCCTGGAGAGGTCTGGCGTGCAGATGGTTGCCGGGTCCGCCACTCCGACGACCAGGGAAGGCGACTTCGACGGGAACTGGGCGGCGATCCTCCGCTTTTCCAACATGGAAGCTGCATTGGCCTGGTACGACTCCGCGGACTACGAACCCTTCAAGCAGTTGCGGATCAACGAACTGACCGAATCCAACAGCCTCATCTTCATCGAAGGCTTCCCCGTCACGGCGCCGGTGGGCTGACCGGTTCACCGCCCAGCCGCACGCCAAGGTGATGCATCACCTTGGCGAACGAGCGACCGCGAGCCCTCCGGTTGAACGGTCAAATACCTCATTCACACCACATCGGCTTTTCGCTGCCAGGAGACAGAAGACATGACCGCACGTGTTCTGCTAACGGGAATCAGTGGCTACATTGGTCAGCACATGGGCGCGGAGTTGCTCCGTCAAGGCTTTGAGGTGGTCGGCACAGTTCGTGCCGCTTCGAAGACTCCCCCCACAACCGCAGCCATCGCGGCGGTGGCTCCGGTGGATCGGCTCAGTTTCGTCGAGGCAGATCTGCTCTCCGACGCTGGGTGGAACGCGGCGATGGCCGGGTGCACGTACGTCATTCATGTCGCGTCACCGTTCATCCTGGCCGAGCCCAAGGATGAAAAGGAGTTGATCGTCCCCGCGGTGGAGGGCACCAGGCGCGTAGTCCGAGCCGCGCAGCAGGCCGGGGTGAGTCGACTCGTGCTTACGTCCTCAACTCTTGCGATGGTCGCCGGCAAGGACAGTGGTCGCTACGGACCGGACTCGTGGTCGGACTGCAATGCCAAGATAGGCGCCTACGCGAAGAGCAAGACGCTCGCGGAGCGAGCTGCCTGGGACATCGCCCGTGACAGCGGAATGGAACTCGCGGTGATCAGCCCCGGCGGGGCGTTCGGCCCGTCGCTGGGCGCCGCGGGCGACAGTCAGAACGAGGCCATGATCTCGGACATGATCGGCGGGAAGATGCCGATGATCCCCGACGTTGCCATGGGCATGGTGGATGTGCGTGACGTGGCCCGGCTTCACGTAGCCGCGTTGACCGCGCCGCAAGCCGCCGGGCAGCGGTTCATCGCGGCGACGGCCGAGCCCATCGAGATGGTCGAAGTTGCTGCGATACTCAGGCGCGCCGGCTACTCCAAGGCCCCCTCCCGCAAGGCACCAAACGTGGCGGTCAGACTCATGAGCCTGTTCGACCGCCAGGCCAGGGGATTGCTGCCCTTTCTCGGCAAGAGGATAGCCTTCGACACGTCCGCGACGTCTGATATCCTTCACTGGCAGCCAACCCCAATGGAAGTCTCGTTCACGGAGATGGCTGCGTCGCTCCGAGACTAGCGGTGACGTGAGCACGAACCCCGACCTCCAGGCCCCCGATTGGCGTTCGGTGTGCCCGATCAGTTCCGGGCTCGACGTCCTGGGGGACAAGTGGTCCCTGCTCATCGTGCGAGACCTGATTTCCCACGGTACCCGTACGTACTCCGAGTTCCTGGAATCCCCGGAGCAAGTCTCGACGAATATCCTCGCCGCCAGGCTTCGGTTCCTCACCTCCATCGGGATCATCGAGCGCACCAAACCCGATGCGGTCGCACGCAACAACGCCTACCGACTCACCAAGAGCGGCAAGGCGCTGCGGCCGGTGCTGGTAGCGCTCGGCAAGTGGTCGCAGGTCCACCTCAAGAACTTCCACTCCGACATCGTTCACGTCATCTGAAGGGATAAAGGTGCCAGCCGCCAAAAATGGGTAATCTGCCACCTTGTTCAGATTTGTTGGCTGGCACCTTTTCTCACCGCATCCAGTGTCGCGGACGTGACGACGAGAACGCCGCTTGCGGGAACGATCGCGGGGCGGCAGACCGGAACAGGTGAACGCGATTTGGCTGTGAGACCGGCTGGCCTCTACAGTATTCTCGCGCCGCGTCATCGCGATCTCGTCGCACCATTCGCGACCCAAGGCCGATCTGGCCTCGCTCACCAAGAAGGTGCGCCGTCGTGTCGTGCGATGGTTCCGCATGAAGCGAGAGCGGTTTCAAGACCGGTCTGCGCCAACGAGAAACACCTGGCCTTGAGCGTGGATAGGAAGCTCCTCGGCACCTCGAAGCGAGCGTCGCATCCAGCCCAGCCAGTCCCGGCGGTTGCTCCTCATGATCCGCCCCGCCAGGCCGACGCTTGCCGAAGTGCCATCCTTCGGCCGGCCGCCAGCGGTCAGGTCTTGTTCGGGCGACGAGCGGCGGCTTTCGCCGGCCTCTCGAGCGGCTCGACGAGGCCGCGGAGCTTCTCGTATTCAGGGTTCACGCACTTGTCGCCCCACTCGTAGAGCACCTGGAGGAGCCCGGCGTCGTCCTCAGGCTGCTGCCCCTTGTCGCCGGTCGTCGCAATCCAGTCGGCGAGGATCCTGCGGTGCCGTTCGAGCTCCGCCGCATGCGCGGGATCGGCCGCGAGGTTGTGGATCTCGTGCGGGTCGGCCTCGAGGTCGTAGAGTTCCTCGTCCGGCTTCGTGTCGCCGAAGAAGATCTTCTGCACGTCATTCATCGCTCCGGCGGCCATCATCTCGCGAAACCGGATCGAGACCGGCCAGGGATCTTTGTAGCTGGGCTGCATGTAGGGCCGGTCGGTGAGGTAGTTTCGCAGATACTTGTATTTCTTCGTGACGACGGCCCGAATCCGCTCGATCGTGTAGTCGCAGCGGTCACGGGCTGCGATCACGAACTCGCGGGGGACGTGGCCGGCGGCGAACAGGTCGCGGCCTTCCATGTGCCCGGGGATCGGCAGGCCGAGCAGCCCGAGCGTAGTTGGGGCGACGTCGATCGACGAGGCGAGTTCGTCGCGGACCACAGCCCGCGGGATGCCCGGCCCCGCCACGATGAGCGGCATGTTAATGCCCCCTTCGTAGAGAAACTGTTTGTGCCGGTGGAGGCCGTAGCCGTGGTCGGAGAAGAGGATCACGATCGTGCTATCGGTGAGGCCGTCGCGATCGAGGGCGGCGAGGACTTCGCCCACTTGCGCGTCGGTCTTCACCAGGCAGTCATAGTGGTAGCCGATCTCTTCGCGGACCTCGGGGATGTCGGGGTAGTAGGGGGGCACCGGCACCTTCGCCCGATCCATCACCGGAGGCAGCTTTGTATGCCGGTTGCTGAGCCCCAGTTTGCCGCCGGCGAGTTGCACCTGGCCGAAGAACGGGCGACCCGCAGGGCGGCCCCGCCAGCAGTCGCCGGCCACGGTGTGCGGCGGCCCCCAGCCCGGGTCGTCGGGGCAGTAGTCGTAGAAGTCCTCATGCCGGAAGACGAAGTTGAAGTCGTCCTTGCTGCGGCCCTCGTTGAACGTGTAGACGCCATGCTCGCGGCAATACTGCGGCAGCGGCACGACACCAGCGGGCAGGTAGATCATGCCGATGCCATCGTGCTTCGTGCCCTTGGCGTTGTTGCGCGAACTGCGGTGGTGGTGCACGCCGTGGGTGGTCTGCATCGCGCCGAGCATCACGGCCGAGCGGGTCGCCGAGCAGACGCCGGAGGTCGTGTAAAAGCGGGTGAAGCGGGTGCCGCGGGCGGCGAGCGCGTCGATGTTCGGCGTCTCGATCAGCTTCTCGCCGTAGCAGGAGAACCAGCCGCTCACGTCCTCGAGGTAGATCCAGAGGACGTTGGGCCGCGGCTCCGTGGCCAGGGCGCCATCGCCGCAAAGAACGGTGCACGTCGCGACGAACAGCAGCGTTGGGAGGTGTCGGGAGATCGTCATGGTCGCGCCGAATGGTGGGTCGGCAAGTTCGCGGGTTGAGTCGAGCGTGGGCAAAAGTCTTATCTGAATGTACCCTCTGCGCGGGCGACCGTGGAAAACGCGGCGGCGGCGCGCGTTCTTGTTTTGGACGGAGGGGCTCCCGTTCCTCTCGCGGGTCTAGCACGCGGGGCTGAGGGCCGATCCCTTGGCAGGGCTACCCTGGTGATAGAGACTGGTTCCATTCATGGGGGCAGTTCAAGTTAACTCCGTGGATTGCTGGATTTGTTTTGGAAGATTTCAGGCAGTGAACAATGTCTCGGGGATAGACATGCGGCTCTGGTGCATTCAGTGGCTTCGGCGATCTCGGCCGGGCTGGTTGTGGATGATGGTCCTGCTGGCGCTTTTGCCGGTGAAGACACTGGGGGCCGCCGAACTGCTGACGCGCATTGCGGATGTCCGGCAGCAAACCGTCGAACCGTCGGACAAGCCCTGCCGAATCCGTGGAGTGGTCACCTTTCGGGCTGGTAATGGCAGTGTGACGATTCAGGACGACTCCGGTGGAATCTGGATCGACTTTCCCGAGACCCGCAAGCGCGGGATCTGGCGGGGAAAGGACTCGGTCGCCTATGAGTTGCGGGAGGGACAGGAAGTGGAAATCGTGGGCCGGAGCGCCACCGGCGGATATGCGCCGACGATCCTTCCCGAGACGGTGCAGATTCTCGGCGAGAAACCGCTGCCAACGCCTGCCACGATGATTCCCTCGCGATTTTTCAGTGGCACCGAGGATTGCCAACGTATCGAGGCCCGCGGCGTGGTGCAGCGGCTATCTTCCTGGTCGGGGGGATGGACCCTCTCCATCGACGCCAATCCAGGGCGATTCAGCGCTCGCGTGTCCAAGGAAGTGATCGGAAATCCAGCAGACCTTGTCGATTCCGAAGTCTGCCTTCGGGGAGTGGCATTGACCCGCTTCAACCTCCGGGGAGAGGCGACGGGAAGCTGGATGGTGACCCGGGTTCCGGGCGATCTGGTGGTTGAAAAACTGCCGCCGCCGCCTGATGCGGTGCCCCTGGTCAAACTCGATCGACTACTGCCGTTCCGTGCGGCCCCGATCGGCCCGCACCGGGTGCGGGTCGAGGGAACGGTGAGCTACTCGCTCCCAGGTAACTTCGTCTACCTCCAGGACCAAGGCGGCGCGGTTCAGGTGGAAACGGAGTCGGATTTGGAACTCAAGCCGGGAGACCGCGTCGAAGCGGCGGGATTTGTGGATATCAGTCGTTTCATCGGGACCCTCGGCGATGCCACAGTCCGCAAGATCGGAGTCGGCGACCCGCCTGTGGCGGTGAGGATCAGTCCCTCAGAGATTCTCGCGACTCATCGGGATGCCAGAGGTTCCCGCATGTTTCAGGATTATGACGGCCAGTTGATCCGCTGCCGCGCCGTCTTGCTCGCCGTGGAGTCCGACAAGGCCGAGAACACCAGCCGGATTCTCACTCTGGAGCAGACCAGGACCGCCGAGTATGACAATTACACGTTCCGCGCCCGGCTCCAGCATCCGGAAGCACCGTTTCTCGACTCCCTGAAGCCCGGAAGCGATTTGGAACTCACCGGACTCGTTCGGCTGGAGTTCGCCCCTGAGAAGCTGCACGACCCGAGCGGCCGATCGATCCCTGCGAGCCTGGGGCTGGTCCTGCGCGATCGCAACGACGTAGTCGTTCTCAAGGAACCGTCATGGTGGACCGCGCGGCACTCAAAGACCTTGCTGTCCGCAGCGCTGCTGACCTTGGCGGCGGCGGTGGCTTGGAACCTCCAGCTGAAAAGTCAGGTGCGGAAGAAAACCCAGGCGCTGCTGCGGGAAAAAAACGCCCGCCGGGACGCCGCGCTGGAATTCCGAACCACGATGCGTGAGCGCAATCGGCTGGCCGCCAACCTGCATGACACCCTGCCCCAGACGATGAGTGCGATCAGTCTCCAGTTGGATGCCACCGATTTCGCTCTCCGGCAGCGGGGAATTGATTCCATGCCACCTTTGGAAATGGTGCGGACCATGGTCAATTTTGCCGACAAGGAACTGCGTAGCGCAGTGTGGGAGATGCGGAGTTTCTCGCTGCGGGGACGGAGTTTTTCGGAAGCGCTTCAGGACATGGCGCAGCGGACCGGCGGCGGGCATTCTGCAAGGATTTCGATGCATGTGGACGGCCCCTTCGAGGGCATTCCTGACTTCGTGTCTGGAAACCTGCTCTTGATCGTGCAGGAGGCGCTGCGCAATGCCCTGCAACACGCTCAGCCCACGAGCATCTCGGTGACCATTCGTACGAAAGCTCCCGGTGCACCGATTCATCTCGAGTTTGTCGACGACGGGACAGGTTTTGCCCCCGGCAGCCAGAAAGGCCCGGAACAAGGACACTTTGGCATCGTCGGAATGATGGAGCGCGCGGAGCGCCTCGGCGGCACGCTGTGGGTGGATAGCACCCCGGGAAAGGGGACCCGGATCGTGGCTCAGATCCGCCAGGATGCGAACGATCAGGATCTTGCCGACCGGGAGGTTTTGCCGGATACGACAATACCGCACTCCGTCGCCGAAAAATAACATGGATTCTCCTTTGCGGCCGGACTCATGCCTGTCTCCCTGCCACCATCAACCCGCATCCGTATCCTGTTGGTGGATGACCATCCCATGATGCGCGCGGGCCTCGCGAGCGCGCTATCCATGGATCCGGGCTTCGCCGAGGTCATGCAGGCCAATGACGGGGAATCCGCATTGGAGATGTGGCGGCAGCATCGACCGGACGTAACCCTGCTGGACATCAGCATGGGTGGGATGGACGGGATCGACACCTTGCGCCGCTTAGTCCGGGATTTTCCGGGGGCGCGAGTCCTGATGCTCACCACGTCTGAAGCCAGAGAAGATATTCACCACGCCCTGGATGCTGGTGCCCGCGGTTATGTCACCAAGAACATCAATGCGGCCGACCTCGTCAAAGCCATTCGCACGGTCCATGCGGGCGGGAGCTTTCTGAGCGAATCGGTGAAACGGAGTCTGGCCGACGAAGAGACAAGCGGCCGCCTCACCCTCCGTGAAATCGAGGTTCTCGAGCTCGTGCGCCAAGGGTTCACCAATGACGAGATCGGACGCTTGCTCGGCATCTCCGAACGAACCGCCAGGGCCCACATCAGCAGCATCAAGGAAAAACTGCATGCCTCCGACCGCGCCGCCGCGGTGGCCCGCGGTTTCGAAAGCGGGATTTTAAGAGTCTGATCCAGTTTATGCCGCTTACGACGTCGACGGATCCGCGGATTCCGCCGGACAGGTCACATCGCCAAGCCAGAGCCTTCGCCGCTTCGGCTGTTTCGCAGGCACTTTCAGCCCGTCCTGTCGCCAGATCCGCTCCGCCCGCTTGCGGTTCACCCACCAGCCTTCGGCCCGTAAAAGGACCGTAATCCGGCGGTAGCCGTACCAGCCGTACTCGCTTGCCATCCAGGCGATCCGCTTCACCAGTTGCGGCTCGTCATCAGCGACACACGCCTTGCGATGCTGTGTGTTCCTGGCCTGACCCAGCGCCCGACATGCCCGGCGTTTTCAAGTGGTGACTTTTAAGGGCGGCAGGTCGATTTTGGCACGACAGTGCCATTCGTGCCGGATCCTGTTTTTGCCGTTTACGACAATAGACGCATCTGCGGAATCCGCCGACATTAAGAGGGTTGGTCACTGGTGGTCGATCACGAGCGGGGTGGGGAGAGCCGATCCAAGTA
>Ga0207954_1000544_pt1 | contig 12908 bp, 12 predicted proteins | sample CryBogmetaGMA0M_FD_184547 | JGI IMG/M metagenome (GOLD analysis project Ga0207954, IMG submission 184547) | Freshwater microbial communities from Crystal Bog, Wisconsin, USA - MA0M (SPAdes) | ecosystem: Environmental > Aquatic > Freshwater > Lake | place: Crystal Bog, Wisconsin, USA | collected... | reverse complement strand
AACCAAGAGATAGGACCAATGATTCCCTATTTTGAACCAATGCACGGAATAACTTTGGTTTATAATAATCCAACGCTTCAACAAAATAATTATCAAACAGTTTTAGGGATTGGTCAATTAACTCCCGAAACCGATTGGCCAGCTATTCAGCAAATTGAGGAAACATATGGTATGAATATGGGAACAAGAGTGCCTAGCGACACGTATAAAAATATAAGTAACCAAAACTGGGTATTTATGAGAAACGCCGCTTTTATATTTCTTCCCGCAAGCCGTGAAGTTGTTTATTTCAATAATGAAGTTAATTTTCAAGAGGATACTTATGAAGCAAAAATGTATAGAATTTATAACGCACTTTTAAAAATACTAAAATTTAATCTTTTGCCAAGCGCGCAAGCATACTTTGTTGTATTAGACACCCCTAAAACAAACCCCCAACAATTAAATAAAGTACGTTTTCATAATGACGGAATGTCTTGTTTTTTTTTAAATACTAATACACAATCCGCTTTACAAAAAAATAAAATAACAACCACCGATGGCAGTATCATGACACGTTACGCAAAATATACTTGTCTTGAATTTAGAGACGATACAGTTTCAACTTGTATTATAAATCCATTAAATCGGATTAGCAATCAACCCGATCTACGGCAACAAGACGTTATTCGTTTTTGGGCTAAGCTAGGCACTACTGTTTGTATAGAAGACGTTGACCAACAACATTCAACGCCATATCAAGTTCAAAATTTTGTTGGCGAATATGGTATTAATCATGAAGCTGGAAATAGTCATATACAATCACATATGAATGATAATAGAAGAATATTTAGAACTTTAATAAACAATATAACTGACGAAAGTATCTTCCAGAATTTAATGGCGGCATTAATACCTAACGTTGATTACACTGTTATTTCACTCGATCCAATATGGCCGCAAATAATTGAAATAACACCATTTCCCATAGAGGATTTGGCTGTCTATTTATCAACGCCAACAATGAGATATCAAGAAGCCGGTAAAAAATATAAAAATAAGAATAAGAAGGGTAAAAAACACACAAAACGGCACAACCGTAAAACCAAAACACGAGTCAAACGATATTAATATTAGTAAATGTGATTTAAAGAGATCTTAATATATTATTATATACAAATATATTAAGAATATGGTCGCGCTAAATCAACTGTTTGCGTTTGTTCTAGCAATGTCAAAAAAATACAATATTGATTCATCTCATTCCGAGATGCATAGTATGGCAGTACTGCGCTACGCCGATGAACTTTACCGCAGCCAATTAGACATGTTTCCTTATCTAGAGCAGCAAACCAATGTGATTTATAGTGCTGCCGTGCTACACGATATGTGCGACAAAAAATATATGAGCCAAACAGAGGGTATAAAAGAGATTGACGAGTTTCTACAAGACAAACTAAATAGAGATGAGCTGTTTTACACAAAGCAGATAATGGAAACCATGTCGTATTCCACGGTGAAAAAGAATGGCTATCCCGAATTGGGTGAATATGAAATGGCGTATCATGTCGTTCGTGAAGCTGACTTGCTATGTTCCTACGATTTTGATCGTTGTATCTCCTTTAAACTGAATCAAGGTAGTCTCTTAACGGAAGCATATCGCGACGCACTAGACCTATTCTATACGCGTGTTTTCAACTATAACACGGATAAGCTGTTAATCAGTGATTATGCTATGAAAGAGTCGGTTCACTTAAGTATAAATGCGCTAAAACAGATAAATACGTGGAACAATATAATAAAAATTAGAATTTAAAGAAACAAAAAATTGATTTATATTTTCTTAAAATATTTAAAGAATATATAAACTATTCATACATCATACCCATAACTAATATGTCGCTAACTGGTATTCCCGTCACATTTAAGGAAGTGTTTACTACAAATACTTTTACGTTTCCCATTAACCCCGGGTGGACTGTTACACAATTTCTAGAAACAATGATGCCACATTTGAGGCGAGTGTATAACATGGAAGCCATTGATATCGTAGTAACCGGACAAGATGCTCCGGGGATTCCGGCAGAGGCCGGGCAACCAATCCAACCATCGGACATCTGTCTAAAAAACAAGTGGGGCAGAGATATGAACATATCATTTTATATTCGCAACCGTAACAGAGTGTATCCCGAATTAGAAAACTTGAATACCAATCTGCTGCCATTAGACACAGATATTAACCCTATTATAACTCAATCGGTGACAGAAAATGAATGCCCTATTTGCCTAACTAATGCTCCAACATTACAGCGTTTCCGATGCCGCCACGTGGTTTGTAACAATTGCTACTACACGTGTTCGCAAAATGGTTTTCATATCTGCTCTCTATGTAGGTCTACATAAACTAATCTGATTCGCTAGCTTTTATTCTTGTTATAATTCTCAATTGATTTTTTGTATATCTCAATAGCCGCCTTTTTATCTAACCATTTACCTACCTCCACTTTTTTGTTCTCCAAGTCCTTGTAATGCTCAAAAAAATATTTAATTTTATCCAATGTAGAGCTGTGAATATCTCCAATGTCGTTAAATCGGTTATATCGGGGATCCACTTTTTTCGCCGGGCACATAATCAGCTTTGGATCGTCGCCTTGGTCGTCTTTCGTCTCCAATACGCCTATAATTTTACATTTAATGTAGCAACCAGGCAACAATTCGTCGTCCATTAGCACGGCGACATCAATTGGGTCACCATCCAAACTCAGCGTGTTCGGTATGAAGCCATAATTGAACTCATATTTGAAGGGCGTGTGAAGCACTCGGTCGCAAATAAGCGCCTTCAATTCCTTGTCATATTCGTATTTGATATGCGAATTTTTAGAAATCTCAATAAACACGTCTACTTCCAAATCTGATGATAAGTCCAAATGTAATGAGTCCAAATGTAATGAGTCCAAATGTAATGAGTCCAAATGTAATGAGTCCAATTCCATAATATAACATAAACCATTATTTGTGTTTATATTATTATATTAAAATAGTTAAATACTTAAAACAAACTAACAAATGATTCTACTTTATATAATCGCCGGCTTTATATTGTTTTTAATAATCTTTTTCCTCTATATACGCCTCAAATATAGATTTTGGGCGCTACAACCGGTCTTCCATTTCTACGACTTGTATTACTGGTTTTTCAATGTTGGCATTATTCGTGAGGAGCTGCCGGCCAAAAACCGTTATACCAATTTTAAGAATATAAAAACTTGCCGATTTGAAGAGTTAAATAAAGGCGATTTAACACGCGCCATACTGCTAATCCAACAGCATTATTTGCAAAACAAAGAAAACACGTATAGCCCCAAACAAGAAAATGTGTTGCCCTATTTTGAAGGACACAATCATTCGGCATTTTGGTCCATTTATTATCAGCCCGAAGTATTAATAGACCAAAAAACGCAAACCACGATAGATAGCCAAAAAATGGTAGGAGTAATGACGTCTAGACCGCTTACTGTTAGTATCTATATAAACCAAACTATAAAAACAATGGACGTGTATTATGTAGATTATTTGTGCGTCCATAAACATTGGCGGAAAAAACAGATTGCGCCTCAAATCATACAAACGCACGAATACGTACAGTCGCATCAGAATAGGAAAATATCTGTTAGTTTGTTTAAGCGCGAAGAGGAACTAACGGGGATAATACCGCTAACCATTTACACGACGTATTGTTTCAGTATGCGGTCTTGGAAAATGCCCAATATGTTAAATAATCAATATTCTTTGCTGACGGGTGACAAACAAAATATGTATTATTTATATAATTTTATCAAAGAAGAGAGCACTAACAACAAATGGGGTATCACTATTATGCCCGCAATTAGTAATTTAATTGAGCTAGTAAATACGAAAAATGTTTTTATAAAAATGATTATATTAGACGGTAATATAGTGGCGGCTTATATATTTAAAAAGACTTGTACTTATATTGAAGCGGGCAAAGAAATACTTGCGTGTATTGCGGCCGTAAATGGGACCATTTTAACTAACACGGATTTCATTGATGGGTTTAAAATGTCGGTTTGGTCGCTTATTACAGATCAGAATCAAAACCAGAACCAGAAACAGAATCAAAATTATTTCCAATATTTAATTGTTGAAGACATTAGTGACAATCGGTGTATTATTGATAATTTAATGAAAAAGACCATTCCACTTGTTAGTTCACCTACTGCGTATTTCTTTTATAATTTCGCATATAGCACATTTCCATCTAACAAATGCCTAATTATTAATTAGTATAAGCTGATTTTATATCCATAAGTTATGGAATTCGCAAGGGTTTACATGCGTATAATATAGAACGGTTGCCCGCAAAACATACATTTTTGGATATTGGTCGCCGCAAATGAACTAACAATCTGATTATATTTTTGGCACTTGGAGCATTTCGCTATATAGGGCAGATTATTTATGGTGGTGGTGTTTGTATTTGTAGCCGTTTTGTTTATTAAATGGTTGCGATAGCCTCTAAACATCTTATTTTATTTAATTATTATATTTAGATAATAATTTATTATAATTATACATATATATTATATATATATATGAATAATACGCAAATACAAACAATGGCATTTCAAGAGCCAATAATAACAGAGGGAGAAGATGCTCAAAAAAGAAAAGATGTAAGGGTTAATGAACCATTGGCAAAAATAGTAGAATATTTAACAACAACAAACTTTGGATCTTGGAAAGACGAGCATTTAGAATTTATTAGAAAATTACAAAACGACTCATACAATACATATAAAGAACTAAAAGATAGACTAGTGCTAAAAGGGCAAATGGCATCATTTCCCGAATTTAAAGGGGTAGTTGCCTATTTAATAGAGCCGTTGTTTCAATCAGATATATTTAAATATTATCAGAGTTCACAAGATAAAAAAACACAGTTAGAAGTTTTAATGCACAAATTAATTGCTATAATGACAACATCAAGGTATTTTTTTCCATATGTTAGTACTCTTTACGCAATCGAAAGTATGTTAATATTATTGGATTCATATTACAGAGAAACATCTAAAGAGCCATTGCCAAATTTTTATCACAATTTTAGATATCGTTCTTATTTAGATTATATTGTACTTGGTTCAAATCCCGACAACATTGTTGTTCCAACGTATCTTCCTACTGGCGCGACTTTTTTTATTAAAATCAGATGTGTTCCAATTTTAATATTAGGAGTGACTTCGGAGCCAACTTGGGCAGACCAATATTTAAACTCGCCAATTGATTATTGGGCACACGATGTCCAGCACGCTAGACGTCAAATTCAAGAAACGTCTGCTTATTACGATAGATATGTAAAACATCAAGCTTATTATACCAAAAGAGATCCATTTAATATTATAAGCGAAGATAAATTTTATTATTATATGTATGATTTTACTAACAGATTTTTGTTGCCAATTATTTCAATAAAAAAAACTGATGATGAAAAAACCAAGGCATACAAAAAATTAATAAAACTTATAATTTTTGAAGTTATTCATGAAAAAGCGTGGCCAATTACAGCTTTGGCGCTTTGTAGATGTATTACATTATTATATGATATATTTCCAGTAGAAAGTTTAACAATTGTAGATGAAGGTGGTAATAAATACATAGATACAATTGATAAGGCATTTAGCGACCCTACTACGTTATCTAATTTAAGAGGAAAAATAAGACACGGATTTTATGATAGAGTAGATGAACTTAACGATGTTATTGTTCCCGAAATTTATAGAACAAGTCAAAATATTACAATATGTGCTAAAATATTATTGACTTTTTTGGGTTGTAAATGTAATCCCGATATGTCTTTATTATTAAAATTAACAAAGGACACTACAAATGCCGCCGAGTTTTCGCAAGCGACGTCAATAAAAGTACCCGATGTTCCAAATGAGAGTTATGATGTTACTTATACTCCCGATGAATTAAATCAATTAAATAGTTGCGATAATTTGTTACCTAGTAATATAGTTAGTATAAGTGACCCACTCAACATACCTTTACTGCCTAAAAATATTAACGAGTTTATTAATCAAGATTATTCAAGTTTTGCGCCAACAACTGCTTCTAAAAGTAACGAACAAGATGCCCGGCAAATAGAAGGCGGGTTAAAACGTAGTCGCAAATCAAAAACAAGAAATAAAAAATACATGTCGTATTATAAAAAATCAAGGCGTTCAAAATATTGAATAAGTAATGAATTCTAAATATTGTTTTGTTGAATTAGTTTTATATTATTTTAGCAACTAATAATATATATGTCAAATTTTTACGAGAGAGCAGCCAATAAACTATTTAGTTACAACTCGCCTTATAACCAGCAAATGCCGCAAGCACCGCAACCATATCAAAAGCCACCAAGTAAAAACACCATGATACAACGCATTAAAAGCAGCATCCAGACATTTATACCGTCATCTATAAAATCACAAGTAAATAGTTTTTTTGATTTGTTGGATATTACGTTGCAGATTGATAACCAGAATGAAGATAGTAATAATTCTACGACTATTGCGCAAATTCAAATGCTATTAGAGGACATTTCTGAATATATAAAACGTAAAGTAAATGGCATGCAGCTAACGGGACTCGCGCAAAATTTTTTTAGCAGTTTGGCCGCGTTTATAGTCATGTTTGCTTATATATTTGGAGCGGGGGGTGTGGCAAATGGAAAAGGTAATGTAATTTATCACGGAGATGGAGGAAGGTTCAAACGAACTAAAAAGCACCGCAAACACAAGCAGTCAAGACGACGCTAATACCAAAGGTTATAATACCAAAGGTTATAATACCAAAGGTTATAATACCAAAGGTTATAATATTAGTATAGAGATAATTAGGATACATTTGTTGTAATCATGATTATCTTACATATTTTCCAACCCGAACAAAACTGTCAACAATAAAAATAATAAAAACGCCTAAAAAAGAATATAATACAACCTCTTCGGTGACATTTCCCGTTTTTTGGTCTTGCTGCTCTTCTAGTAAATTAATCATATAATTTAGTTTTTCTATAAGAACTTGGTTGCTATCTAGATTTTCAAAATTATTTATGGATTTCGGATAGGCGCTATGGTTTTGGTATTGGTTCTGTTTTTGATTGTTATTTTGCTTATGGTTATAATTCGGCACCAACCGCTTAAAATAATTTTTAACCTCGGCATCATTTAAAAAATTAGACTGTAAGTTTTGTAGCTCCAAGTTGTCGTCTTCAACTGGCATAGGCACAAGATTGTCACCCTTATTTGTCATTCCTTCTACATGTGGGTTTGTATTTGGGTTTTTAGTGCGTTCGCCTCCCATAGACATAGGCTTGGATGGAAAATCATATGGATTAAGTGGTTTAAAATTATCGGAGTGTTTTGCCGATTCGGAATTCCCATGTGGGCTGTAATTTCCTAATTCGCTATCATCAGTAGTAGTATTATGGATAGACTGAAGCACCGAGTTTACCTTCTGTGGATCAAAGTCGCTTAGCGGTAGACGCTGTTTTTGGGTTTTAGAATGAGATGTATTCGCATATTTCTTCTTATTAATAATAGTATCTGTGTTATAATTACCATTATTGTTTTCATTTTCAATTGGTGCGGCTGACATTGCTAAATAAGACATTCTCTTAATAAAAAACAAGATAATTATTTATTAAACAAACTGAAATTGAAAACTATAAAAAATATATTATATAATTATAACATGATGGAATCCAACAAATGTATTTATTTATTCATTTTTTTAGTTGTTATTATTGCAATTAATCCTAGATGGATATATAATTTATATGACAATTTTATTGGCCGATTAATACTATTAATTGTTGTCGTATTTTTTGCTACACATAACATAACTTTAGGATTGTTAGTTGTTTTAGCCTTAATAATTGTGTTGGAACAATATACTACCTTCTCTGAAGGTTTAGACATGATGGGAACTACTGCTCCTACTACTATCGGCGACGACACCGTTTCAACTGGAAAACAAAAAGTGTTAACTAGAGATGCGGCTGCTCAATTAGCTGAAGAGACAGTTGCACCCACTATTAGCCAATTAAAGGAAAAAGCAGTTACTGCCGGCATAGATAGAGAAGATATTAGAAACAGCATTTTACCTAAAAATTCCAGCACACTGCCCGTAAGCTCTACTATGACAAGCTCCGACGAAAATGTGGCCGCTAATATGCCCACCACCACCACATCATCCGCTACACTAACAGAGGCGTTTTGCCCTTGTTTGACATCCTATAGTGGCATGTATAATTTACAAAATGCTTATTAATTTTGCAAAATGCTTATTAATTTTGCAAAATGCTTATTAATATTAGTAATCACGCAAATGCGTATAAATCTAAAAAAATTGATTATATAATGTCTTCAAATTTAACAGCATAAAGACATTATATAAACACTATGTATGGCTAAAAAAATGCCCACGCCTATTGAATTTGAAATAATTGAACCCGAAGATATTTTAGTATTTACAACTTCAAACAGCAAATCAGATAACGATTCAACTAACCGACTAAGAGAGCTAATAATAACTAATATATTTTGCGTGTCTGAAGACTATTTTGTAGACTCGGCATACGGTGAGTATTGGCGTCATATTCGCGACGGATTGCGCAATGCGTTACATACACTATGCGAGCAGCCTTATAAAACTATTGAAATTGCCCATAAGGGGGGCATGACATTCAACTACGACTTTCTTGTTAGTTATCTTAATCCTTTAAATGTGCCAATTCATTCGGTTAAAGTAGAGTTTAAAAACAACAATTCAGACGTCAAAAATTTGGTTCAGTTTCTTGAGCTATATGACAAAGATTGTAAGGCTACATTTGACATGTTTGAATACTCTTATGCCGAATACTATTACGACCACTTTTTAGATAAGTATTTGGCAATTGACATGGCTTCGGTTTCAGTGTCGGATTTAAAGCCCGATAAGCCGACCTATTTACAGCATGTAAGTGATATCAAATATAAGCATCCGTTTTTTAGGAAGTTGTACGAGAATAAAGACCAAAATAAAAAACAAAAAACCGAGTTAGTGGACGAGTCTCGCGACCAATTTCTTAGCACATATGCGCAACAATTCAAATTTGACAAAATAGCTAAAAAAATACAAGATTCGCAGACTAACAAAGTATTTCTGCTATGGGACAAAAATATGTTTCACGTTCAGACGATTGATGTGGAAAAAATAGCAATTTTGGGTATAAAACCGAATAGTGTTAACAAATTATATTTTGACGTCGCTGTAGAGAATTTAATGTATGACATACGAGTGCGGCTAAATTGGGGCAACAATAATGGCATAGCGAATCCGCGATGGAAGTTTTCATTTATAGATAAATAGGCACAATGGTTTCCAACTCTGTTTTAGACAAGCCGTTATTTCCGAAAAACATTTCAATGAATTTCTCTGTTTTGGGGTTTTCAAACCCGCGTATAATTTGTTTGTAAATATTAATTAGTTTGTTTTTTTCCATAGGCAGAGGCGAATATATAATGTTTAGGTGGTTTTCAACTACAAATGGCATAAGACGATCCACCAATGCGTATTTAAATTTATAGCTAGCGTTGCCATTGCCTCGGTTAACGACAATGATCGGATCGGTTGATCCGACCGCATTTATATATTGCGTCTTTTCACCATTTTTAAATGTGGTCAATTTTATTTTATTATCATTTGTTACATTTGTGTTATATAACAAAATGGTTTGTGTTTCGTCATTTGTTAGTTGGTCTTTGCGTTCGTTCCAAACAATAGGACCCGTTTTTACGGCCAACCCTAATTGTTGAATGGTGGTTGAATTTTCAAAAAATGTTTTCAAATATTCGGCGTCGGAAGTAAATATAAAATTGCCGTTTAATCTCAATGAATAGCCGCAGCAGTCACCGAATGATGATTCACTATTCAGTTTTTTTATGATTAGGCCAAATGTAGATTGCTTGGTCTCTAGGAAATCATTGTTAGTTTTGTAATCATCAATGGCCAATATACAACAAGTCTGCTTTATATAATTGCGAATGTTAGCATAATACATGGAATTTAGAAAACTTTTGGGTATTACAAAGGCCAATATTCCGCCTATTTTCAGTTTAGACAATGAATGAAGAATAAAAATGCCGAACATATTAGGCCGACCTACAATGAACTCGCTGTATTTTGGAGGAACTGCTTCTTTTTTACAGACAAAATAGGGCGGATTTCCTAATATAGCATCGTATTGCTTCTCGTGTTCCAATGTGATAAAGTCGGCATTTATTAATTCGGTTGGATTTGTAAATGTCATTGTTGTTATTTCTTTATAAATGTCGGAGTTCAATTCAATACCCGTAATAGAGACATTTTTGATAGCAGAATCAATTGCGCATATGATTTCACAAGATCCACAAGACGGTTCTAATATGGATATTTTGGTCGCATCATCGGTGGGTATTTGTAGGTTAGACAGAGCTTTTGTAACCAATTGGTGCGAAATAGAGGGAGGAGTGAAGTAAATACCTTGCGATTTTTTGACATCTTTTGACAATTGTTTCGTCAATGATAAAGATGATTTATTAAACTCTTGATTAACAGTGTCGCTCATATTGTTATTATTTAATAATATGTTTAAATTTATTAAATAATCAATTTTTTATAAAATGTAAATAATATATATGCGTAAAAAATATTTATGGCCGATAGCGATAGTTGTTATTGTAATTGTGTTAATATGGTTAATTCATTCCACTAACAGATTAGAGGAACCATTTACTCCTCGCATTCGCGCATTTTATCGTCCCTATGTGCGCCACATGAATCAATATTATGATCGTGCTCTTAATGATTATGGGTTTCAATTTATAATGAATAAACTGCGAAAATGGAATATTTACTAAATATTTTTATATTATTTTAATATAAATGTCAAATGTATTTTATAATGTCACAAACTTTGTTCATAATCATATACTGTTTTTAAATAATAGTAAATTTTTTGCCGGTGTAGTAATGATTTTGTTAAACGTCGGGTCCAAGTTTATTTCCATACAATTTAGTAAATCTACAGAAGAGTATTTAAAGCTAAACATAACAAAACAGTTGTTAGTATTTGCGATGGCATGGATGGGTACTCGTGATATTTACACTTCTTTAGTATTGACAGCCGTTTTTACCATATTATCTGACCATTTGTTTAACGAAGAAAGCCCATATTGCTGTGTTCCCGAAAAATACAGAATATTAGCTAAACTAGTTGATGAAAATAATGACGGAAAGGTAACCGAAGATGAAATAAATAACGCTATAGTGGTTTTAGAAAAGGCAAAACGAGAAAAACAAAAACAAAAACAGCGTGAAAACTTTACATTATATGGCAATTATTTAGCTGACAGTCGCAAAACGCATTATTAGTATTCTGAATTTCCTTTTACCAATATAATAATTTAAAAATCTTTAATTATTATAAGTATGACATCTGTATTATATCATCCAAAATCATTAAATAATATACAATTTAACATAACAGACGCGGACATTAAATTTATATTAGACCCTAACGAAATAATGAAAGAAATTAGTTTGGATACAAACAGAAATGAACCGACAAATGTAGTTAGAAAAAAATATGGTGTAAATGGTGATGATAGGCATGTGGTGACGACTGATGAGGAAGAAGAACCCGAAGCAGAAGCAGAAGAAGAGAAAAAGGCAGAAGAAATAGATGTAAAAAAAAAACCTCCAAAAAAGATTAAAATACCAAACACATTAATTATATACGTAAAAACGCGTATACCTAATTTTTATAAAATGCGATATGAGCCGTCAATGTCGGTACCTAGTAGCACTAGTCAAAATGTGTATTTTGAATTTTCAATAGAATATTTTAAAAATCCGATTTTTAATCTGCCAAAAGAAGCGCCTCCAACCGCCAAATACACGCAGTTTTTTAATCCGAATGAATTTGAAACTATGATTAATCGCGTATTAAGTAATTTTAGATATATGCAAGAGAAAAAGTATAGCTTGGATGACACTATAGATGACACAGAATTCAATGCCCTATTAGAAGAAGCCAAAGAAAGAGGAACCATAACTAAAAATATAGAAATAACTTTACAAACATTATTTAGTACTAACAGTTTATTTTACATAAATAAAAAACCATATACGATTGTAGGTTTTAATTGGCGCAAAAATAATTGGGCACTGGATACGAAGCCGCTTGATAAATTGATAGCTCCTTATTCATCGTTATCCAACAAAGATATTATACAAGCAGAAGAAGAGCTTAATAGTATCCCGAAGCATTTGCGACAAGGCGATTTAGCAGCAGCGTCGTTGGTACAGTCGGTATTGGAAAGCAGTGTCAGCATTAACAAAATAGACAATGAAGAATTAGATATTAAATTGCTACAAGAGAATGTTAGTTTGATCCAAGTTATAGAGGAATTTACAGAGAGATCGCAATCTATTTTTAGCGAGTTGTTACAGCAAAATTATCCCGTGAACTATACAAATAAACGAGATATTATAAGAGATCCAATAACGCTGTCATTGTTAGTAACTAGCGAACAAATACAAGAGTTTACTAAAAAAAATACAAACTCCAAATTAATTGCGTTATATAATGCTTATATAAAAAAAAAAGAGCAATTATTAATTGGTGAAAACGAGTTTATTAAAATACTTAGTATTACCGTTACGACATCCGATTTATCAACAGACGCACGGAGTATATTATATATTCAGCATTTGTTGGATAAAAATATGACGGAATGTTATGAATATTTTAAAAACGCAGCTAATAGAAATAACCATAATAATAGCGTTACAATGGTAGAGAATGTAAGCGACATTACAATATTATATATAAAAGC
>Ga0207954_1000539_pt1 | contig 12938 bp, 8 predicted proteins | sample CryBogmetaGMA0M_FD_184547 | JGI IMG/M metagenome (GOLD analysis project Ga0207954, IMG submission 184547) | Freshwater microbial communities from Crystal Bog, Wisconsin, USA - MA0M (SPAdes) | ecosystem: Environmental > Aquatic > Freshwater > Lake | place: Crystal Bog, Wisconsin, USA | collected... | reverse complement strand
GTGTGTAGGGGAGGCGCGGCCCGGGTCGCCAGACAGGTTTCCCTGACCGTCGCCCTCGGGCGGAAGCTAGGCAACCGCGGCAATCGGGGGCGGTCGTCGAGACGGGGAGGCGCCGGCGCTCGGGGCGGGAGAGGGTCGATGCCCATGGCTGCGGGGAAGGGGTTCCACGCCGCTGCGAGGATCCGTCGATACCCCGACATGTCGGGGGAGAGCGTCCCCCGTGGCCGCCACAGTGCGGCCGGCGGAGATCGGTGGGGCGAAGCGTCGACGAAGGGATCAACGGCCATGAAGTGCACGGTGCGGGGGGCGGTCATGGTGGCGCTGGCGATCGGCGCGGTGCTCGGCGGAGCCGAGCCGGCGGCGGCCCAAAACAGGTTGCGTTCCCTGCTCAAGCGACCGCTTCCGAAGGCGTTCAACGGCCCGCCGCCGGTAGCCACCGACTCGACCTTCGTCCCCGGCAGCGGCACCGTTGTCGAGGCGATCGGCGACGACTTCGAGGATGAGAAGTGGAGCTGGAACTACCGCCATCCCAAGAGCTCGGAGGAGCAGGACAAGCGCGTCCGCGAGCCGGTCGGCCGGGCCGTCAACGGTCGCTGGTTCGAGGGGATGAAGCGCGGCACCCCCGACGTCGTCAAGCGCGTGCCGCTCCCCGCGCCGGGCCTCGAGGGGAGCGAGCACGGGCTGCTGATCGCCTCGCTCAACACCGGCATCCCGGGTCGCCCCAGCTACAAGATGGAGCAGGACGATCTCATCTACAACATGCAGCGCAACTTCGGGCAGGGGATCCGCGTCAGCAATTCCCCGAGCGTCGTGGCCCGCGTCTATCTGCCGCCGATGGATCAGTGGGAGAAGCGCAGCGGCCCGACCTTCGGCTTCCGCGCCGGCTGCTACACCCATGCGGTGATCACCGGCGAGGATCACCCGGAGAAGGGTCGCTTCGGCCTCGAGGAATACTGGCCGGGGATGTTCATCTGCTACGAGACGGCCGCCGAGTCGAAGTCGAAGGAGGAGGGGGCCTATCTCAAGGTCCGTGGCGGTCGCAACGGCGGCGAGATCCGCGGCCCGCAACTGACCGAGATGGGCTGGTGGACGCTCGGCCTCTCGTTCACCCCCGACGGGCAGGTCCATTACTACGCCAGCCCCGGCGTCGACGACCTCACCGCCGACGATCACATCACCTCGCAGTTCCCCTACAACTACCGCACCGAGACGCTGAAGACGTTCTTCTTCAACGTCTGCACGAAGGACGACGGCAAGACCTGGAGCACCCCCTGGGTGGTCGACGACCCGAAGGTGTACGTCGTCCAGCCGCTCCCCGTGGCCCGGGCCAAGACGACGACGACCCGCTAGCAGGCCTGCGCGGAGGAATCGCCCGCGGCAGGTCAGGATGGAGCGTCAGGGGGGGCTCACGAAGTGGGCCAGATCGGCCTCCATCCGGGCCAGATCGGGGAGGTTGAGATACATCATGTGCCCCGAGGTGTACTCGGCGAACGTGATGTTATCGCGGAGGGCCCGATCGAGGCGGAGGTGGTCGACGCTGTGGCGCATCGCGTCGCAGGGGACGGCCAGGTCGCACAGGCCGACGAGGACGAGGACGCGGAGGTGCGGGTTCTCGTGCATCGCATCGGCGAGATCGTCGGCGGTGTTCGCATAAGCGTTTTGCTGGTAGGGCCAGGGGCCGACGCCGGCGAGGACCTTGTAGGGAAGATCGCTCTCGTAGCCGAGCTCCTCGCGGACGTAGGCGTTCATCGCCGATGACAGGGGCCCGAGGGCGGCGGTGAAGGAGGGATCGAAGCCGGGGCGCGATCCGGCCGCCGAGCCGTCGCGGCCGGTGATCCGGCCGTCGAACCTCCCGCAGATCAGCCCTTCGTCGGCGAGGAGCTTCTCCTGAAAGAGGCCCGGATCGACGCGCAGGTCGTGGTCGAGGATGAGCTTCTCGGGGAGCCCGGTGAGCCGGGCGAGTTGCCGCGCCACGGCGGCACGGCGTTCGGCGGGGAGTGAGGCCCCGGCGAACAACGCCGTCGCGTATTCTCCGGCGGCAAACGCCCGCGCTTCGGCCACCGCCGCGGGGAGATCGGCGCGGAGGTCGGCGGCGAGCTTCCCGTGGTGGGCCGCGACCGCGGTGAAGCCGGGGAGAAACGTCGAGAAGGGGAGATCGTTGCTCGGGCCGGGCTGGATCGTCTGGAAGTCGACGAGCCCCGACACGAGCACCAGGCCGTTCAAGAACATCCCGTGCTCGTCCTGGAGCCGCCGCGCCAAGCCGGCGGCCCGGAAGACGCCGTAGCTCTCGCCGCAGAGGTACTTCGGCGACCGCCAGCGGCGCGCCCGCGTCGTCCACAGACGGATGAAGTCGGCGACGGCCGAGATGTCGGCGGCGGCCCCGAAGAACTGGTCGGCCCGGTGGTCCTTGGCCGGGCGGCTGTAGCCGGTGGCGACCGGATCGATGAACACCAGATCGGCGGCGTGGAGGAGGGTGTGTGCGTTGTCGACCAGGCCGAACGGCGGCGGCGGAAGGGTGCCGTCGTCATTGACCTTTGCCCGGCGCGGCCCGAGCCCGCCGAGGTGGAGCCAGACTGACGCCGCGCCCGGGCCGCCGTTGAAGCAAAACATCACCGGTCGTGTGGCCGGATCGGCTGCCGGCTTGGCGGTGTAGGCGACGTAGAACACGCCTGCCCGCGGCGTGCCTTCCTCGCTGAGGAGGGGGAGCATTCCGGTCTCGGCCCGGTACTCGAGCGTCGTTCCCCCGAGGGTGATGGCGTGCTCCGTGACGATCGGCTTGTCGGTCGCCTCGGGGATGCGGAGGGGTTTCTTCCGGTCCTTCTCGGCGGCTTCCCCCGTCGCCGCCGACTCGGCCGCCCTGTCGGCAACTTCCGGTTCTCCCGGCCGGCCGGCCGCGGCCAACACCAGGGTTAGGAGGATTCCGTAAACGGTGGAGCGATGGAGAAGGCGAGGCACGGCCATCACGGGGATCCTCATGGGGCTGGCCTGTCCCGCCAGGCCGTGGCCACGAAGATACCTAGCGGCGGGCGGGTTTTCCTCGGGGGCTGCTCGAGCTTCGGGGCGTCCGGGGTGGCCTCCGGCCTGGGAACGGATCGCGGCGACCCGCGCCGGGCATGCCCGCCGGCCCGGCATCGACTCCACCCCGGCCCGGAAAAAAAGGGCCCGGCCATCGCGTGATGGCCGGGCCCCCGTGGATGCTTCACAGCCAGCCAGCGGTTAGTTGGCGTCGGCCGTGACTCCCTTGAAGTCGTCGGTGCGGAACGGCGTCAGCGGCAGTCCGACACCGGAGTAGAGGTTGCACTTCGGGTTGTCGGCCCAGCCGTAACGGACGGCGACGGGGTCGGCCACGCTCTCGGCCGAGACCTCGATGCGGCCATCGGGGAGGATCGTCCCCTTGGCGTGAACGAAGGTGTGATCGGCGCCGGCGATCGTGAAGCCGATCGGCTCGTTGACATCGAACGGCCGCCAGCCGCCATCGACATGATCGAAGGCGACGACGATCTTGTTCCCCTGCTTCTCCATTCCTTTGTAGAGCGGGCTGTGGGCCGGGATGCCCGCCACCTTGTAGGTGTCGGCGAGCGCCCAGCGGGCGAGCCGCTTGCCGACGTCCAGCTTGTTCTTCGGGTGGATGTCCTTCCCCTCGCCAATGTCGATGATCACCGCCTCGCCGGTGTTCGGCAGGGCCTTCATCGTCATCGTCTGCGCCTCACGCAGCTCGGCCCAGCTGCTCTCGCCCGGCTGGGGCTGCTCGGCGTTGAAGTCGGCCAGCTGCACCCAATAGAAGGGGAAGTCACCCAGGCCCCATTCCTCGCGCCACGACTTGATCATGAAGGGGAACAGGGCGCGGTATTGATACGCGCGGCCGGCATTCGATTCCCCCTGATACCAGATCGCGCCACGGATGCCGTAGCCGATCGAGGGGGTGAGGACCCCGGAATGAATGTTGCCGGGACGGTGGTTGCCAAACATATTGCCGTCGGGATTGCCCGGCTGCCCCGGGGCTGGTTTCCCCTCGGCTTTCGCCTTCTCGGCCGCTGCCTTCCATTCGACCATCGCCTTGTCGTAGGCCGCCTTCTGGGCCGGATACTCGGCCTCCACCTGCTCCCACCGCTCGACGAGCGGTTTGAAGCGGACATCGGCGGCAAGCTTGTCACGTCGCACCCACGCCTCCGCGGCGCTGCCGCCCCAGGCGTTGTTGATCAGCCCCACCGGCACCCCGAGGGTCTGGTGGAGTTGGCGGCCGAAGAAGTAGCCCACGGCCGAGAAGTTGCCGACCGTCTCGGGGGTGCAGGTCTGCCACGAGCCGTTGAAGTTCCACTGCGGATCCTGCGTGCCGACTTGCGGCACCGAGATCAGGCGGATCTGCGGGAACTTCGCCGCGGCCCGTTCGAGATCGGGATCGGTCGAGGCGTTCACGCTCCACTGCATGTTCGATTGGCCGGCACAGACCCACACCTCGCCGATGAGGACGTCGTGGAACGTGACGGTGTTGTTCCCCTTCACGGTCAGCTCATGGGGGCCGCCGTATTCCTGGACCGGGTCGAGCATCACCTGCCAGGCGCCGTCGGCGCCGGCCTTCGTCTCGTGCTTCTGGCCGCCGAGGGTGACGGTGACGGCTTCGCCCGGGGAGGCTTTCCCCCACACCTTGTTCTTGATCCCCTGCTGAAGAACCATGTGATCGCCGAACATGTTGTTGAGCGACACGTCGGCGCGGGCGGGGGCCGCGAGGATCATGGCGGTCATGAACAGACAGAAGAGGCAGAGCAGGCGGCCGAACGATGTCAGCGGATGGATGAGCGAGCGAGGCATCAGTGGACTCCGTGGGTGGACGGGCGGGGAAGGTGCGCGAACCGGTCGAACAACCCCCACCCAGCGACGGAGGAGGATGATACCGGCGCGGAGGGTGGCCCGGAACCGGGGCCCTGCACGGCGGGGCTGCGGCTTGTCGGGCCATGGTGAGTGCGGGATGATGCGAGCCCCGAAATCGTGACGCGGCGCGGCGGAGGGGAGGAACGATCACCGCCGCAGGAAGCCCCCCATGCCGTTCCCGAAGCCTTTGAGAGGGTCGTCGCCGATCTTGCCGCTGACGTTGCTGATCGCCTTGGTCGGCGGTGGGGGATGGCTGTGGTACGAGTCGCAGCCCCGGCCGGTGGCAGCGATCCCGCCGCGCGGGGAGGCGGGCCCGGTGACCATCCGCTTGCCCGACGGCACGGTGCAGGAGGTCGGTGTCGAGGATGCCCCGGCCGGAGAGGCGAGCCCGCCGACTCGTGCGGCCGCTCCCGAAAGCCGCTGGGAGGAGGAGATCGCCCGCTACGAGGCGGCCGCGCGCGAGGCTCCCCCGGCGGCAGGCGCCGTGATCCTCCTCGGGGCTTCGAACATCCGCATGTGGGAGACGCTTGCCGCTGATTTTCCAGGCTTGGAGGTCGTCAACCGCGGCGTGGGGGGATGCAAGCTGACCGAGATCGCCGGCTTCGCCCCGCGCCTCCTCGCCGCCGCCAAGCCGGGGGCCGTGGTGATCTCTGCCGGCAGCAACGACATTCATGGCGGGGCCGATGCCGAGGCCGTGCTGGCAGCGTGGCGCGACATCATCGCAACCATCCGCCGCGATCACCCCACCGTGCCGATCCTCGTGATGGGCATCCTTCCGGCGAAGTCACGCTGGGAGGAGCGGGAGACGCAGACGACCGCCAACGGCCTGATCCAAGCCGCGATCGCGGCGGCGGGGGGCGTGATCGATGGAGGGCCGGTGGAATACCTCGATGTCTGGGGAGATTTCGTCGGGCCCGACGGGGCTCCCGACCCGGAGGCCTTTCTCGACGACGACCTTCATCCCAGTGCCATCGGCAACGCCCGTCGCGCGGCGCGGATGCGGCCGGTGCTCGATCGGCTGATTGCCGCGGGGCAGTAATCCCGCTCTCGGAACGGCCTGGCCCTCGGGGCTGACGCGCCCTCCATGCCGCGCCTGGGCTGCGCTCCGATAGGATGCCTCAGGGGGGCTTTGCAGCCTGCCGGAGCCCCATTGGCCACCGGGAGTTGTTTTGATGCGTGCTGACGATCAATCGCCTGATTCCGCGGCGCCGAGCCAAGGGCCGGCCGCAACTCCGGCTGCTCTCTCTGCCGCAGCCGGATCGCTCGTGCCGGCCACTGCCGCTGATGGCGGCTTCGATTTCTTTGCGGCCCTATGGAGCGGCGCGTGGCTGTCGTTTCTTCCCGCGGCGCTCCGCGAGCCGGCCGCGCGGCTGGTGGTGCTGGGGGTCGGGGCGCTGGTCTCGATGTTCCTCTTCGCCCCGGCGGCCGACCAGCGCGGCGAGGCCTACATCGAGTCGGCCTTCGCCCGGACGCTCGCGGCGCTGGCGGCCACGCGCGGGCTCGACAGCGCGATCTCGCTGGCCCAGAGCTCAGAGGTGAGCTTCAGCTTCGGCCCCGGCGGGAGCCTCGGCATCGGGCAGGCGCTCGATCCGGTCAACGACCTCGTCGAGCAGTACGGCAGCCTGTTGCTGACGAGCACGACGGCGCTCGGCACGCAGCGCGTGGCGATGCAGATCGGCCGGGCCCTGGGATGGTGGCTGTTTGTCCCGTCGCTGGCGGCGATCGCCGGTTCGTCGCTGGTCGGAGGGCGGTCGCGGCGCTCGCTGATGGGCTGGGGAACGCGGCTGTTCGGGCTCGCGCTGTTCGCCCGCCTGGCGATTCCGACGACGGCGTGGATCGATTCGGTCGTTGCCGAGCAGTTCCTCGAGAGTGGCTATCAGCAGGCGGCCGCGGCCGTCACGGCCACGACGGCGGAGATCGAGCAGGTCGAGCAGGCAGAGGAGATGGCGGCTAAGAACAAGGGCTGGCTCGATCGCTTCAATCCCGTCGACTACGTCGGTGAGCGGGCTCGGCGCCTCTACGACACGCTCGCGCAGGTCGGCGAATCGATCGTCAATCTCGCCATCTACTTCACGATCTCCACGATCATTCTCCCCCTCGGCACGCTGTGGGTTCTCTCCCGGCTCTCGTCGGCGCTGTTTTCCAACCGCAGCCCTTGATCGGCGGGGCCGTGAGCTGCGGACCCGGTCCCTGATTCGCCAATCCCCACGAGAAACGGCGAACAACGGGATACGCATCCCACCGAAAGAGCGTGCGACTACGCCTTAGTGGGGGTAAAGCCGTCGGCCTGGGGGCCGCTTCGGGCGCCAGGATTGGCCCGGGCGTGCCAACCGCCCGGCCCGAGGGCTCGTTCGGCGGCCGGGGAGGTCGCCGGTCGACATGCCCAAGGAGGCACGGAAACGGGCTAAAAAGAGCCTTTTTCGGCTCTGTGAGAGGGGGATGAGCACCCTCCGGGGGGCCCGGTTTCAAAAATCGTGGCGGGTCCCTTGAAAGGCGGTCAAGTCAACGTAATCTATCCAGCTTATCAGGCGGCCGAGCTGTTTCGGTCGTCAGAAGAGAGGGGTCTCTTCGACCGACCGCCAGTTCGGGCCGGCTCGAGAAAAATCCTGCTCGGTCCCACTGGTTTCTTGTTCCTTTCCGGAGGTGTCAGTGATTCGTAAATTCGTGTTTCGAATCCTCCCCGCCTTTGCCGTTGTCGTGACGTGTGCGAGCACGTTTGCCGATGACTGCGGCAACTGCGGTGGCGGATGTGAGGGTGGCTGCGGCAGCGCCGTGGCTTCCGAGGGTGGCGTTGTCGAAGGTGGCTCGGTCGTGGCCGACGGTGGCTGCGCTCCGGCGACCAAGACGGTGTACCAGCGTCAGTACGTGACGGAGATGAAGACCGTCACGTCGACCGAGTACACCACGGAGCAGCGTGAGCGGACCTACACGGTCAACAAGCGCGTTCCGCGGACCGAAGAGAAGACCCGCACGGTCACCGTGCAGGTCCCCGAGACCCGGAGCCGCACGGTCAACTACACGGTCAACAAGCCCGTGACGGAGACCAAGACGTCCGAGTACACGGTCCAGGTTCCCTACACCGAGTCGGTCGAGCAGACCTACACGGTGAACGTGCCGGTTCAGGAGGAGAAGACCTCCACCTACACCGTCATGGTTCCGAAGACCGAAGAGAAGACTTCGACCTACACGGTTCAGGTCCCCTACACGGAGTCGGTTGAGCAGTCCTACACGGTGATGGTCCCCACCACCGAAGAGAAGACCTCGACCTACACCGAGCAGGTTGCCTACACCGAGCCGGTCGAGCAGTCCTACACGGTCAACGTGCCGGTTTCGGAAGAGAAGGTCTCGACCTACACGGTCCAGGTCCCCTACACCGAAACGGTCGAGCAGGCTTACACGGTCATGGTGCCGAAGTCCGAGGAGAAGGTTTCGACCTACTCGGTCCAGGTTCCCTACACCGAAACGGTTGAGCAGTCCTACACGGTGAACGTGCCGGTGTCGGAGGAGAAGACCTCCACCTACACCGTCCAGGTTCCCTACACCGAGTCGGTCGAGCAGTCCTACACGGTCAACGTGCCGGTTCAGGAGGAGAAGACCTCCACCTACACCGTCATGGTGCCCTACACCGAAGAGAAGGTCTCGAGCTACACGGTTCAGGTCCCCTACACCGAGCAGGTCGAGCAGACCTACACGGTGAACGTTCCCTACACCGAGCAGATGACTGGCTCGCGCACCGTGCAGAAGCGGGTCGCGGTTCAGGGGTCGAAGACGGTGCAGGTCCGTGGTGGCCACTGGGAGACCCAGCAGGTCCAGGTCGGTGGCGGCGTTGACGCCAACGGCTGCGAGTGTGCCCCCAAGATGTGCTGCAAGCGCGTCTGGGTTCCCACCTGCGAGACGAAGGAAGTTCCGACCTGCTCGTACCAGTGCACGACCGAGGAGGTGCCCTACACCTACTCCGTGTCGCGCAGCCGTCAGGAGCAGCGGAGCAAGATGGTGAACGTGACTCGGACCCGCAGCGAAGAGCGGACTCGCACCTACACGGTGACGAACTGCCGCCCCGAAGAGCGGACCCGTTCCTACACGGTCACCAAGTACGTCCCCGAGACGAAGACCCGTTCGGTCAACGTCACGAAGTATCGTCCGGAGGAGCGCACCCGCTCCTACACCGTGACGAAGATGGTGCCCGAGACGAAGACCCGTTCGGTCAACGTCACGAAGTACCGTTCGGAAGAGCGGACCCGGACCTACACCGTCACCACGAGCGTGGCGGAGCAGCGTACGCGTTCGGTCAACGTGACGAAGTACCGTTCGGAAGAGCGTCAGAAGTCCTACACGGTGACGAAGATGGTCCCCGAGACGAAGACCCGCACGGTCAACGTCACGAAGTACCGTCCTGAGGAGCGCACCCGCTCCTACACCGTGACGAAGATGGTGCCCGAGACGAAGACCCGTTCGGTCAACGTCACGAAGTACCGTTCGGAAGAGCGGACCCGCAACTACACCGTCACGGTCAACGTGCCGGAAGAGCGGACCCGCAACTACACCGTCACGAAGTACGTGCCGGAGCAGAAGTCCCGCAGCGTCAACGTCACCAAGTACCGCACGGAAACCAAGACCCGTGAGTACCAGGTCACGAAGATGGTGCCCGAGACCATGAGCCGTGAAGAGTCCTACACGGTGATGGTCCCGCAGCAGAAGACCGAGAGCTACTCGGTCACGGTGTACGACTGCGTGCCCGAGACGAAGACGCAGACCTACTCGGTCCGCGTTCCTCACACGGTCACGAAGGAAGTGCCCGTCCAGAAGTGTGTCTCCGTCGCCGTCCAGGTGCCGGTTGAGAACGCTTGTGGCTCGGCTGGCTCGTCGGCCGGTTCCTACGGTGCCGGCGACGCCGGTGCTGCTGGTTCGGCTGGTGGCTGTGCCTCGGGTGACTGCGGTGGTGCCTCGGCTGGTTCGGCTTCGGCCGGCTCGGCTTCGGCTTGCGGCTGCGGTTCCGCTGCTGCCCCGGCTGCTGCCGGTGGCCGTCGCCACCGCTGCGGTCGTTGCGGTCGCTGAACGGTGACCTCCGGCCCTCTGGGCCAGAGGGAAACCGGAACGTGATGTCAAACAGAGGGGGCCGGACGCCAAGCGTCCGGCCCCCTCGCTTTTTGTCGCGATCGCTTTTTGTCGCGATCGCTTTTTGTCGCGATCGCTTTTTGTCGCGATCGCTTTTTGTCGCGATCGCTTTTTGTCGCGCTCGCTTTTTGTCGCGCTCGCGGGCGACGTTCAACGGGGCTGTCAGGCCCGGGCCTTGAGGAGATCGCGGATCTCCGTGAGGAGCTTCTCTTCCTTGGTGGGCTCCGGGGCAGCCTCGACGGCATCGGCCGCCTTCGACTTCATCAGCCAGCCGAGAAACTTCACGATGAAGAAGAACAGCGCCGCGGCGAGGATCAGGAAGCTGACGACATCAGCCAGGAACAGCCCCACCGGCACGCCGTCGCCGATCGGCAGCTTCCAATCCTTGTAGCCCTGGTCACCCGGCATGACGGCGCCGACAAGCGGCATGATCACGTTGTCGACCATGCTCGAGACGATCTTGCCGAACGCGCCGCCGATGATCACGCCGACGGCGAGATCAACAACGTTGCCCTTGAAGGCAAAGTTCTTGAACTCCTCGAGGAGCGAGAAGGCCTGTTTCGTGGGAAGGGAATCGGGAATCTCCATGCGTGGGCTCCTGAGAACGGGGGGGAACGGGGAGTGGCGGCGCGGCCACTGGTGCGGCCGGCCCTGCGGCGACTGCGCCGCGGCAGGCTATGCAAAGGCCGGCGGACGGTGCAAGCGAGCGCTCGGCCGCTCATTTCAGCGACGAATCTCGCTCGCAGGCAGGGCGTTGCGAACAGACTGCGCCGTCGGGAACGCAGGATGCTTGCAGAACTGGCGGGAAGATGCTGTGTTATGGGAAGAGCGGGGGCAGAGCCCCGTTGCGACGCACACTTCCTCTTCTCACTCCACGGCATTTTTCAGGGGGATCGCATGGACGGTACGGCGGGTCGCCGGTTTGCGGCGGCAGGATCGATGGCGATGTCGGCGGCTTGGACGCCGAGTTTGGCCTTGGCCTGTGCGCTGGGCTGGTCGGTTCTCGGTGGGCCCGCGGTGGCCTGGCAGGGAGCGGCTCCGGCTGCGGTTCCAGCGGCTGCGGCGCCGGCCGCAGGAAACGCTGCGCCCGCCGATGGGGCCGTCGTCGAAGTCGACATCGTCGAAGTGGCCGTCATCGAGGCCCCGCCGGCGCCGCCGGAGCTCGTTGAGGCGGTCAAGAAGGCGGAGCTCGCCACGATCGAGGCCTTCAACAAGGGGGATGCCGCCGCCCTCGCCGCGCTCTTTGCCGAGAAGGGGGAGCTCGTCGACGAGAATGGCAACGTGTTTGCCGGCCGCGAGCAGATCACCGGGCTTTTCAAGGCCTTTTTCGAGCGTTTTCCCAAGGCGCAGCTTCAGATGGAAGTGACGGGCGTCCGCACCGTCGGCGATAGCCTGGCGATCGAGGAGGGAGTGCGGTTGATCACCGTCCCCGACTCCGACGTCGCCGCGCAGATTCGCTATGCGGCCGTCCGCGACAAGGTGGGGGATTCCTGGCCGATCGCCTCCTACAGCGAGTTTGCCGATGATCCGGCACCGACGCCGGCCGAGATGCTCTCCGCCGTGTCGTTTCTCGTCGGCGACTGGATCGACGAGAGCCCCGAGGGGAAGACCACGATCAACTACCGCTGGGAAGACGACGGCAATTTCCTCCTCGGCGACTACACGCTCGCCGTCGCCGGGATGCCCGAATCGCGCAGCCATCAGCGGATCGGCTGGGATCCGCTCGAGGGGGTGATCCGCAGCTGGACGTTCGATTCCGACGGTGGCTACAGCACCGGCGAATGGGTGGCAACCGAGGCCGGCTGGGTGATCAAGTCGGATGCCACGATGCCCGATGGCACCACCGGCTCGGCCACCGTCACGGTGACGCCGACCGACGCCGATCACTTCATCGTTCGCTCGAGCGACCGGATCATCGGTGGCGTCGACGAGCCGGAGTTTGAGCTGACGGTGGCCCGCCGGCCGCCGCAACCCGAAGCGGCTCTTCCGGGTGGCGAAGCGAAGCCGGCCGCTGCTCCGACCACTGACGGGCCGAAGGCGAGCCCGGCGCCGGCAGTGCCCGGCGCCGCGAAGCCGGCTGCGGCGCCTACGATTCCGGCCGTCAAGATCGTGCCGGCCGCGCCATCTTCCCCGCCGCAAGCTGCCCCGGCGCCTGCTGCCGTCAAGCCGGCCGCACCGGCTCCGGTCGGCGGGGTGAAGCCCGCGGTCCCCGGCGTTCCCGCCGTGCCGGCGACGCCGGTCGTTCCCGGCAAGCCGCTAGCGAAGTAAGTCGTTGCCCGTGTGGCGTGGCCGGTGACGGAGAGTCGCTGGCCACGCCCAATTTCCACGAACCATCCCGGGATTTCATCCCAACTTCAAAGGTGCTTTTCGAATGCGCGCGATCCTTGCGTGTGCCTGTGCGGTGCTCCTCGTGGCGGCGATCCCGCTCGCGGTTGAAGGCGGGCCGCCGATGGGGAGAGTGGGGGGCGGCGGTGCCCGATCGGCCGCTCCCGCGGGCCGGCCGCAGATGTCGCGGCCGGCTCCGCAGATGCAGCGGCCCGCGCAGCAAATGCAGCGTCCACAGATGAACATGCAGCGGCCCGCGCCGCAGATGCAGCGGCCGCAGATGAACATGCAGCGGCCGAACATGGGGCAGGCGATGCAGCGCCCTGCGCAGCAGATGCAGCGCCCGAACATGGGACAGCAGATGGCCCGCCCAGCGCCGCAGATGCAGCGGCCGCAGATGAACATGCAGCGGCCGAACATGGGGCAGGCGATGCAGCGCCCCGCACCCGGCGGCATGCAGGGGATGCAGCGCCCCGCAGGCCAGCCCAATTTCCAGCGGCCTGGCATGGGCACGAACATGGCCCGCCCCTCGTTCCCGAGCGCCGCCAACCGGCCTGCGCCGCAACCTGGCCAACTCGGTGGCGGCGTCAGCCGGCCTGGCATGGGGGGCGTCGGGGGCAGCCCGATGA
>Ga0207954_1000538_pt1 | contig 12944 bp, 15 predicted proteins | sample CryBogmetaGMA0M_FD_184547 | JGI IMG/M metagenome (GOLD analysis project Ga0207954, IMG submission 184547) | Freshwater microbial communities from Crystal Bog, Wisconsin, USA - MA0M (SPAdes) | ecosystem: Environmental > Aquatic > Freshwater > Lake | place: Crystal Bog, Wisconsin, USA | collected... | reverse complement strand
ACCCATAGATGAACCACTGCGGACTCGGCACCATCGCGCCGGCGACGCTCAACTTGCCGACAGCGGCAACCGCTTCGGCATGCAACGTCATCAGCGGCTCGTCGAGCGCGAGCGGCGGATTGGCCGGTGGAAGCGGCACCGGAACAAACGCCCGTACCTCCTCGTTCCCGCCCCTGGTCACCTGATAGGTCCCGGTTGTTCTTTTCATGACGAAGGCAGCCCTCCTTTCCCCGCGGCGTCCGCTCGTCAAGAAGTCTTGACCAGCAGTGATCACTAGTCAAGCATACGAGACTAGCCATGCGCGACTGGCCCGGTCCCCTCCGGCCGCGGATCGGCGATCGGCAGCTACTCGGCCTCGAGCGACACCCACATCTCTTGCCGAACCGGCTGCATGCACCGGCGATCGTTGCATGCCTGGTAACCCACCACGACGCAAATCCGCTGTTCCCCGGTCACGGACGGTGTCACCTCGATGGCGTGCGAGAATCGCACGTCGCCCAGGTAGACCCGCGACCCCGCCCCCAGCGGGTCCGCTTCCGCTTTCGGATGCTCCCAGTGCCCGATAGGCCGTATTCCCTCGGGCAACTCCAGCGTGAGCGACGTGGCCCTGGAGGGTGCCGCGGTCGGCGCGGCATAGATGTGCCAACCAGGGCTCACCTCGGCCCGCACGACGATCGTGGCCGTTCTGCCACCGCCGACGGCGCAAGGCCGCGCTTCGGCCGTCCAGCGTACGTGTTCATCGCCCAACGCCGCCAGCGACACGCCCTCACCCGCAGCCTCGTTCCGCCTCGTGTTCATCAGTCCGGGTGAGGCCGCCATGAACTTGAAGCCGCCGACTTCGGTGAAGAACAACCGCTCGCAATTCTCAGCGAGCCACTGCCGCCAATCAGCGGGCGATCGGAACGCTTCCGTCGTGTATCTCTCGAGCACACGTTGGGCGAGTTCCGGCTGCTCGCCCTTCTCGAGCAGCGTCACGCACGTGTCCAGCAGGCGCGCGTCGTTGTTGGCAATGCCCAGCGACCGGGCGTCTTCATCCACGACCAGCTCGTAGGGTGCGTCTGCCGGCGGCGCCGGGTGCAGGTAGGCGCGGTTCTTTTCGTAGTAGTCGATGTACGCCCCCCAGTCGTCCCCCAACTGCTCGCGCACCGACGCCGGCACGATCGTTTCGAGCACCTTCGTTCGGTCGTACGGAGGCGACTTGGTGAATCCCACGTCGAGCAACGCCTTCTCATTGGCCGTCAGTTCGTCGCCGCGAGCCTGCTTCGCGTGCAGCCTCTCGAAGCTCGCCTCGCATCTGGCGTCCAAGTCGGCGATCGCCTTGTTGAGAGCCGCAAGGCCTTCGTCCGACAGCCTGTACAACGTGTCGTCGATCGCCGCCCGCGTTGCGATGGAGGGCTCGCCATGCACCAGAGGCCGCTGACCCGCAAAGCGGCTGATGTAGTGGATCGCGTTTACGAACGCCAGCTTTGCCTCGTCGGTCATGAAAGTGGGGGATGCCACGAAGCCCCAATGCAGGAAGTTGCCCTGACGGCCGATGGCCACCGAATCGCGGCCCTTCGTACACTCGCCGCGTGAGATGACCTCGCAGTCCGGCGAATCCTCCAAGCCCGGCATGATGACGCAGCCGGACAGAAAGTCTTTCCTATCGCTGAAACCCTCGGTCTGCACCCGCCACATCGGCATGGTTTCACCGAGATTTCGCCCGGACGCATAGCAGCGGTACGACACCGGAACATCGATGCCTTGCATCACGGGCTTCACCGCATGCGGCGTCGTGAAGATCGGATGTCGCGGGTCGAAGTCGTGGGCGTGCGAGTTGAGGCACTGGCAGAGATGGTCGAACTTCCACCCCGGGCCGCCGGCGCCCAGCATGAACGGCCCCACGTCGCTGATCGTGAGCGTCGGCCGATCGAAATCCTCCGGCAGCCGGAGTTTCATGTCCCGGCCATTGACGGTGCGCGTTTCCAGCGGCTCGGGCCGGGCGTCGAGAATCGTCACGTCGTAGTCGGCGGACATCGCCGGCTTGTAAGCCGCAACCGGGATGGTCGTCACCTCCGAGAAGTGTTCTTTCAAGAGCTTCCCGAACGACGGCATCCGCTCTCGTAGCAGTTCCTTCCAACGGTGGCTCGACGCACCTTCCTCGAGATACCACGGGGCCTCGGGCTCGACGGCTGGATCCGGCCCCACGTAGAGCACGCTCAGTTCTCGATCGGGGCCTGCCGACGCGAGTGCACCGCCCAGCGTTGCCACGAGGGCTCCTGCCGCGACAAGGAACCATTTCATCCCACTGCCCCCCTTTCCAGGGAAGCGTAGGCCGGAAGACGGCCCTTCGGCAAGCGGCGGTCCATCACCGGCAGCGCGGCGAGCGACGCCTTCAGGGTGGCCCGTTGAACAGCCCCCGCCCGTCGCTTCCACCGAGCGACGGTCGGCGGTGCGATCAGCGTGACCGCAGCCTTCCCGCAGCGTCACAGGCCTTCGTCGGTGAGCGAACCCAGGCCGGTCGCAGGCGCCACGGGGTGCCACACGGGCCACTCGACGGCACGCCGGCTGCCGAACGTGGCGATGTCGATCTCCACCGACTCCGGCCACGGGGCGGTGGCGTCCTTGGGGGCGTGGTAGAAGAACACCGAAAACTCCCGCGTTCGCCGCGGGCCGGGCCGACGTGGCACGCTGCCGGGGTTGCCTGGGGAGACCACCAGCAGGAAATCGCTCGGGGCGACGCCGGGGACGTCGCTGTCGCGCCATGGGGCGAACGTGCAGCGCATCATCGGCGGCAGCTTCCGTGCGGCCGCGGCGTTGGCCGGCGCGGTCATCGGCAGGCGGACATCGAGGGCCTGAAACACCGCCCGCTCCTCCATGAATGGAAGGATCTCACGGGCCCAGCCGCCGGGGTTGGGTGGTGCCGGCGGCGGCGGCAACAGACCGCCGCTCGAGTCGCAGAACGCGTCGAGGGCCAGCGATAGCTGCCGCTTGTGGTCGGCGCACTCTGCCCGCGCCATCCCGGCGCGGACCGACTGGATCGCCGGAAACAACAGCGACACCATGATCGAGATGATCGCCAGGCAGACGAGCGTTTCGACGAGCGACACACCGCGCCGGCCAACGAAAGAGAATGGCATTGCGCACCTGGCCAAAGGGCGATAGTCCGCCGTCCAGTGTAGCAACCATGTCGACGTGCTGGCGCCACCGACTCCCCCGTGGACGTGACAGCGTGCCCGGATCGCCGACGGACGCATCGTGGAGTTCACCACGATCACACGGCCGAAACCCACTACTTCGCGATCTCCATCCAAAACACCGAGCCGTCAACCTTGGAACGCGACGTCACGCCCCACGACGTTCGTGTGGTCACGGTGCTCATCTCCCAGCCGCTGTCGACTTCCCGAAAGCCGGTGCCCCGCCGGAACCGTTCGGTCGGTGTCACGATGAAATCCTTGTGATATCGCGTGATGGGCCACGTGGCCGGTATGGTCGCCTTGCCATGCTCGTCGAGGTCGATCGCGTACACGCCACTGCGGACGCGCCGCGGCTTCTGACCCGTGGCCTGGTTGATCGTCAACTCGACCCGCGTCACAAAGACCGGCATATGGAACTCAAGATCAAACCCCTCCTCACGGCAGCCCGCCGTGAGGGCGAGCCATGCCGTGCCGACGATCATTCGTTGGAGCAATGACATCGCGCGACCCTCAGGGACCGGTGGAGGCACCACGGAAGCATAGCCCGGTCGAGGGCACCGACGTTCCCGAGGCCTGGCCGCCCTCCGTCACCCGTCCACGGCCGCCGCGGGCAGCACGAAGATCTTGCCGTCGCCCATGCGGCCGGTGCGGGCGACGGCGGTGATGGCGGCGATCACCTCGTCCACGCGGGCATCCTCCACCCAGAGCTGGATCTCCACCTTCGGCAGGAAGGCGAGCGAGTATTCGCTGTCGCCGTAGGCGTCGAGGTAGCTCTTCTGGCGTCCGTAGCCCTTCACCTCGCGAACGGTGCAGGCCTCGAGCGGCGCGAGACGGAGCGCCTCGAGCACCCGCTCCGCGAGAAACGGCTTCACGATCGCGATCACTTCCTTCACGGCGTGCACCACGTCTTCGAAATGTCCCGCCCCGAGGCGACACGCACAGGCAGCCCGTCGGGAGGCACGCGCAAGAGCCGGGGAGATTTGTGCCCCGCGGGCCGCTCTCGGTGCCGTTGGGGAAGCGAACTCACAAATCCCCCCGGCGATGAGCATGCCTCCCGGCGGGCGGCTCACCCGCGTCAGCCCAACCCGATCAACGAAACCCGATCAACTAAAGAAGTTCTCGCCGAACAGGTTGAGCGGCGGCTTGGTGGTCACGGTGATGTCGCCGTTGACCTTCGTCTGGCAGGCGAGCCGCATCTGCGACTCGTTGCCGATGTAGGCCAGCGAGACGGCCATCCGGGCCGACTCCAGGAGCCCCCGCTTGCTGCAGTTTTCCATCCCCTTGGTGATCAGCACCCGGCAGCTGCCGCACTGGCCCAGGCCGTGGCAGTTCACCACCTGGTGGACGCCCGGATAGAGCTGCACGCCTGCCTGAATCGCTTCCTTCCGGAGATTCGCCCCGGCCGGAACCTGGATTTCCTTCTTTTCGTTCGTGAACGTGATGGTGGGCATGGGAAACTCTCGATGGCCTCCGGGGATTTCGCCGATACTGTAGCCGGCTCCAAGGCAACCTCCAAGCGACGGAATCCCGGCCATGGCGGAACTCTCGAAGTACCAGCAGTCGATCGTCAAGAACTACTACGCCAACCTCGACACCGCCCTGCTCCAGCGGCTCGGCGAGCAGGTGACCGACCTGTACCTCGCCGAGGGCAAGAAGCGCGACAAGCTCTGGACCAGCATCGTGACCTCGCTCACCAAGCTCGGGGTGCCGAAGTCGCGAATCGACCAGATCCGCCAGTCGGACGACGCCCGCAAACTCGCCGGCCTGCTCCAGGAACTGCTCGCGAAGGATTGATGCCCCGGAATGGCGGGCAGCGATTGACCGGGCCCGCGGGCTGCCGCATTCTGTGGGACTTCACCGTCCCGCAGGATCGCCGGCCATGACCGCCCCCGACACCCCAACCGCCTCCGCCGGGAACCCGACCGCCTCCGCTCGTGCCGCGACCGTCGAGGCGCTCCGCTGGAAGAAGTTTCCGGTGCTCGACGACGGCTTCGTGGCGCTCGTCGACGTGATGGGCGACGATGGCTCCGTGGTGCAGGCTGCCCGGGTGAGCTACGGCGAGGGCACCCGGAAGGTGAGCGACGACCGCCAGCTGATCCGCTACCTCCTCCGCCACGCCCACACCACGCCCTTCGAGATGGCGGAGATCAAGTTCGTGGTCCGCGTGCCGATGGACTGCTGGCGGCAGTGGATCCGGCACCGCACCGCGAGCGTCAACGAATACTCCACCCGCTACTCGCTCGCCATCGATTCGATGCAAGCGACGTCGAGCGACGAGTGGCGGAGCCAGGCGACGAGCAACCGGCAGGGGTCCGCCGGCCTCGTGCCGGCCGACCTCGGCGGCACGCTCACGCAGTCCGAGCACGAACTCCAGAGCTTCGCCCGCAAGGTCTACGAGGAGCGGCTCGAGTCGGGCATCGCCCGCGAGCAGGCCCGCAAGGATCTGCCGCTCTCCACCTACACCGAGGCCTACTGGAAGATCGACCTCCACAACCTGCTCCACTTCCTTGCCCTGCGGATGGACGCCCACGCCCAACTCGAGATCCGCCGCTACGCCGAGACGATTGGCCACGAGATCGTGAAGCCGCTCTTTCCGCTCGTCTGGGAGGCGTTTCTCGACTACCGCGTGCAGGCCCTGCGGCTGACGCGGCTCGACCGCGAGCTGATCGCCCGGCTCGTCGCCCAGGCCGGTGCGGGCGGGTTTCCGGCCTCGCATCAGGCCTTCCTTGCCGCCCAGGATCCGTCGTGGAAGGACCTGGACCGCTGCCGCGAGCGCGACGAATGCCTCGACAAGCTCGTCTCGCTCGGCCTCGTGACCCGTCCCGCCTGAACCCCCGCTACAACCACTTCTTGGAGTCGCCCATGCCCACGCCCGCCGAGGAAGTGCTCGCCCTCACCCGCCGCCTGCTCGACGCCGTCGCCGCGGCCGACTGGAAGACCTACAAGGACCTCGTCGCCGACGACATCACCTGCTTCGAGCCCGAGGCCAAAGGCCAGCTCGTCGAGGGGCTGCCGTTCCACAAGTTCTACTTCGACCTCGCCGCCGCGAAGTCATCGGGCACGGCCCACGTGACCACCACGCTCGCCTCGCCGGTCGTGAAGATGGTGGGCGACAACGTGGCGGTGGTGGCCTACGTGCGTCTCGTGCAGAAGCTCGACGCCTCCGGCAGCCCGATCGTGTCGAGCGGCGAGGAGACGCGGGTCTGGGTGCGAACGCCGAACGGCTGGAAGCACGTGCACTTCCACCGCAGCATTCCGGGCTGACGCGGCGATCACTGGATGCTCGCGCGGCCCCGCAGCCGGCCGGAGGCATGCTCGGCGCCGGCGGCACTTGTGAGTTCGCTTCTCGTTCGGAATGTCGACGCCCGGCGTCCACAAGTGTCACCGGCTTCTGCGCGTGCCTCCGATCCGGCTGCTCCCCCTTTTCCGGAACCTACCAGGGTTGATGCTGCTCGGGGCTGCCCGTGCCCGGGAGCCGGGCTCTGGGAGCAAGCGCAGGCAGGATGCCGAAGCGCAGCGGACAGGCAGAGAGCGGATGCCACGATGGCATCCGCGAACGTCCGGCGACGGGGCACGGGCAGCCCCGCGCTACGAGGCGAAGGCGGCGTAGCGGTCGTGCAAGGCCGGGCACTTCGCCAGCTCGCGGCGCACATGGCGGTCGAGGGCGGGATCGGCGGTGATCGCCGCGAATCCGGCGCCGACGGCGCCCTGCCGCATGAAGCGGAAACCGCTGCCACCGTAACGGCGTCCCTTCGTGTCCTCGCTCCGCCGCATCGCCTCGAACGACGACGCGGCCACCGCGGCGGTGATCTGCTCGGCCGTGACGTCGAGCCCGAGAAACGCGGCGAGCCGCCGCACCTCGGGCTCCGGCGCCGCATGGAGCGTCTCGTAGGTGAGCACGAGCAGCTCCGGGCAGTGGTCGAGGTAGGAGGCGGCGTGCCGCACGACGGCTGCGGCACCGTGCTTCGCGCTCGTCACCACGTCGGCCAGCGTCACCTCGCGGCCCCACTCGCCGGCCATGTAGTGCTGGTAGGAGAAGAGCGTGTCCCAGGGATTGCGGAGCACGAGCACCACCCGGTGCAGTTCCTTCCGCCACGGATCGTGCGTCTTCCAGACGGCGGGCAGCCGGAGGAACAGCCGGCGGTCGTCGGGGCGGCCGATCTCCGGAACGATCTCGTGGACGTTGTGGAAATCGACGGCGTCCACCTCGGGGGCAAGCTGGTTGAAAAGGTTGCCGACCAGAAACCGCACCCACGTGCTGCCCACCTTGGGGAACGAGGCGATGATCGTCCCCGCCGGCGGATGCCTCATGGCTGGCGGCCGCCAGCCGCGCCCGCCGAGAACTCCAGCACCTCGACGGCGGTCCCCGCGTCGGCCGGCCCGCCGGCCGGCAGGGCCACGAGGCCGTCGGCCACCGCGAGGCCGAGGAGGTCCGACGAGCCCGTCCACGGCAGCGGCGTCACGTCGATGCGGCCGGCCGCGCGGGTGATGCGGCATGGGAGGTAGACCGGCCGATCGGCCGCCGCCTTCGCCGCGGCGGTGAGCACGCCGCGCTGCCGCGGAAGATGCCAGCGGTCGCGGGGCATTCCCTCGAGGATCGCCAGCGCCGGCCGCACGAAGAGCTCGAAGCACACGAGGCTGCTCGCCGGATTGCCGGGCAAGCCGAAGACCAGCGTCGGCGGCAGGCCGGCGCCGCGGTCGAGCCGGCCGAACCAGATCGGCTTGCCGGGCTTGAGCCGGACCTTGTGAAACACCCGCTCGACGCCACAGGCCGCGAAGATCGCCGGCACGAGATCGAGGTCGCCGGCCGACACGCCTCCCGAGAGCACGAGCACGTCGGCCGCGAGCCCCTGCATCACCGCGGCGCGGATCGCCTCGGGCCGATCGGCCGCGCTGCCCAGGGGAATCGGCTCGCCGCCGCACGCGGCGACCGCGGCGGCGATCATCGGGCCGTTCGAGTTGCGGGTCTGACCGTGCGCCGGCACCTGCTCCACCGACACGAGCTCGCTACCCGTGGAGAGGATCGCCACCCGCGGCCGGGCCTCGGCCACCACGTGCGTGGCCCCCGCCTCGGCTGCCAGGCCGATCGCGGCCGGCGTGAGCACGGCCCCCGCGGGCAGCACGGTGCCGCCGGCCCGAAACGCCGCGCCGCGCACGCCCACGTGCTGCCCCGGCCGGAACCGCGGCTCGCGGAGGCGGACGCGGCTCCCGGCATGCGCGGCGGCCGTGCCGTCCACCGCCGACTCCACCGGCACGACGGCGTCGGCACCGGGCGGCACGGGAGCGCCGGTCATGATCCGCGCACAGCCGCCGACCGGAATCGGCCGGTCGGTCACGTCCCCTGCCGCGAGGTCGGCCACGACGTCGAGTTCGACCACGTCGCCCCCGCGGGCGGCGAAGTCGGCCGCGCGGACCGCGAAGCCGTCCATCATCGCGCGGTCCCACGGCGGCGAGTCGACGTCGGCCACCACCGCCGCGGCGAGCCGTCGGCCCGCCGCCTCCACGAGCCGTTGCCGCCGGGGCGGCAGCGGAGCGGCGGTCCGTTCCACCAGCCCGATCGCGTCGGCGAGGTCGATCATGCCGCCCCGGTGCCGATCCGGAGGAAGGCCCGCAGCAGGTCGTAGCCGGCGGGCGTGAGGAAGCTCTCGGGGTGGAACTGCACGCCGTAGATCGGCAGCGTGGTGTGGCGGATCGCCATGATCTCCCGCGACCCGTCGGGCGCCCCCGCCCAGGCGTCCACCTCGAACTCCCTGGGGAGCGTGGGCGGGTCGATCACGAGGCTGTGGTAGCGGGTGGCCTCGATCGGCGAGGCGAGGCCGGTGAACAGCCCGCGGCCCGTGTGCTCGATGCGATCGACCTTGCCGTGCATCAGCTGCTTGGCCCGCACGATCGTGCCGCCGAACACCTGCCCGATCGACTGGTGGCCAAGGCAGACGCCGAGGATTGGCATCCGCCCGGCGAACCGGCGAACCGCGTCGCAGGAGATGCCCGCCTCATCGGGCGTGCACGGGCCGGGTGAGATCACAAGGTGGCTCGGCGCCCGGGCCGCGATCTCGTCGCCCGTGATCCGGTCGTTGCGGTGCACCTCGACGGGCGTGCCGGGGGCGATCTCGCCCATCCGCTGGACGAGGTTCCAGGTGAACGAGTCGTAGTTGTCGATGAGGAGGATCATTCCAGCAGCGTGCTCGGATGCCCCTCGCGGTCGACGAGCGGCATCACCTGCGGCTTGTAGATCGTGGTGTAGGCCACGGCGAGCCGGTGGGCATCGACGGCAGCCTGATCGGCCCAGTGCTCGACGAGCGTGAACCGCTTCGGCTCCGCGGTGGAGTGGTAGACGTCGAACCGCAGGCAGCCGGGCTCGGCCCGGCTCTTCCGCATCGCCTCCACGAGCAGGTCGCGGAGCCGCGGGATGTCGGCCTCGTTGTGGGCGGTGAGCAGGATGTTCAGGCAGATCATGATGGCGGCGATTCTACCAGCACGAGCGGCCGGTGGGCCTGGCCCCCGGCCACGCGGCGGGCGAGGACGCGAAGATACGGGGGCAGGAAGGCCGACCGGTGGGGCATGCTGCCGGCCGCCGCTGCCGGCCGGGCGTGATCGGGTTCGGCGACGTCTTCGATCACGAACCCGGCCCGGCAGATGCCGCCGAGCAGGCTCGAAAGGGAGTGGGCGTATTCGCGGGTGCCCGCCTCCCGCAGCCGCGACGGCGGGCTCGCCGGCAGCGGCACGCCGGACTGCTGGGGATGCTCGAGTTCGTAGCGGCCGCGGTCGTTGGGCAAAAGCCCCGCCTGCAGGCTCACCGGCGCCTTGTGCTGGCTCACATACAGGCCGCCGGCCCGCGTCACCCGCGCCACCTCGCAGAACACGCGGGCCACGTCGGGCAGGTAGCAGGTGCTCACCGGATGGATCACGAGGTCATACCGTCCGGCGGCCAGCATCGAGAGATCGTCCATCGAGCCCTCGATGATCTCGAGGTCGATGCGGCGCTCGCAAGCCACGGCCCGGTCGAGCGCGAGCATCGTAGGTGAGAGGTCGAGCACGGTCACCCGCGCGCCGGCCGCCGCGTAGAGCGGACCATGCTTGCCCCCCCCGGCGGCGAGACAGAGCACCTCGAGCCCCGTGAGCCGCTCCGGCAGCCAGGCCCGCCCGCCGCTGCCCGCCGAGCCGAGCCAGCCGCGCGGGTCGCCGAAGGCCTCGTCGGCGGCCGGCACCGCGAGGGGCACGCCCTCGGCCGCGAGGCGATCCCAGCCGCGGCGGTTGTGGTCGATGGCGGCCGCCTGCTCCGCCGTCCGCGCGGGCTCACGCATGGCGACGACGGATCAAGAGGCCGCAGGCGAGCACCGCCGCCGCCGCGAGCGATGCCGGTTCGGGCACGGGGGTGACCGTGAGATCGTCGAGGGCGAAGTAGGCCGGCGTGTTGAGGCCAAAGACTCCCTTGTCGGAGCCGTCGAAGGAAAACTCAACCCGGTCCACGACGCCCAGCGACGTGAGGTCGAACCACGACCACGTCGAGAGGATGCCCGGGGGCGAGGCGCCGCGGAGGTCGGCGAGATAGAAGGTCGCCGATCCGGTGACCGTGGCTCCGAGCTTGCCAGTGGCGGTGGCGGCGAACCAGCCCCCCGGGGGCAGCGGCGGCGAGAAGCCGTACTGGTCGCCGTTCTTCATGGTGAGCGCCGCGTAGGTGGTGTTCGCGATCTGGAACCCCGTCACCGTCGCCGGCGCGGGCAACGCGAGGGCCGCCCCATCGGCGTAGGCGACCGCATAGGTGCTCGAGCCGGCGCCGCCCCCGGGGTAGGAGGCGTATTGGTTCTCGAAGGCCGGGTCGGTCGTGTTGACCACGTTGGAATAGGCGAAGCCGAGCCAGTAGCTGTAGGTGAAGCCGCTCGAGTCGTCGATCGCGAACGTGTTGTCGAACGACACCCCTTGCGACGTCCAGGGCACGTTCACCGACTGCCCCGGAGACAGCGTGCCGGTATCGCCGTTGAAATAGCCCGCCGGGGGCACGGTCAGGTCTTCGAAATCGACCACCACCGCCGGCGCGGCTGCCGGAGCGACGAGGGCCAGGAGCACGAGCGACCGGATGACCAAGAAACCGAGGGCACGACACATGGAAAGACTCTCCGCAGGGACCGAGGACGATGCTGCTACCCGAGCCGGACGAACTCCGGCACGACGACGAAGGCAGGACCGCCGCGAGGGCGACGGTCGGGCTGTCAGTTGCGGGTAGCGGCACCTCCGGGCCTGCGAAGATCGCGATGCATCATGGCGAAGCTCCCGCGTCGGAGAGCGGTTCGCCGCCGGCCCGCGTGACGACGGCTGCGAGCACGCGCGTGTCGAGCGTGTCGGCGAGCAGCCGCACGGCCCCATCACAGAACAGAGCGTGGCCGCCCCCGGGATGGCGGCTGCGGAGTTCGTCCTCCCACGTCGGCCAGTTCACGGCGTAGGCCTGATCGAAGAGGTTGCGGCCATTGATCCACTGGCCGTCGGACCACGGCCCCGCGGCGCACTCGCCCGCGAGCACCGTCCGCGACAGGCCGTCGGGAATCTCCCGCGGGGCGAAGCCGCGGTCGTGGATCAAAACCCCCTTCTCGGGATTGTTGGGGGAGGTGATCCGTTCTCCGGTGACCCCGCCGTAGTCGCTCCGGCCCATGCCCGCCACGAGCAACTCGGTGCGGTCGGCCGACGGGCAGCGGTAGAGGGCGATCGGCGTCGCGGCGGCGGAGGCGTTGGCGGGATGATCGAACGGCTTCGTGAAATCGATCCGGTCGGCCACGGCCTGCTCCTCCAGCCAGGGCAGGATGCGGCTGCTCCACGCCAGGCACCGCTCGGACCCGGTCTTGCCGGCCGCCCGCCACTCGGTGCAGCCCGCCGGAAACGTCCGGCGGGAGAGCAGATGGCCGTGCAGGGCGCAGCCCACGTGCCGGAGGTTGTTGAGGCAGGAGATTCGCCGGGCCGCTTCCCGGGCCGACTGCGCGGCCGGCAGCAGCACCGCCATCAGCCCGGCGATCACGGCGCACACGACCAGCAGCTCGACGAGCGTCATGCCTCGACCGGCGCGGCGCAGGGAACCTGGTGCGACCATGCGGCGCAACACCACGCCCGTCCGCCGCCTCGAGGCGGCCAGCCGGCGCGCAGCGTCACGTTCCTGTGGGGACGAATCGAACACGCTGACGGCCGCGAACGGCCGTGCCCGCCATCCCGCCCTCGCGGTCCGGCGAACCCATGACACCTGGTAGGTCTTCTGACTCCCAGACTTCGTCGGCCGCATGCCTTCTCGCGACAGCGCCGGCGGCGATGCTCGCAATGGCTTGAAGCGGCCGACCTCGTCGCCTGGTCACAGCGGCGGGGCCGTCCCGGATTCGCACCGGAGTTCCCTGTTTGCCGGCCCCGCGAGCGTTCGCGTGACCGGCCACCAGAGTCGTTGGCAGAGTGTAGGGATCGCGCAGGGTGTGTCAAACAGATCGCGGCCCCACGGCGCAGGCCGCAGGGTTTCCCACGGCGGGCCGGAGCGGTGTCAATCTGTGCCGGTCGCAGGCGACCCTGACGTGAAGCGGTGACGGTCGCGCGGCCCCGCGCCGCAGACCTCGCCGAGGCGGCATGCGCGGCAATCTCAACGCGACGCGCAGAGGCAAGCGGCGCAGGAGAAAAAACTTGGGCGCCGTTCAAGAGCGTCGATCGTGGCCGCCGATAGCCCCCGTGTCCCCCGGGGCATCACTGTGCCCGTCGGGCAACCAGGGGGCGGCAGTAACCTGAAGATCCCTCGAGTCACGG
>Ga0207954_1000534_pt1 | contig 12992 bp, 8 predicted proteins | sample CryBogmetaGMA0M_FD_184547 | JGI IMG/M metagenome (GOLD analysis project Ga0207954, IMG submission 184547) | Freshwater microbial communities from Crystal Bog, Wisconsin, USA - MA0M (SPAdes) | ecosystem: Environmental > Aquatic > Freshwater > Lake | place: Crystal Bog, Wisconsin, USA | collected... | reverse complement strand
GGGCGGGCGGGGAGGCCGAGGGAGGGGCTCTGCGGGTCGTGCGGATCGTCCGGCCCCGATCGTCTCATTCCCGGTTTTCCGGGATCGCAGCCCGCGGCGGCGGGCATCCGAAGCGGATTTTTTTGGGATATAGTGGAAAAATCCCCGCCTTTTCCCCCTCCAACCGCTCCGCGCCGGATCGCCCACCATGACGCCGTCGACCGCGGACGAACTCGCCGAGCGCATGGAGCAGTTCGAACTCGTCTCGCAATCCGCGCTCGACGCGGTGTGGACCGAGCTCGGCGGCCACAACGTGCCGATCGCCGAGTTCGGGGCCGCGGTCGTCCGCCGGGAGTTGCTCACGCGGTATCAGCTCGACCGGCTCCTGCGGGGCGAGCACGAGGGCTTCTTCTACGGCCGCGCGAAGATCCTCTACCAGGTGGGCGCCGGCTCGTTCTCCCGCGTGTTCCGCGCCATCCACGCCGACAACGGCCGCGTGCTCGCCGTGAAGGTGCTCCGCAACCGGTTCGCCAGCGACCCCGAAAAAGGGAAGTCGTTCCAGCGCGAAGGGGAGATGGGAAAGAAGCTGCGGCACCAGCACATCGTCCAGATCGAGGAGGTCGGCCGGGAGAACAACACGAGCTACATCACGATGGAGTTCGTGGAGGGGCAGACGCTGCGCGAGCTCGTGCGGGTGCGCGGCGCCATCGACCTGCCCCGGGCGCTGTCGATCATCGGGCAGGTGGTGGAGGGACTGGAGTACGCGCACTCGCAGGGCGTCACCCACCGCGACCTCAAGGCCTCCAACGTGCTCGTCGGCTTCACCGGCGACGCGAAGCTCGTGGACTTCGGCCTGGCCGGCGGCGACACCGCGGGCAGCCGTCAGCTGCGAAAGATGGAGCAGCCCCGCACGGTCGACTACGCCACGCTCGAGAGCATCTCCGGCGTCAAGGACGACAGCGTCCGCAGCGACATCTACTTCCTCGGCACCCTCGCCTACCTCGCGCTCTCCGGCAGCTCGGCCCTGGCCGAATCCCGTGACCGCGCGATCCGCACCGATCCGCGACGCTACACGAGCGTGGAGCCCCTGGGCGTGCGGGCCCCGCACCTCCCCCGCGACGTGATCGATTTCGTCTCGCGCATGATGCATCTCGACCCGCGGGAGCGGTTTCAGACGATGCGCGACGTGTCGCGGGCGCTCGAGCCGCTCGTGGAGAAGTACGCCCAGGGGGGCGAAGCCGCGGCGGCGGCGGCAGCCGGCGCCCCGGCCGCCCCCGCGCCGGCCGCCGCCAGGACGGCCCCCGGGCGGCCCGCCGCGCCCGCGGCCCCGGCCGCCGCCGCGAAGCCGGGCGGTCCGACGACCAAGGGCACCCTCATGCTCGTCGAGGCGGTGCCCAACGAAAACTCCCCGGTCCGCGTGTTCTTCAAGGATCTCGGCTACCGCGTGCTGTTCACGGAGAATCTCCAGCGCGCCCTCGTGCGGTGCGCGTCGACGCCGCGGGCCGCCGACTGCCTCGTGATCAGCGGGCTGTCGGTCGGCCAGCCGGGAGTCGACGTGTTCAACTCGCTGGCGGGGATCGAGGACCTCCGCGACGTGCCCGCGCTGCTCGTGCTGGACCCCAATCAGCAGCAGCTCGCGGCCCAGGCGAAGGTGGATGCCCGTCGCAAGGTGGTGCTCCGGCCCCTGCGGCAGTCCGACGTCGGGCAGCTGCTCGATTCGCTGCTCTCCTGACCCGCCGGCCCGGGCCGGTCGCGGGTGCGCGGCAGCCCGCGCCCCGGCGGGCCTCCCGGCGCGGCGCCTGCCCGCCGACCGCGGATCGGCGCGAGGGCATTTTCCCGCGCGGGTCCGTGGTGTATGGTGACGCCCGTCCCGGGAGCCCGCAGGCGGCGATGACTTCCGGATCCCCCGCCCCGCGGCGGCAGTCGGGCTTCCGGCCGTGCCTGGAGCCCGTTGTTCGCCCGCTTCCCGAGCCCGAGCCGCCATGGACCTGCAGGCGTATCAGACCGACGGGTTCTGGGACGAACTGCTCGATCCCGAGCTTCGTCCCCGCCCCGGCACCGAGCAGATCGTGCGGCGCCTGGCGGGGTTCAGCCATGGCGAGCTGGCCGAGCGGCAGAAGGCCGCCGACAAGACGCTCCTCACGATGGGGATCACGTTCAACGTGTACGGCCACGAGGCCGGCACGGAGAAGGTCTGGCCCTTCGACATCGTGCCGCGGGTGATCGAATCGTCGGAATGGAACGTGGTGGAGCGCGGGCTCAAGCAGCGCATCCACGCCCTGAATCTCTTCATCGACGACGTCTACAACCAGCGACGCATCGTGACCGACGGCGTGGTGCCCGACTGGCTCGTCGACTCCGGCAAGTGCTTCCGCGGCCCCTGTGCCGGCCTCAAGCCGCCGCGGGGCGTGTGGTGCCACATCACGGGCACCGACCTCGTGCGCGGCGGCGACGGCGTGATCTACGTGCTCGAGGACAACCTCCGCACCCCGTCGGGCGTCTCCTACGTGCTCGAGAACCGCGAGGTGATGAAGCGGACCTTCCCGCAGCTCTTCGCGGGGCAGCGGATCAGCCCGGTGGAGAACTACCCGGAGAAGCTCCTGGCGATGCTCCAGTACGTGGCGCCGCCGCAGGCCCGCGATCCCAACGTCGTCGTGCTCACGCCGGGCATCTACAACTCCGCCTATTTCGAGCACAGCTTCCTCGCCCGGCAGATGGGCGTGGAGCTCGTGCAGGGCTCCGACCTCGTCGTGTCCGACGACGTGGTCTTCATGCGGACGACGCGGGGGCTCGAGCGGGTGGACGTGATCTACCGCCGGATCGACGACGACTTCCTCGACCCGCTGGCCTTCCGCGAGGATTCGCTGGTGGGCGTGCCCGGGCTGATGGACGCCTACCGCGCCGGCAACGTGGCGCTGGTCAACGCGCCCGGCACGGGCATCGCCGACGACAAGGCCGTCTACGCCTACGTGCCGCAGATCATCCGCTACTACCTCGGCGAGGACGCGATCCTCCCCAACGTGCCGACGTTCGTCTGCGGCGAGCCCGACCAGTGCCGGCACGTGCTCGAGAAGCTCGAAGAGCTCGTGGTGAAGCCGGCGAACGAGTCGGGCGGCTACGGCATCGTGCTCGGCCCGCGGGCGTCCCGGGAGCAGCTCGCGGAGTGCCGCGACCGCATCCGGGCCAACCCGCGCAACTACGTCGCGCAGCCGATGCTCTCGCTCTCCCGCGTGCCGACGGTGGTGGGCGATTCGCTGGAGGGAAGGCACGTCGACCTGCGCCCCTTCATCCTCTACGGCGAGGACATCTTCGTGCTCCCCGGCGGCCTCACCCGCGTGGCCCTCGTCAAGGGCTCGCTCGTGGTGAACTCCTCGCAGGGGGGCGGCAGCAAGGACACCTGGGTCGTTCACTCCGGCCGATCCTGACCGGTCTCCCCTCCGCCGCCGCCGCGGCCCGCCTCATCCGCCATGCTCTCCCGCGTCGCCGAAAGCGTCTACTGGATGAACCGCCAGATCGAGCGGGCGGAGAACGTCGCGCGCGCGGCGGAGACGACGCTCGACCTGGCGCTCGAGGGCACGATCGTCCCCGGCCGCCTCTGGAAAGCGCTCGTCTGCACGTTCGGCGACCAGGCCGACTTCTGGACGCGGCACGGGCTGGCCGACCAGGCCCACGTGATCGAGTTTCTCGCCTTCGACGCCGAAAACCCCAACTCCATCTTCCGCTGCCTGCAGGCGGCCCGGGAGAACGCCCGCACCGTCCGCGACATGATCAGCTCGCCGATGTGGGAGGAGATCAACAAGTGCTACCTGTTCGTCCGCGGCGCCGCCGCGGGCCGCGGGCAGCTCGACCATCCGCGCGAGTTCTTTGACGAGGTGAAGCGGGCCAGCCAGCTGATCGCCGGCGTCACCGACGCCACGATGTCGCACGGCGAGGCCTGGCACTTCGCCCGCATGGGGCGGCTCGTCGAGCGGGCCGACAAGACCAGCCGCGTCCTCGACGTGGAGCACTTCTTCCACCCCCCCGCCGAGCCGGGGGGGGGCGCCGGCGATCCCGACGACGTCGTGGCCTCCGCCAACGGCGACGCCGGGGCGAGCGCGGCGGTGCACTGGCCGGCGGTGCTGCAAAGCGCCAGCGCCCTGGAGATGTACCGCAAGCAGTACGGCGCCGTCACGCGGCGGAACGTGGCCGAGTTTCTCGTGCTCGACCGCGTCTTCCCCCGGGCGATGCACTTCTGCCTGATCAAGTCGGAGGAATCGCTGCTCGCCGTGACGGGGGGCACGAAGGGGAGCTATTCCAACCCCGCCGAGCAGCAGCTCGGCCGCCTGCGGTCCGAGCTCGACTACGCCCACATCGACGAGATCCTCGGGGGCCGTGGCGGGCTGCACCAGTTCATCGACGCCTTCCAGCTGCGACTCAACCGGGCGAGCGACGCGATCTTCGACACGTTCTTCGCCCTGCGCCCGGTCGCCAAGTAGACCCCCTTCATGGCCATCCGGATCGCCCTGCAGCACCGCACGACCTACCGCTACGAGCGGCCGGTCACGCTGTCGCCCCACGTGGTGCGGCTGCGGCCCGCGCCCCACTGCCGCACGCCGATCGTGAGCTACTCGCTCTCCGTGCGGCCGCGGGACCACTTCCTCAACTGGCAGCAGGATCCCCAGGGCAACCACGTGGCCCGGCTCGTCTTCCCGAAGCCGACCCGGGAGTTCGCGCTGGAGGTGGATCTCGTCGCCGACCTGGTGGCGATCAATCCGTTCGACTTCTTCCTCGAGCCGCTGGCGGAGCGGTTTCCCTTCGACTACGAGCCCTGGCAGGCGGCGGAGCTGGCGCCCTACCGCGCCGCGGTGCCGGGCGGACCGCTCCTCGACGCCTTCGCCGCGGAGATCGCCGCCGCGCATCCCGGCGGCGGCGAGCGGCCGCGGACGATCGACTTCCTCGTGGCCGTCAACACGGCGGTGCACCGGCGGGTGCGGTACGTGATCCGCATGGAGCCGGGCGTGCAGCCGCCGGAGGAGACGCTCGCGCTTGGCAGCGGGAGTTGCCGCGACTCGGCCTGGCTCCTCGCTGCGGTGGGCCGCCGGCTGGGGCTGGCCACCCGGTTCTGCTCGGGCTATCTCGTGCAGCTCGTGCCCGACGTCGCGCCGCTCGAGGGGCCGGCCGGCCCGGCGAGCGACTTCACCGACCTGCACGCCTGGGCCGAGGTCTACCTGCCGGGCGCCGGCTGGGTGGGCCTCGATCCCACCAGCGGCCTGTTCGCCGCCGAGGGGCACATCCCGCTGGCGGCCACGCCCGATCCGGCCAGCGCCGCGCCGGTGACGGGCGGCGTGGATCCCTGCCGCACCGAGTTCGCCGTCGAGATGCGGGTGGAACGGCTGGCGCAGTCGCCGCGGACGACGCTGCCCTTCTCGGAGGAGGCCTGGGGGCGGATCGACCAGCTCGGGAAGCGCGTCGATGCGGCGCTCGTCGCCGGGGACGTGCGGCTCACGAGCGGCGGCGAGCCCACCTACGTGTCGATCGACGACTTCGACAGCCCGCAGTGGAACATCGCGGCGGTCGGACCGGAGAAATGGCGACAGGCCGGCATCCTCGCCCGCCGGCTCCTCGACGGGATGGCGGCCGGCGGGTTGCTCATCGAGGAACAGGGCAAGTGGTATCCCGGCGAGGTGCTGCCCCGCTGGGCGCTCGAACTCGTCTGGCGACGGGACGGCGCGCCGATCTGGCGGCGGCGCGACCTGCTCGCGGGGGAGGCGCGCGAGCGGACCGTGGCGGAGCGGACCGGCCTCTCGGCCTCCTTCGCCCGTCGTCTGGCCGCAGAACTCGGTCTCGATCCCGCCGCGGGGATGCCCGCCCACGAGCATCCTTTCGGCGATCCTTCGATCTCGCCGACGGCGGCCGACATGCACCGCATCGGCCCGCCCGTGGCCCACGTGCTGCCGCTGCTGCGGTTTCGTCGGCCGGCCTCGCGCGCCGGCGGCGTGCCCGCCGAATGCCGCTGGCGGACGAGCGCCTGGCCCGTGCCCGACGGCCGCGTCTTCCTCATGCCGGGCACCTCGCCGGCCGGTCTGCGGCTGCCGATGGCGGGCCTCCCCTGGCCCGACGAGCGCGGGCTCCGCGAGGGCACGTCGATCGTGCGGACGGCGCTCGTGGTGGAGATCCGCGACGGACGGCTGCACGTCTTCCTGCCGCCGCTCGACGCCGCCGAGGAACACGCCGCGGCGGGGCAGGCGGGCGACGACTGGCTCGCGCTCGTGTCGGCGATCGAGCGGGTGGCGGAGGCGGAGGACGCGGCCGTCGTGCTCGAGGGCTACCCCCCCCCGTCCGACGCGCGGCTCGCACGGCTCCACGTCACCCCCGACCCCGGCGTGATCGAGGTCAACGTGCCCCCCACCGACACCTGGGACGAGCTGGTGCGGCTGCGCGAGGACCTCGACCGCGAGGCCCGGGCCGCCCGCCTCGGCGCCGAGAAGTTCGAGATCGACGGCCTGCACGTCGGCACGGGGGGCGGCGACCATCTCGTGCTCGGCGGCGCGACGCCGGCAGACAGCCCGTTCTTGCGCCGTCCCGACCTGCTCGCCAGCATGGTCTCCTACTGGAACAACCATCCCGCGCTCTCCTACCTCTTCGCGGGTCGGTTCATCGGGCCCACGAGCCAGGCGCCGCGGGTCGACGAGGCGCGGCACGAGAGCCTCTACGAGCTGGAAATCGCCATGCAGCAGCTCGCCGCCGCGGGGCCGCAGCCGGCGCCGTGGCTGGTGGACCGTGTCTTCCGGCACCTGCTCGTGGATCTCACCGGCAACACCCACCGGACCGAGTTCTGCATCGACAAGCTCTATTCGCCCGACACGGCCAGCGGCCGCCGCGGACTGGTGGAGCTCCGCGGATTCGAGATGGCGCCGCACGTGCGGATGGGGCTCGTGGCCCAGCTCGTCGTGCGGGCGCTCGTGGCCTGGATGTGGCGCACGCCGTACCGTGGCGAACTCGTCCGCTGGGGCACGGCGTTGCACGACCGCTTCATGCTGCCCACGTTCGTGATGGGCGACTTCCACGACGTGGTGGCCGACCTGCGCGAGGCCGGCTTCGCGTTCGAGCCGGCCTGGTTCGACGTGTTCAGGGAGTTCCGCTTTCCGCGGCTCGGCGAGCTGGCGCACGAGGGACTGCGGCTGGAGCTGCGGGGGGCGCTCGAGCCGTGGCACGTGCTCGGCGAGCAGCCGGTCGGCCCGGCCACGTCGCGGCTCGTCGACAGCTCGCTGCAGCGGGTGGAGGTGCTCGTGTCGGGGCTCGTGCATCCGCGGTATGCCGTGGCCTGCAACGGCCGTCGCGTGCCGCTCGCGCCGACCGGGCTGCCGGGCCAGTACGTCGCCGGCGTGCGCTTCCGCGGCTGGCAGCCCCCGGAATGTCTCCATCCGACGATCCCCGTGCACGCGCCGCTCGTGTTCGACGTGGTCGACCTCTGGAGCCGCCGCAGCGTCGCCGGCTGCACGTGGCACGTGGCCCATCCGGGCGGCCGCAACTACGACACCCGTCCGGTCAATGCGCTCGAGTCGGAGAGCCGGCGGGTGAGCCGCTTCTTCGCGTCGGGCCACACGCCCGGCCCGCTCGAGCCGCCGCCGGAAGAAATCAACCCGGCGTATCCCTTCACGCTCGACCTCCGCCGCCGCCCGGGCCGCTGAAGGCCGACCGACCGCCTACCCCGCCGAAGCCCGCGTCACGCGGATTCCAAGAAGCGATCACGCGGCGAACCACATGCCCCGCAGCCAGACTCCGCGAGGGGTCGCCCGTGCCCGCGAGCCGGCGTAGGCGGCCAAGCGAAGCCAGGATGGCGAAGCGCGGGCCGGCTTCGAGTGAGCGGAGGCCCGGAAGGCCGACGCGAACGTCCGGGCGAGCGGGTACGGGCGGCCCCGAAGCCCGCGTCACGCGGATTCCAAGAAGCGATCACGCCGCGAACCACATGCCCCGCCGCCAGACTCCGCGAGGGGGCTCGTCTGGACGTGCCGTCAGATCTTGTAGCGGTCGCGGCCGGTGTCGGGCTTCACGCCCTCGGGCGTTTCGTCGCTGGCGATGTCGAACCACTCGGGCTTGAACTCGACCCGCGGTTGGGTCGTGGGGTTCGCCAGGGCGATGTTGCTCACCAGGGCGATCACCGCATCGGCGATCGCCACCTCCGGCTTGCAGCGGGGCTGGTTCTCCGGGGCGGGATTGCGGATGCACCAGGCCCAGTGCTCCATCTCTTCGGTGTAGCCGCGGGAGGGGGGGGCGCCGTCCCCGCCGGCCTTGCCCGCCGCCGCGGCGCCGCCACCGCCGCTCTCGGTCGTGTCCAGCGTGGGCGCGCCGTCCTTGCCCTTGGCCACCGTCACGCGGGTGTCCTTCGCCGCCCCCTTGTAGAGCATCACCTCCTGCTCGCGCTCGAGCACCAGCGTGCCCTTCGTGCCGAGCACCACCTCGCCGTAGTCGCCGAAGCCGTTGCCGTTGATCGACGAGTAGGTGACGACGATCTTCTTGTTCTTGTCCTCGTCGTATCCGGGGGCGGGATACTCGTACATGCAGTAGACGTGGTCGTCGATCTCACGGTCGGCGGGGAAGATGCTCCGGTTGCCCACGGCGGTCACCGTGAGCGGCTTGACCTTCTTCCCCTCGCCGTGCATCGCCGACACGAAGATCCCCGCCGCGTCGAGCTGGTGGCTGCCGAGCTCCGCCATCAGGCCGCCGCCGGTGCGGTTCCAGAGCCGCCAGCGGATCAGTTCCTCGATCGGCGACCGCGAGCCGCCGTCGGGCAGCGTCATCGGCGTGTAGCCGTACTTCGCCGCATCCACCACCTTGTCGGACATCTGGGCCTCGAGCTGGGCGATCCGCTTGGTGAGGCCGTCGATGTCGGCGGGCTTCGCCTTCTCGAGATCCTTCTTCCAGCCCGCGAGCTTCTTGGCGAGCGACTCGTCCTCGGGCATCGGCGGCTTCCAGCTGTCGTTGCCGGGGAGGTTGCCGCGGTGCCATTGGGCGCGGATCGAGTGCAGGTCGCCGATCAGACGGGCCTTGCCGATCGTGTGGACGGCGTTGTCGTAGAGCACGCTGTAGTGCCGCTGGTGGCCGGTGGCGAGGATCTTGCCCGTCTCCCGCGACACGCGGCTCATCTCCTTGCACTCGTGGATCGAGTGGCCCATCAGCTTCTCGGTGAGCACATGCTTGCCCGCCCGCATCGCCTTGATCGCCGCCTCGGCGTGCAGGTGGAGCGGCAGCGCGATGACGACCGCCTCGACGTTGTCGTCGGCGAGCAGTTCCTCGTAGGCGCCGTAGATCTTCACCTGACGACGGGCCTCGTCCTCGCTCGACCACTTGTACTTCGACATCAGCCCCGGTCGGGCCGTGTAGGCGCTCGGGCTCGAGACGTCGCCGTGGAACGCGCGGAAGACGTTGTAGGGGCGGATGTCGGCGATCGCGACGACGTTCATGTAGTCGGGATTGTGCGCGCCGAGCAGCACGCTCCCCTCGTCGCCGGTGCCGAGCACGCCCACCCGCAGCGGATCGCCCACGCTGCGGCCGTAGCCGAAGTAGATCGACCCCAGACCGGCTCCGCTGGCCAGGCCGGCCGCGAGCGTGCCGGTGAGGAAATCGCGGCGCGTCACGTTGATGGCGTCGGTGAAGTTTTCCTTGCCGACCGACTTCTGCGACTCGCTCAGGTTCATCGAAAGGGCTCCACGGGCGAAAGAATCAGGCCGATTCCCTGCGGCAACAGCCCGACAGGGGACACATTTTACGGAAGAAGAAGTCGAGGCCGCTCCAGCCGCCAGTCGGCAGACAGGCGATCGCGAGGAGGGCGGCGAGCTCCACCCATTGATCATACGTGGCCTGCGCGCCGGGCACCCAGAACGGTTGCGACGCGATCACGCTGGCCAGGAAAAACACGCCCCCCATGGCGTGGAACTTGACGAGAAATCCCACCACCAGGGCGGCCCCGATCGCCACGAGCGACCAGCTCACGAACCGGTCCGCCCGCCAGAGGGGCGAGGGCCCGGCGGCGGCGGCGAGGCTCCGGCGTTCGGCCACGGTCCGCGGCTCGTCCCAGGCCGCCTCGAGGCCGGTGCCGATGGCCGCCGCGTCCTTCATCCAGCCGGCCGCCTGCCCGGCAAGCTCGCGTCGCTTCTTGCCGACGCGGTCGCGGGCGAACGGCACGTCGCGGGAGGCCGGCGCGGCCTCCATCACGGCGAGCCGGTCGACCTGCAGGCGGTACTCGGCGAGTTCATCGGCGATGCCGGCGACGTAGTCGTCGAGCTGGCCCTTGGCGGCCGCGAGGTGCTGCTCGGCCTCGGCTTTGGCGGCGGCGTCGAGCGGCACGAGCTTCTCCCGCGCGGCGAGCCGGCGCGACCACTCGGCCGCCACGGAGGCTTTCCAGGCGTCGGCCGCCTCGCCGCTCGCCCGGCCGTCGGCCCGGCCGAGCGTGCCCGACCAGTCGCCGGTCTGGGGCAGGGCCGAGCGGTAGAAGTCCGCCAGCGGCCCCACCGCGGCCTTGCGGAAGCCGGCGCTCGACCAATCGGGATCCCGCAGATGCCCGAGGCCCTCGAGGAAGAAGTGCATCCCCAGGACCATCCGCAGGAATGCAAGCGCCAGCGTGGCCAGGATCGTGGGACGCATGAAGAGACCCGGAGGGTATGGTGTTTCGGGGATGGGAATGACGACGGCGGGGGCGTCGACGCGGGACACGGTCAGCCGGCCCCGCCGGACCGCTCGCCCCGCTCCGTTACACAGTTGAACCACGAAAACCGCCTCCGGCAAGACCGGCGGCGGCATCACCCTTGCCAATCCGGCCCGCCGCCCCTCAAAACCTCCTTCATGCGCATCGTCCTGTGCTATCCCGTCGAGCCCCGCCACGTCGCCCAGATCCAGGCTGCGGTCCCGGCCGCCGAGCTGGTCGATGCCGGCCAGGAGCGGGTCGCGGCGGAGCTGCCGCATGCCGACATCTTCTGCGGCCACCCCAAGGTGCCTGTGCCCTGGGACGAGGTCGTCGCGGCTGGTCGACTGCGGTGGCTGCAATCGTCGGCCGCCGGCCTCGATCACTGCCTCGTGCCGCCCGTCGTGGAGTCGTCGATCGTCGTCACGAGCGCCTCGGGAGTGCTCGGCGACCAGGTCGCCGAGCACGGCCTCGCCCTGGCGCTGGCCTGCACGCGGCGGATCCCGCTTTTTCTCGAGCAGCAGGCGCGGCGGGAGTTCGTCCGTCGGCCCACCCGCGACCTGACCCACGCCACGGTCGGCATCGTCGGGCTCGGCGGCGTCGGCCGTCGGCTCGTCGAGGTGCTCACGCCCTTTCGCGTGCGGATCCTGGCCACCGACTATTTTCCGGTGCGGAAGCCCGCCGCGGTGGAGCGGCTCGGTCCGCCGGAATCGCTGCCCGAGCTGCTCTCCGAGGTGGACGTGCTTTTCCTCTGCGCGCCCCTCACGCCGCTCACGAAGGGCCTCATCGACGCCGCGGCCCTCGCCCGGATGAAGCCGGGATCGATCCTCGTCAACATGGCCCGTGGCCGGCTCGTGGACGAGGCCGCCCTGGCCGCGGCCCTGGCGAGCGGCCACCTCGATTCCGCGGCCCTCGACGTCACCCCGGAGGAGCCGCCGGCGGCGGCGAGCCCGCTGTGGCGGGCGCCCCGGCTCGTCATCACGCCCCACGTCGCCGGGCAGTCGGCACGCCGGATTGATGCGATGACCGATTTTTTCTGCGACAATCTCGGCAGGTTCCTCGCCGGCCGGCCGCTGCGAAACCTCGTCGACAAGCGGCTCGGGTTCCCGGAACCGCCCCCCGAGTCCGAAGCGGCATGATCCCGCGGACCGATTCTCCCGCGACGTCGCGCGGACCAGCACCATGAACACCACCATCTTCCAGCAAGGCCCCCCCACCGTCGCCGCCGGCGGCGACGTGGGCAGCCGCTGCCCGGAGGAACTCCTTTCCCGCTACGGCGAGATCCTCGACGGAGGCCGCCTCAGCTGGACCGCCTACCACGCCCTCACCCGGCGGCTCGGTGCGGGCGGCCAGGGGGTCGTGTATCTCACCGACCGCCGCGGCACCGACAACTTCAGCATCCCGGTGGCGCTCAAGATCTTCTCGCCGGAGCGGTACGAGTCGGAGGCCCATTACGACGAGGGCATGAACCGGATCGCGAAGGTGGCGTCGCGGGTCGCGCAGATCCAGCAGGACAACCTCCTCGACGTGCACAACTTCGTCGAGCAGCGGCGGATCCGCATCATGGAGATGGAGTGGATCGACGGCTTCGACGTGTCGCGGCTCCTGGCGCCAGACCTGCTCGCCCGCACGAAGGCGAACGTGCCGGAGGAACGGTTCCGCCACCTCAACAACGTGATCGTGACCCCCGGGCCGCAGCAGTCCCGGCTCAAGCCGGGCGTGGCGATCGCGATCGTCCGCGAATGCCTGGCGGGCCTGGCGGCGTTGCACCGCGAGGGCGTCGTTCACGGCGACATCAAGAGCTCCAACATCATGGTGAAGCGGACGGGCAACGCGAAGATCATCGACATCGGCTCGGCGCTCGAACTCGACGACATGCCCCCCAACCGCACCTGCACGCCAGCCTACGCGGCTCCCGAGGTGCTCGAGGGCCGGGAAAACACGCCGCGATCCGACCTGGCGAGTCTCGGCTACGTGCTCATCGAGATGCTCTCGGGCCAGCCGCCGTTCGCCGGGCTCAACGCCTACCGCGACCTTCTCGAGGCCAAGCGGTCGCTGGCCCACCGGCTGCCGCAGATCCTGCCGGCCGACGTCACCTGCAACGAGCTCTTGATGAACTTCTGCCGCGGCATGATCGCGGCCGATCCGGCGCGGCGGTTTCCGAGCGCCGAGGACGCCGACCTGGTGAAGGAGGGCGCCGCGAGCTTCCATCGACAGCTCATCGTCGGCGGCCTGGCCAGCGAGTACGACAACGAAATCCGCGCCTGGCTCGAACAGCTCGAGTGAGCGTCGGCTATCTGGCCGTGGAAAAAGTCCTCCGGGACTTTTTCCAGGAATGAAAACCTCCGGTTTT
>Ga0207954_1000530_pt1 | contig 13037 bp, 10 predicted proteins | sample CryBogmetaGMA0M_FD_184547 | JGI IMG/M metagenome (GOLD analysis project Ga0207954, IMG submission 184547) | Freshwater microbial communities from Crystal Bog, Wisconsin, USA - MA0M (SPAdes) | ecosystem: Environmental > Aquatic > Freshwater > Lake | place: Crystal Bog, Wisconsin, USA | collected... | reverse complement strand
CCCCTCGCCATCGAGGACACCGAGGGTCCGGGCGTGGAGATCGGCGAGGAGATCCGATTTCCAGTCCGTCCACACCCCCGGCCCGACCGCCGTGACGTCGGCGGCGGTGAGGAGCGTGAGCATCGCGAGCACTTCGGGCGACCCCACCTCACAGGCGAAGCGAACGACGAGCGCCGGGTCGCTGGAGTCGCGCCGGAAGGCGAGATGGGCCATGACGAGATGACGATGGACGAGGAAGGCGAGGATCTCCCCCTCTTCGGCGGAAAGACCGAGGCGGAATGCCACTCCCTCGGCGATCCTCCGGCCGACTTCGCTGTGGTCCTCCTCGTACCCCTTCCCGAGATCGTGGATGAGCAGCGCGAGCAGGAGGAGACGCCTCCGCCCCAGATGCCTCCACAGGTTCGCCATCCATCCCTTCGCGGCGCCGTGGGCGACCGCTGCCTCGACCGCACGGATCGAATGCTCGTCGACGGTGTACTTGTGATAGTTGTTGAATTGGAGGAGATCCCGGGCGTGGGCGAACTCCGGGATGATCTGTTCCAGCAAACCGATGTCGTGGAGCCGGCGGAGGGAGGCCCCGAGCCGCTCGGGCCGGTCGAACAGCGCCAGAAACCCCGCACAAACATCGGCCGGGAGCGCTGATGCGACCGTGCCCCCGGCATCGGCAGACGCCCCGACTGTAACCCGGATCGCATCCCAGCTGTCGCTGTCGATCGGCCAGCCATACGTCTGGGAGAGTTCAAGGAGGCGGAGGATCGCCGCCAGACTCGCAGCCACCTCGGCGCGCCGGGCCGGCAGGACGGCGACCGTCGTCGGCCCGACGAGGTAGCGATCCTCAACCCGATGCCCGAGGATTCCGCTCACCCAGGACACCCGCCGCGGCCGTCGGACGGCCCGGGCCTTGAGGTTCTCCACGATCCGAACCACGTCGCGGGTATGTCGGAAATACTCCCGCATGAACACCTCGACCGGGAGGAGACCCGGCGGGGGAGCCAGTCCCCGCGTTTCCGCGAGGCGCTGCTGCTCCTGACGCGTGAGATCGTCGGCCGCCCGGCCGGCAGCGAGATGGAGATCGATGCGGATACCGATGAGGTAGTCGAGCGCGGCATCGAGCGCTGCGACGTCGCGGGGGGAAAGCATGCCGGCCGCGACGAGCGCCGCGTCGTCGATGGTGCCGTGGGCGACATACCCGAGCCAGTGGACGAGTTGGAGATCGCGCAGCCCCCCCGGCGATCGCTTCACATTCGGCTCGAGCAACCCCGCCGACTCTCCGTACCGGGCGGCCTCTTTCTCCCGTGCCTCGCAGAGCTTGGCTGCCAGCCGCTCCGGCGCCCTACCGGCGACCGCGGCCAGATCGCGGGAGAGCTTGTCGAACGGCTCCCCGGCGCCGGAGGGCCCGTCGAGGAGGCGGGCTTCGATGAGGGTGCTGAACACCGTGGCGTCGGTCCGGGCCAAGCGGGTCGCCTCAGACACCGTCCGCACGCTCTGCCCCACCTCCAAGCCGATGTCAAAGAGATCCTGGAGCAGGCGACGCGCCGCGGCCGCCACGACCGGATCGGTCGAGACGGTCGAGGCGGGATGGAGGAGCATCAGATCGATGTCGGAGAAGGGGGCCAAACACCTCCGCCCGTAGCCACCGTGGGCCACGAGGACGAGCCGGCCGACCACGCTCCCCTTCGGATCGGCCCCGGCCCGGAGATCGTCGAGTACCGAATGCCAGACGTCGAGCACCAACCCGTCGGTGAGGTCCGAGGCGATCCGGGCGATCGATCGCGGCGGTGTGCCGACGGCACGCTCCGCCACCAGCCTCAGGCGAAGGCCCGCAAGCGCCTCCCGCCCGCGGAGGACGGTGGGTGAGAATCCCCCGACGCTCGCCGCCAAGTCGACCAGCCCCGCGCGGTCCTCTCCCGAACCCATCGGCGGGACGCTCACGGCCGACTCGGATGCCAGGGGTCGTCCGCGACCCGTTCCTGGTGGTTGGCGTGCCGAGCGAGGACGAAGAGGAGATCCCCGAGGCGGTTGAGGTATTCAATCGCGTTGACCGGGATCCGGGCGTCAGGGGAGGCGTTGAGTTTCACGATCCGTCGCTCGGCTCGACGGCAGACGGTGCGGGCGACATGCATCGCCGCGGCCAGCGGCGTCCCGGTGGGGAGGATGAAGTTCGAAAGCGCGGGAAGGTCGGCTTCGTGCCGGTCGATCGCCTCCTCGAGGGTCTCGACGTGGGCCGCGGTGATCCGCTCGGCGGCATCCCCCGGCGTGGCGAGTTGGGCCCCGAGTTCGAACAAATCGCACTGGATCCGCCGCAGGAAGTCGTCGATCGCCCCGCTTCCGGGAAGGGTGCGGACGACGCCGAGGTGGCTGTTGAGTTCGTCCACGGTGCCGAAGGCCTCGATCCGGAGGTGGTCCTTCCGTACCCGGGGGCCTCCGAACAGACCGGTTTCACCGGCATCGCCGGTCTTCGTGTAGATCTTCATCATCGTTCTCCCAGGGAGCGTGAATGGCTTTCCGAACGTATACTGCTGCCCATGAGAAAAACCTTCAACCGTAGCGGTCTGCATCGGCTTCGAACCCGTTGTGCAGCCGTCGTGGTGGCCATTGCGAGCCCCCTGGCAGGCTGGTTCACCGCGTTTGCGGCCGAGGAGGCGCCACGACCGGCGGTGTACTCGCCTCCGGCCGGTTCGGCGCTCGAGGCCGGCTATCTCTCGCCGCCGGTCAAGGTCACCGACGGGCTCACCAAAGCGGGGGAAGGATACTTCGCCCCGGACGGCCGCCACATCTGCTACCAGGGGGTGCCGGCCGGCTATCCGTTTTACCAGATCTACGTGCAGCCCTTCGACGCCGCCGCGCTGCGACCGACCGCTGCCACGCGGGTCAGCCCGGGCCGCGGGCGGACGACGTGCAGTTGGTTTTCGCCCGATGGCACGCGGCTCCTCTTCGCCTCGAGCCACCCCGATCCGGCGATCGACAAGACCGAGGCCGACGCCAAGGCCCAGGCCGAGGAGGACGCCCGCACGGGGCGACGCCGACGCTACCAGTGGGACTTCGATCCCCACATGGATCTGTTCACGTCGCGTCTCGACGGCTCGGACCTGCAGCAGCTCACCGCCAGCCCTGGCTATGACGCCGAGTGTTCCTGGTCGCCCGACGGGATGAGTCTGCTGTTTGTCAGCGACCGCGACGGCGATGCCGACATCTATGTCGCGGACTCCGATGGGAGCAACGTCCGACAGTTGACGAACGCACCAGGCTACGATGGTGGGCCATTCTTCTCGCCGGACGGAGCCTGGATCTGCTACCGCTCCGACCGCGTCGAGAAGGACATGCTCCAGATTCATGTCATGAAAGCGGATGGCAGCAGCGACACGGCGATCACCGCCGGCAAGGGGGTCCACTGGGCTCCATACTGGCATCCGACGAAGCCGTGGCTGATCTGGACCGGGGCCGATCACAGCGACCCCACCCAGCGTCCCAACTACGACCTGTGGGTGGCCCGGTACGAAGCCGATCCCGCCACGGGAACGTTCCGGACCGGGGCTCCGCTGCGGATCACCGACCACGTCGGCGCCGACGTCCTTCCGGCCTTCTCTCCCGACGGCACGCTCTTGATGTGGACTGCCAGCCGGGATGGGGAACGCTCGGCCAGTCAATTGTGGGTGTCGCGCCCTGATCTCGACGCGATCGAGCGCGATCTCCCCGCCTTGCCGCCGGCCGGGAAAGTGGAGGAAAGCCGATGAGCCTTCCGACTGAAAAACATTCGCCGATTGGCCCGATCGCGATGGTGGGGGGCGGACAGATGGCGTTGGCGCTGGCGGAGGGGTTCTGCCGCGCCGGTCTGGTCACGGCCTCGGCGATCACCGTTCATGATCCGGTGCCTGCCGCCTGCGCGCGGCTCAGCCAGCGGGTGCCGGGGATCCGTTTGGCGCCATCCTCGGCCGAGGCGGTGAAGGGGGCGGCCCTCGTCTTCCTCGCCGTCAAGCCGCAGCAGGCCGCCGGGGCGGCCCGTGAGTGCGCCGCCGCTCTCGATTCGAGCGCCACCGTCGTCTCGATCGTGGCCGGCGTCACGGTCGCGACGCTCGCCGAATGGTTCGGCACCGCGCGGATCATCCGGGTGATGCCCAACACGCCCTGCCTGGTGGGGAAGGGAGTGTCGGTCATCTGTCGAACGCCCGAAGTGTCGGCCGCGGCCGCGGCGAGCACCACGGCTCTCCTCACCGCGGTGGGGAGCGTGCACGACGTCGACGAATACCTCCTCGATGCCGTCACCGGACTGTCTGGATCCGGCCCTGGATTCGTTGCCCTGCTCACCGAAGCCCTGGCGGACGGCGGCGTGAAAGCGGGACTGCCGCGCGGCTTGGCTCAGGCTCTCGCCGTTCAGACCGTCGCCGGCACCGCAGCACTCATCGAACAGACCGGCGAGCATCCGGCCCAAATCAAGGACCGCGTTGCCAGCCCCGGGGGAACGACGATTGCCGGACTGGCCGTCCTCGAACAGCGTGCCGTCCGCAGCGCGCTGATCGACGCGGTCGTCGCGGCCACCGAGCGAGCGCGGGCCCTGGGAAGACCGGCCGGCGGCTGATCCGTCGTTGATCCGTCAGGCGGGGCCGGCCGGATCCGTCTTTCCCACGCCCCGCCGGTCGCTCGCCGGCGGGGAACCGTCGCAAAGCCGAAACGCCTTCGAGCATCGATCCTCGCCGAAGGCCGGCAACCTTCAGCGCTTCTTCTTGCCGGTGGCAGCCTTTTTCTTGACCGCTTTTTTTGTCCCCTTCTTGGCGGACTTCTTGGAGGCCTTCGTGACAGATTTTCCGGCGGAGGCCTTGGAGCTGCCGAAGACGTTGCTCCACCCGTCGGCGTACTTGCTGTTGGAACCGACTCGGATCACGGACATCAGGGAAACTCCTGCTGCGGTCAAGCTCGAACGCCGGCCGGGGAATCGTCCCGCGGCGCCAAGGCGATCGGCTCTCGAGCCGTGTCGTACCGATCGCCCGGCCTGCGGTCAAGCCTGTGATCCAGGATGATCCGCAGGGAACGCCCCGTGGATCTCGAGCCACACCCTCGCCACGGTGTCAGGGAGTGGACCGCGACGACGGCTCGTCGCCTCCGCTTCGACCTCCCCGAGATCGGCGTGGAGCCGGAGCTCGTTTCTCGCGGCCAGCTCCGCCGTAACATCCTGTCGAGCGAGAATCATCTCCGCCGCGTCGGCCGATTCGCGGCGCCAGGAAACCGATTGGCCGTTGAGGGTCACCGACTCCAGGATCAGCCATGGGGCGACGATGACGAGCTCGACGCGTTCCCCGGCCGGGAGATCGACAGGGCGACCGAACGAACGGGCCCAGGCGTGCGTTGCGGCTCCCGAGGGCTCCCATGCCCCCTGGAGCGAGATCCGATGGCCCGGGTTTCGATCGGATGCGACCAAGACGTTGTCCCCTGTGGGGGGCCTGTATACTGCGAGGAAGGTGTCTCGGGCCTTGCGGCCGAGAGAACATCATGACGTCAGTCCCCGCCGAAATGAAGGAGCCGTTTGCGATGGCAGGACATGCCCTTGAGTTCACCGACGAGAACTTCCAGCGCGAAGTGCTCGATTCGGACGTGCCGGTGCTGGTCGATTTCTGGGCCCCGTGGTGCGGCCCCTGCCGGATGATCGGCCCCACGATCGAGGAGCTCGCCAAGGAGAACTTGGGGACGTTCAAGATCGGCAAGGTGAACGTCGACGAGAATGGCGAGACAGCCATGGCTTACAACGTCTCGAGCATCCCCGCCCTGATGATCTTCAAGGGGGGAAAACTCGTCCAGCAGTTCATGGGAGTGCAGCAAAAGCCCCGCCTCCAGCAGGCGCTCGACGAGGCGAAGGCCTGAGCGTCAGCCCGACGGATTTTTTCGACAGGCAGCCGGCTGGGTGGTGCGCCCCACCCAGCCGGCCCGCCGCGAACCACCCTCCGGCCGCCAGCCGGAGGGTTGCATGAACGGGGCCTGCGGCCGCTGTCAGTGGCAGGCGGACTCCATCTCGCAGGCAGCGAACTCGGCAGTCATGGCGTCACCGCCAAAGGGCAGGCCGACTTGCGGCGGGAGCGTATCCCGGCTGATCGGCCGGACCGACTCACCCCTCCCGGTGGCACGACCGGGGGGAAGGAGCCCGATTCGCTCGAGTTGCCCGTCCGCGACAAAACCGGCCAGCTGGTGGTTGAAGCCCGGCTGACGGAGCTTTTCGACCGCCTTGGCCTCGATTTGCCGGACGCGCTCCCGGGTGACACTGAAGATCGTGCCGACCTCCTCGAGCGTATAGGCATAGCCGTCGGCAAGGCCGAACCGGAGGCGAATGATCTCACGCTCCCGGTAGGAGAGGCCATCGAGCGCCGTCCGGATCGAGTCCTTGAGCGACTGCTGGTGGATCCCGCGGAGCGGATCCTCCTCGCGCTGGTCCTTGAGAAAGTCGCCATACCCCGCCTCGTCCCCATCGCCGACAGGCTGATCGAGCGACAGCGGTTGGCGTGACATCCGCCACACGCACGTCGCCTCCTCGACCGTCATGCCAGCGCGTTCGGCCAGTTCGGCCACGGTCGCCTCGCGACCGTGCTGCTGCCGGTATTCGCGGGCGATGTTCCGCAGCTTCGTCATCGTGTCGATCATGTGGACCGGCACGCGAATCGTCCGGCTCTGGTCGGCGATGGCACGGGTGATCGCCTGGCGGATCCACCAGGTCGCGTAGGTGGAGAACTTGAAGCCTCGGGCGTGCTCGAACTTGTCGACGGCGCGCATCAGGCCCGAGTTGCCCTCCTGGATGAGATCGAGAAACGACATGCCGCGGTTACGGTAGCGCTTGGCGATCGAGACCACGAGGCGGAGGTTGCCGGCGGCGAGATCTCGCTTCGCCGCGTCGTACTTCCCCTGGAGATCTTCGAGCCGGGCCAGCCGCTTCCGGAGGGTCACGCGACTCTCGCGGGCGGCGAGGAGGAGGCCCCGGCATTGCCGCTGGAGCTCGGCGCGAACCTGCGGCTCACGCCCCATCGGGCCTGCCATCTCCGCGGTCGCCTCGTCGATCCGCCGACCGGCAGCCCGCAGTTCGCGGACCAAAGGCATGAGCTTCTGGATGCGGAGGTTCATCTCCTCCACCAGCCGCACGGCCTTGCCGCGGAGCCGCACCAGCCGGCGCCACGCCGCGCGGCGGATCTCCATCGGCGTCCGCTTCGACATCGCCACCCGGAAGAGCTTCTTTTTCTCCTCCTCGATACGACGGAGCGTGACGAGATTCGGGCCGAGGCGTCGCAGCGCCCGCTTCTTCTCGCGCGTGTTGGTCACGGAGACCTCGATCGTCCGATCGAGACGCACCCGGCCGGCCTGGATTTTCTCGAGCAGCTGGATGGCACCGGCAAGGATCAGGTCGTTGCCGAGGAGCGTGTCGCGGAACTTCCGGCGCCACCACTCGATCCGCTGGGCCGACGAGACCTCGGTGTCCCGGGTGAGGAGAGGAATCCCGCCCATCTGGAGGAGGTAGAGGCGGACAGGATCGTCGATCGCCCCGATCTTCCGGGGCGCGACGGGCTTCGCGGCCGGGCGGCGGGGAGAAGCGGCGGTCAGGTCGGGGGAACGGCGCATCGGATTCCTCTCGGGCAAGGTGCACGGGTCAGGCAAGGTCTTCCGCTCGTTCCGTGCATCCGGGATGCCGGATGGCCGACGCGAACGCCCACTCGGCTTTTTTCCGCGGAAAACGCCCCTTCCACCGGGCCTGCCCCCGGGAAAACGTCCCCGGATCTGTCGCCGCCGGGCGACGCGCGTCGACGCCGGGTCGACCGGCTGCGACGCGGAACGGCGTTTGTGTCAAGAAACCCGCGGCGGGGGAACGAAACAGACCACGGAGGGAAGAGGGGAGGGGATATACTCCGGACCCGCTTCACGTTCTGGGCGCGACGCTCAGGACGGCCGCCGGCCTGGCCCCCCCTCCATGGGCCCGAGCGACTGGTGCCGCATGCCGCTGATCCCCCTCATCGTCCTCGGACTCCTGTTCCTCGTCGGGGCGATCGCCCTCGGGATCGGTCACAAGGGCTGGAGCTGGGGGACGATCGTCGCCGCCTGGCTCGTCCTTCTCACGTCGGTGGGGGCGTTCTTCCTCGTCGGCATGCTCGGCCAGCGCGAGCGGGAGTGGCGGAAGATCGTCGCTTCCTATCAGGCCGCCATCGCCCGCGAACGGGACGCCCTCGTACCGGCCGCCGACAATCTCCGGCCCGATCCGGCCTCGAAGCCACTTTCGAAACTCGAGGACGATCGTGATCGTTGGACACGCGTCCGCGACAGGATCAACACGTGGCGGGGACGCCACTGGGACGACGCCGACTTCGTGCCCCCCGCGGAGGGTCGCCCCGGCACGATCACGATCACCGGCCTGGAAAACTCCACGATCAATCCGGGCGCCGAACTCTACGTCTTCGACGCGACGCCGATCGAGCAGGGGGGGCGTTTCCTGGGGGCCTACCGGGTTGATGCCGTCGACAAGAACGTCTTCAAAGTCTCGAACATCTCGGTCCCCGATGCCGCCGATCTCAAAGCCCTCGCCCAGCCGCGGGATGGCAAGGTGGTGGTCTACGAGGATCTGCCGATCGACCGCTCGATCGCCTTCCATCGCACCCCCGTCCCCGCGGCCGCTGGCGGCGTCGCCGCGGCCGGCGATGGCGGCGATGGCGGTGCCGCGACACCGACCACGACCGAATCCCTCGACGGCTCGGCTGGCCCGCGGAAGAGCGACCCGGAGGCGATGCTCCGGCACCTCGAGCGCAAGCTGGAGGAGTTCCGCCTCCATGACACGGTGATCGGGGGGGCGGAGGTTGCCGATCCGTCCACGGTGCCGGCCCCTGACGCGGAATCAGCGGCCACCGATGGCGACAGCACCGTCGCGACTGATGGGACAGGCGCGCCCGAAGCGAGCCGGATGGTCGCTGATCCGACGCTCTCCGAGACACCGCCGCTGGGGGTCCGGTGGGCGCGGGTCGTTTTCAACAAGCCGTTGAAATACACCTGGCCCGACGGGACAACCTCGAGTTTCAAGGAGGGGGAGATCCTTCCGTCGATCCCGGCCGAGCAGGTCGCCCTGCTCCGCCAGCGCGGTGCCGACTTCACCTCGACATGGTCGATCCCGCCGGGGCTCTACTGGGCCAACGTCGAGTTCAAGCAGGCCCACTCGTTCCCGCGCCCCCAGGGCGAGCCGATCGAGTTCGAGCCGGGGCGCACCGTCCAATTCGATCTCGACACCGCCAAGGGGTTGGAGAAAGAGGGGATCGCCTCGATTACCTCGGTGATCTTTCGACGCCCGCTCGCCGACGGCAACGTCGCCCTCCGGGGAGCGGGGCAGTTCCAGGCCGATGGCAAGGCCCTGCCGATCGAGGTCAACGGTCTGGTGGTGATGCGACGGATCCTCGAGGAGGACAAGCGTTCGATCGATTCCTCGATCGGCCAACTGAAAAGCGCCAAGGCGAGCACCGATCAGGAAATCGCTCTCCGGAAGAACGAGCAGAGCGAGCTCGAGGACGACATCGGGCACTGGCGGAGCGACGTCGATGCCGCCGAACAGACGGCCGAGTCGTTCGAATCGAGGCTTTCCTCGGTTCGCCGGGAACTCTCGGCCTCGGAAGAGGCGATCGGGACGCTGGGACGTGAGTTCACCGCCGCGGTCGACACGCTGACCCGAGCGATCGACCAATCGGCCCCCGCCCCGTCGCGTCCGCCGGTGCCGGCCGACATCGGCCGCTGACCTCGCCTCGCTTCCCGTCCGCTTCGGCCGTTCGCGTCGGGAATGCGGCGACAGCGCCCCACGATGGGCATCCCGCAGCCGGTTCCTTTCCCGCCCCACCCTCCGCAGCCCGGGTGGCCTGCGGTACACTATCGGTCCGCCCGGTTTCCTCCTCCCTGCGAGCCCCGACGACCATGGCCCGTTCCGCAGCCCGGCCCCCCTCGACCCACGCTGACGCGGCCCATGCCGTGACCACGGCCCACCTCCGCAAGGCTGTCCACCACCACAAGGCGACCAGCCGACGGGGGATGCTCGAGCGGATGTTCACCCTCTGGTTCAAGGGCTTTGTCTACAACCAGATTTGGGAGGATCCGCGCGTCGACGCCGAGGCCCTCCGGATGGGACCAGAGTCGCGGATCATGACGATCTCCAGCGGCGGCTGCAACGTCCTCAATTACCTCATCCACAAGCCGGAGCGGATCGTCGCGGTCGATCTCAACGCCAACCACATGGCGGTGACGCGGCTGAAACTCGCCGCGCTCGAGCACCTTCCCGACTACGAGACGTTCTACAAGTTCTTCGGCTACGGCAAGCACCCGGAGAACATCACCAATTACCAGCGCTACCTCCGCAACCATCTCGACCCGATGACCCGGTCGTTTTGGGAAACGAGCGACTGGCCCGGCCGGGCCGTGGGGCCGAAGCGAATCAGCTATTTCCGCCGCGGCTACTACGAGCAGTCGAAACTCGGGCAGTTCTTCCGCGTCGTTCACGGTCTCGCCAAGACCCTCGGACGTGACCCGTCCAAGCTCCTCACCGCCAAGAGCGTCGCGGAGCAGGAAAAGATCTTCGACGGGCTGTTCGATCCGTTGTTCCAAAATCGGATCGTCCGCTGGTTCGGCCGCCAACCGGTGGCGGTGTACAGCCTCGGCATCCCCCCGAGCCAGCATGCGGCCATGCTCGAGGAGCAGGAGAACAACGGTTCGAAGCTGTTCGACATGTACCGAGACCGGGTCCGCCGTCTCGCCTGCGGATTCCCGCTCGACGACAACTACTTTGCCTGGCAGGCCTTCGGTCGCCGCTATGACCACGAAGGCCGCAAGGCACTTCCCGACTACCTCAAGCCGGAGAACTACGAGACGATCAAGTCGATGGTGGGCCGCGTCGAGACCCACGTCGCGTCGCTCGCCGACCATCTCCGGACGGAAAAGCAAGGCGCGCTCAACAGCTTCATCTTCCTCGACAGCCAGGACTGGATGCCGCCGCCGGTGATCGAGGAGCTGTGGGATCACGTCGCCAAGGTTGGTGCGCCTGGCACCAGAGTGATCTTCAGGACCGCCGGAGAGAAGTCACCGGTGGAGACGGCCCTCGAGCCCGCCACGCGGGCGAAGTTCGTCTACGAGCAGGAGGAGGCCCGCCGGCTCCACCTCCAGGATCGTTCGGCGATCTACGGGATGTTTCACCTCTACCGGTTTGCCGACGGCGTCGGGGATGGAAAACCGGGGGTGGCATGAGCCATCCGGGTCGCGACGGATTCCGTCCCGATCCGCCGCCGGGAGGATGGCCGCGATCGTCGTCGAACAACCGCGGGCCCTGGGTTTCCGCGCACGCCATCGCGATGGATCGCAGGTATCGCTTCAGCCGACACGTCTACGACGTGACCAGGCGCTATTCGCTGCTCGGGCGCGACAAGCTCCTCGACAAGGTGGTCACCGGCCCGGCCACGGCAACCCTCGAGGTGGGGTGTGGCACGGCGAGAAACCTCGTCAAGCTCGCATCGCGGCGGGAGCCAGGTCGGCTTTACGGGCTCGATGCCTCGCACGAGATGCTGGCAACGGCCGAACGGAGCGTCCGGCTCGTACCGAAGGGCCATTCGGGAGGCGAGGGGATCGTGCTCCGGCAGGGGCTGGCTGAGGATCTCGATGCCCGGCGGATGTTCGGCCGCGCGGATCGCTTCGACACGATCTTGTTCTCCTACTGCCTCTCGATGGTGCCATCCTGGTCGGACGCCCTCCGGGCAGCGATGGCAAACCTCAGGCCCGGCGGCGTGATCCTCATCGTCGATTTCTGGGACCAGCAGGATCTGCCTGCCCTCTTCGCCGCCGGACTGCGGCGCTGGCTCGCCCGCTGGCACGCCGGCTACCGGCCGGAGCTCCACGACGCCCTGATCGGCCTGGGACGGTCAGGACGGGCGGAGGTGCAGATCGAATCGGTCGCCCGCCGCTACGCGTACCTCGCCACCGTGCGCCCCACGGGCGGCGACCAGGTTGTCGCGTCGCTCACGGCAGCAGAAACACCAAACCGGTGACCGTGGCCGCCTGAACGGCGAAGCCACGGGGGCTGTAGGGCACACCGGGGACGGTCCAAGGCGCACAGCTTCCGGGGCGGTAGTAGCCGAGCGGATAGACGCATTCCCACGGCGCCTGCATGCCCGCCTTGTAGGGGAGGATCGGCAGGGTCACGAAGAAGTGCGCACCGGCGATGAAGGGGTCGAGAAACATGCCGCGAGAATGGCCGTAGCGTTCCAGTTCCCAGTCCTCGAAGTAGAGCGGCTTGTGGCAGTATCCGGCCGCCTTCCAGGTCATCGTCGTGGAGGCGAAGCGGCGTGGCTGGAACGTCTCCCCCTCGAGCCGGCACTCACAGGGATAATCGTTCCCCGGCGTGCCACCGACACGGATGTCGAGGTCGATCGAGGCGATGTCGTCATCGCGGAGGAACTGGAGGGCATCCTTGCACGCCTTCAACGACTCACCGCAGGGATCCCTCCGGGCGGCGTCACGACGCTCGATGCCGGAGTCGCGTGGGCGGAGGCGACTGCCAGTTGGCGACCGATCGCGGGGCGGACTGGCGGCTGCCGGTTCGTCGGCCAGGGCGATCATCGGCACGTCGGCCAGGCCGATGGCCGGCTCGACCACCGCGTCGGGCTCCGTGGCGCCGGCCGACACGAGGATGATCAAGCGGTCGGAATCGGACGAGGAAGGCGTGCCGGAGACAAGAGCGATCGCGTCTGCGGAGCCTTCGTCGAGCAAGCCTCCGCTTCGAGGAATCAGAAAAGCCTCCGCCACAGATTTTTTCCACTCTGGCGACTGCTGAAAATAGCCTCGGATATCGGGGGCGGAGCGTGTTTCGTCGCTCGAGGCGGCATGGTGTCCAAGGCTTGATGATTCGGCCGCCGTCAAAGCCCGCGGTTCCACCAACGCCTCCCGCTTCTCGACGCGCTCGGCTTCTTGAGGGGCTTCCGCTCTCCGGGCAGAAGGTGCGACAAGAAGGAGTCCTGTGGCCTCCGCCACAGATTTTTTCCACGCTGGCGACTGCTGAAAAT
>Ga0207954_1000528_pt1 | contig 13073 bp, 10 predicted proteins | sample CryBogmetaGMA0M_FD_184547 | JGI IMG/M metagenome (GOLD analysis project Ga0207954, IMG submission 184547) | Freshwater microbial communities from Crystal Bog, Wisconsin, USA - MA0M (SPAdes) | ecosystem: Environmental > Aquatic > Freshwater > Lake | place: Crystal Bog, Wisconsin, USA | collected... | reverse complement strand
TGTTGGCATTCCGGCGTTTATTTTTGTTATTGCAGCAGCGCCATTGCAGGTCACACTCGTCTTTATTTTGGGCACTTTTTTAATTGGCTTTGGCGGCGGTCTATTTAGTCATGGCACGCTTACGGCAACCATGAACTTTGCGCCTGCTGAGCAAAGAGGCTTAGCTCTAGGGGCATGGGGGGCAGTACAAGCTTCGGCTGCAGGAATTGCGATTGGCTTGGGTGGGGTGATTCGCGATCTCGTAGTGGCCTTAGGGAACGCTAAGCTTCTACCAGAGGCCCTAAATGGGCCAGCAATTGGCTATTCCTTGGTTTACGCTTTGGAAATTGTCTTATTAATCGCCACAATTTTGGCCATGATGCCGCTTTTACGAACGCAAAGTAGTAGCAAATAAACTATTTTCTTATAAAATAGTTTAACTTTAACTAGAGGAGACTTAACATGAGTGTTGTGCAAATTTTGTTTATTGTCTGGCTGGTAGTTTCTGTAATCACAATCATGCGGATGGTAAAGCCTAATCGAAAATAATTCGAGCTCTGCATTTAAGTGATCAAGCGATCGTTGAATGCCTCGTTTTTTTGATGGCCTATTCCCAATGAGACGATTTCGTTTCTTAGCTGCAGTCTGCACAGCAATTGCATTGCTATTTGGCAGTCTGTCGCCCGCTGTTGCCGCCATGCAAACAGGCAGTGCATCAGCTACTAGCATGACAATGGAAATTTGTCAGGCGCAGGGGGAAAAAGTAGCAGCCTTAACGATTGATCTTCGCTCTACCTCAGAATCTGCGCCTAGCAATCCTCTTGGCATGAATCACGATTGCCCACTTTGTATCATGACCCATGCCCCAGTGGCGATTAATGTCAGCATGGCAACGTCGGTTGTACCAGTTGGCGCACTGACACAAGCATTTCCTGCGCTCTTTTACGTTTCACCCAAATCACTTTTTGTTTGGACTTCTCAGCCCGCTCGGGCACCGCCTCCCCAGATCTAAAACTTGACCTCTTGGCTTAAGGCCTTGGGGCACTCCTTGCTTTTATTGCGCTGATAGCGCCTTCATGGCAAGAACACAAAATCAAGTATCTGGGAGTTTGCAATCCATTACCGTCAGTTTCAGGCAGCGCGATACTGCAACAAGCGTACCTTACATACCGTAGTCTTACACAGTGCATCTTTGCTTTGGGCTGCCGGATATCTTTGTCCATCGCAAGCGCAAATTGCACCACCACCCGATTACGATCAAAAATTAAGTGGCGTGACAGTTAATGCTACCCGCTCTGATACGCCGCTTGATCAAATTCCTTTAAACACAACGATTTTGACTAAAGAGGTTTTGGAGTTAGCGCCTGATCAAACCATCGATCAGATCTTGAAAAATCAGCCAGGTGTCTTTTTAAATGATCAACCCTATTACGAGAAAGATCCGACCGGCCAAAGTTTGAATGTGCGTGGTCTAGGCAATGCCCGAACTTTGGTGTTGGCAGATGGGTCACCCCTAAATGATGCTTTCTACGGCACGATTATGTGGAATTTAGTGCCACTTTCTTCGATTAATACGGTTGAGTTTATACGTGGGGGTATTTCCAGCTTATGGGGTAACTGGGGTATGGGTGGGGTAATTAATATGAATACCCGCACACCTAAAAATAGTCAGCAAGAGGTATCGGCTAATTACGGTACTTTTAATACTGTCAACTTAGCGGTATCGAAAGATATTATGGCTAGCGATAATATGCAGTTACGTTTATCGGCCGATTATCTCAATACTGGTGGCTATACCAATATCGCGACGATCTCGCCAGCTGCAGCCAATAGTATTAAGCCTGGTATGGGAGCGGCAGCAGCGCAAAATTCCAACATCCGCTTACAAAGCTACTTCAAGGTTGGTAGTGATACTAAGGGGTTTGTGCGTTTAGGTTATGGCACGATGGCGGACTACTCAAATGCCATGAGTATTGCTACAAATTTAAAACAAACGACTGATATTGCTGCTGGTACGACCACTAAATTAAGTGAGAGCGATAAGGTGCTCGTCAATTTGTTTTATCAAAATACCGCTTTTAATAAGCAAAATGGTTCTAATGCTGCAGTAAGTTCGGTTTTTAATGCACAGAAGTTGGCGACCAACACCCCTTACATTAGTTCAAATTACTATGACCCGTATTCCACAACTGGTGCCGGAGTGCAATACATTAAGGATATGAAGGGCTTGGTAGACCAAGTTTTAGTAGGGGTAGATGGACGGAATATTTCTGGTTCTAACTTAACTAATAATTTAACCACTACTGGCGCTGTAAGCTCGGTAAATTATGCTCAGGGGCAGCAGAATTTTTATGGCGTAATGGGACAAGCGAAATCAACTACTAGCTTCATGCCACTACAAACTACCTTAGCTTTACGGATCGATAACTGGAGTAGTTCAACCCCCACCTATTACAACACTGGGCCCGATGGTAAGAATGCGAGTTATCAAAATATCTCGAATCAAATTAAAACCATTTTGAGTCCGAATTTAGGTTTTTTGTATGAGTTATCCAAAGAGTGGAATTTACGCAGCTCAATTTACCAAGCGTATCATGCGCCGGGCTTAAATAACACCTTAAGATCTTATGCATCTTCAAGTGGCGGTAATAATTTTGCTAATCCGAATTTAACTGTTGAAATTATGAAAGGCTTTGAGGCTGGCACAGATTACCGCTGGAAAGAAGGTTTTCTGCAGTTAACTGCTTTTACTAATCAAATAACCAATGCCATTACGACCTACAACTTAAAAGCCAATAATGCGACAGACGTAGCTTTAGCGCAGCAATTGTGTGGTGCTGCAAAGGGTAGTAATCCGCTGAAAGCAGCCGCAGGAAATTGTGTTTCAACCAGCATTAATTACTATACGAACAATCAAAACCTGCAAAGCCAGGGTCTAGAAATGCAATTTCATCACAATGTTTCTCCGCAATGGGCAGTAGACGCTGGATATTCACTGACGAATACTATTTTGACGGCCAGTTCTACGAGCGATCCGACGGGCAGTCAAGTGGCGGGGGTGCCCCAGAATATTGGTAATCTTGGAGTTACTTGGTTTCCAGTGCCTAAAGCGAGCATAACGACCACGATGCGCTATGTGGGAAACTCGTGGATGGATACCGCCCATACTTTACCTGTACCAGCTTATGCGATCTTGGGTTTGCGGGCTAATTACGAGATAAATCAAGCCATTACCTTATATGCCACTGCAGTCAATATGTTAAATCGACAGTACATAACCTTTGGCTCAGGTAGCAATAATAGTAGTTATGTGCTGGGTATGCCGCAAGCGTTCACAGTTGGTGGCAAGTTTACTTTTTAGTTAATACATGATGATGAAAGAGATTAGTGATTGTGAAAGAAATTAGTTTGAAAATGATCTATCAAGCTTGGTGCAGGCTCTTGATTTGGGCGCTCTGCTTGCTTAGCGCTGGGGCTTTTGCGCAAATGCCTGCACATGATCATAGCCAAATGATGGATAAATCATCACATCAGCTGATGCACCCGCAAATGGAAGCCTGCAAGGGGGCTAATCTTGAGTGTGCCAATGCAGCTACACCATTTTTAACGCGCGATGGACAACTCTTTTTAATTTGGACTGCAGGTGGTGCTGTTTCTATATCCCGCTCTACTGATTTGGGTAAGACATTTAGTGTGCCAGTAGAAATAGCTAACCATCAAAAGAAGCTTGACGTAGGCAGCGATGCAAGGCCGCAAATAACGGTTGATACAAAAGGGAATATCTTTATTGCCTATGCTTTTTTTAAAGACAGCAATTGGAATGCGCAAATCAATAGCGCGCGTTCAGTTGACGGTGGTAAAACGTTTACAGCAGCTCAACCGTTGATTCAGGGCGGCGCTAGTGAGCGCTTTCCAGTATTGGATACGGATGCCAAGGGCACGATTCATCTGGCGTGGATTGATAAGCGCGTGGTTCAGACTGCCAATAAGCAGGGTAATAAAAAATTGGGGGGTTCGATTGCCTATGCTAGCTCAAGCGATGGTGGTGTGCGCTTTCAACCTGAAACTATCGTGAATCAAGAAAGCTGTGAATGTTGTCGCATCGGTATGGCCTTAAATCCGCAGCAATTTCCTGTATTAGCCTACCGGGGAATATTTCCAGGTGGGGTGCGTGATCAGGCGTCCCAAGTGCTCTCTTTCAAGCAGAACACCTCAGAGGCTTTACCGACGAAAGCAAATGAAGGCATAGGCCCAATTCAGCGAGTGGCGATCGATCATTGGAAAACGGATGTTTGCCCACATCATGGGCCAGCAATAGCGATTACTGATACGGGAACAACCCATGTTGCTTGGTTCACTCAGGGCAGTGCACGACAAGGTGTTTTTTATGCTCATTCGAATAATGAAGGCAAGACCTATTCACCCCCACGTCAGTTAGGTAACGCGAATAGGAATGTAGCCCGTCCGTATTTATTAACTTCTGGTAAGGAAGTATGGCTCGTGTGGAAAGAATTTGATGGCGAAAAGGCAATTATTTTTTTACAGCACTCTAATGATGATGGCAAGACTTGGTCGGCTGCTAAACCGATTGCTGAAGCGGTAGGCTATACCGATCATCCTTTGCTCATTCATCAAGGCAAGCAGGTATTTTTATCCTGGCTGACACGTGCTAAAGGTTATCAACTATTATCGATTGGACAGGCAGAATGAAGCGCTATTTAATCATGTTGGCAGCCACATTTTTTATGTTGCAAGCTGCGCAAGTTGGGCTAGCTAAAGAGCCAGTAAAAGCCTATCAAAATGGCACCTGGGCACAGCTCACTAAAGCAAATGTAGATGGGCCACTGGCAGTGCACTTTTGGGGGGTGACTTGTGCACCTTGTATGGCAGAAATGCCGCAATGGGGTCAATTTCTCAGTCAAAATAAACAAGCCAAAGTGATATTTGTACAGGTCGACGATGTACCGCCAGAGATGGTACAAAAAATGTTGCAGCGGGCAAAATTACAGAATGCAAATAATTTTTCTGTTTTTCAACCCTTTGATGACGCGATGCGTTATGAGGTTGATCCTAAATGGCATGGTGAAACGCCAATTACGATTTTGATTGATAAAAATGGGCAGTGGCTGCGCAAAACCGGTCCGGTTCAATTCGCTGCATTAAAGGCTTGGTTTTTAAAACAGCAATAATCAACTTAGCTATTTATTTTTAACGAGTAGGAGAAGCAAATGAATTCAAGAAAACAAAAACGCCACATGCTGCAGGTAGTAATGCTTGTCAGTAGCATCGCATTAGCCTTTAGTGTCGGCGCACAAGATGCGCAAGTCGGTAAAATAAAAATTGAGGGTGCATATACGCGCACTACCGTGCCGGGACAAAAAGTGGCGGGCGGTTTTATGAAAATAATTGATCAAGGAGCAGCCGATCAATTAATCGGCGCTAGCTCGTCGGTGGCCGATGAGGTACAACTGCACACGATGTCGATGGAAGGTAATACGATGCAAATGCGTCAAGTAAAGGCCATTGATGTGCCCGCTGCTGGTGCAGTCGAATTAAAGCCCGGTGGCTTGCACTTAATGCTGATTGGCATTAAGACTCCCTTAAAAGCAGGTGACTTGATTGCCGTGAAATTAAAATTTGCTAAAGCAGGTGAGGTAGAGGTGAAGCTACCCGTGCAACCGATGGGTCACACGGGCGCGCATTAAGTATTGGCTTAGGTATTTTCTAGCCTAAGTTCAAGTCAGTCACTGCACCTTTGCTGGCGCTGCTAGCAAGGTAAGCATACTTGGCTAAAAGGCCGCGGGTATAACGGGGCTTGGGTTGCTTCCAAGCGGCGCGACGTTTGGCAATTTCAGCTTCGCTCACATTCAGTTGAATGAGTAATTTGTTTGCGTCGATCGTTACTGAATCACCTTCTTCGATTAAGGCAATCGTGCCGCCAACAAATGCTTCCGGTGCAACGTGTCCAACGACCATTCCCCATGTGCCCCCGGAGAAGCGACCATCGGTAATTAAGCCTACGGATTCACCGAGGCCTTGGCCAACTAGGGCTGAAGTGGGCGCCAACATTTCGCGCATACCTGGACCACCCTTAGGACCTTCGTACCGAATAATCATGACATCTCCCGGTAGAATTTTTTGCGCCATGATCGCAGCCATAGCATCATCTTCAGAATCAAAAACGCGGGCTGGACCCGTGATCGATGGGTTTTTCAAACCCGTAATTTTTGCCACACAGCCTTCAGGCGAAAGGTTACCTTTTAAAATCGCTAAATGTCCGTGAGGATATAAAGGGTTATCGAGGGTGCGGATCACGTTTTGATCAGCGCGCGGCACTGAAGGGACATCTTTTAAAACTTCAGCAATGGTTTTGCCGGTAATGGTGATGCAATCACCATGGAGTAAACCCCCATCGAGCAAAATTTTCATCACTTGGGGAATACCACCAGCTTGATGTAAGTCAGTTGCTAAATAATTCCCTGAAGGCTTCATGTCGACGATGACGGGAACGCGTTTACGAATACGCTCGAAATCATCAATTGTCCAATCAATTTCTGCAGCACTGGTAATGGCCAAGAAATGCAACACTGCATTGGTTGATCCACCAACTGCCATGATCACACTGACGGCATTTTCAATCGATTTTTTTGTGATGATGTCACGGGGGCGTAAATTATTTTTAATCGCCTCAACTAAAACAATCGCTGACTCATGGGCGCTGGCGACTTTTTCAGCATCTTCATTGGCCATGGTTGAGGAGTAGGGCAAGCTCATACCTAGCGCTTCAAAAGATGAGCTCATGGTGTTAGCGGTATACATACCACCGCAAGAGCCACTGCCAGGACAGGCGTGTTGTTCGACGCCTTTGAGGTCAATTTCACTTAAGCGTCCAGAGGTAAATTCACCCACTGCCTCAAATGCAGAAACAATATTGAGTTCTTTGCCTTTGTAGTGACCGGGTTTAATCGTACCGCCGTAGACGTATATACCCGGCACATTGGTGCGCGCTAAGGCCATCATGCCGCCCGGCATATTTTTATCGCATCCACCGATGACAACGACCCCGTCTTGCCACAAGCCGTTGACACAGGTTTCAATACTGTCGGCAATAACTTCGCGTGAGACGAGAGAATATTTCATCCCTTCTGTGCCCATACCAATACCATCGGAAACGGTAGGGGTACCAAATACTTGGGCTTTAGCGCCCGCTTCCTCAAGCGCTGTAATCGCAGCATCAGCCAATTTCTGCAGGCCACTATTGCATGGGGTAATCGTCGAATGGCCATTGGCTACGCCGACCATGGGTTTGATAAAGTCCTGCTCTTGATAGCCCATGGCGTAGTACATTGACCGATTGGGCGCACGGGCTACGCCCTCCGTAACCATTCTTGAACGCGAATTGAGGGGGCGGTCGGCGCTATTACCTTTAGGGCTGACAGGACTTTTATTTGTCATATAACTTCTCCAAAATATGCACTTTATAGGCATGCAAAAGACGGCTAAAGTAAGACTTTACAAGATTTATGCTGGGCTTACCCCTAGGGCTACTATCCTTTAGATAAAATTATTGTTTTAATCATCAGCTAATCATGAGCAAGAAAAAGATACCAACGATTCGTTCTTTGGCATTTATTGAGGCCAGGGAGAGGCTTGGCCTGAGTACGGAGGTATTGGCGCTCAGTGCCTGTCTCTCAAAAAAGCAAATTGAGCAAATTGAGAATGGTGAGCAAAGTGCATTTTATTCAGCCGCATTAAAACTGCGTTCGGCCCAAAAAGTTGCCACCATTTTGGGTTTAGAGGAAGCAGATTATCTTGAGGTAGAAATTGAAGCCCCGCCAGCCCCAGCTGCTGTTGTCCTATCTGAACCAGAGCCAACACCAACGCTTGCACCCACTCCTTTACCAGTCTTAGAAATAGAAATAGAAATAGAAAAAGACAAGGTATCAACCCCGATTTTAAAACCAGGTACTGCGCCCACCGATTTACAAATAAAAGATAAGCAGAGAAAATTATTTTTGTATGCCAGCGTTGCCGCAGCTTTTGTTTTTGCGATTATTCATTTTGGTAACGACGTCGTAACAGTATCTGCACCTGTTCCTGCAGCACCACTTGTTGCAGCACCCGCATTAATTAAAGAAGAGCCTAGTCCGGCACCTGAGCCAACCCCAGTTGCCATGATTGAACCTAATGCTAAGCCTACTGCTGTCGTTAGTGATGCAGCTTGCCCCAAACCAGAAAATAATCCAGTAATGTATAAAACGGGTTCGCCAAGTAAGGCTGGTGATATGGTCTATGTACAAAGCTTAAGCCAGCAAGTGGTTTGTGTCATTGATGCAGCTGGCAAAGAACAGAGTAAGACGCTCGAGGCGGGCGCCTCTTATTCGTTTTATGGCGCCCCACCATTCAAACTTTTGACGGCGAATTTAGCGCAAACCGAGATTTTTTTTCAAGGTCTACGCGTAAGACCGAGCAACCCTGAAGCAAAAACGCTTATCTTAGAAGAGACGAAGCTTTAAATTGCCGATTCGTTAGCTTCGCCTGTACGAATGCGAATGACTTGCTCAACTGAGGTGACAAAAATTTTGCCATCACCAATTTTGCCAGTATGTGCTGCTTTCGTAATCGCCTCGATAACACGCTCGACTGAATCATCTGCTACGACAACCTCTACTTTTACCTTTGGTAAAAAATCGACCACATATTCTGCGCCACGATACAGTTCAGTATGGCCTTTTTGACGGCCAAACCCTTTGACTTCGGTAACGGTTAAGCCAGTAACGCCAACGTCTGCCATGGCTTCGCGCACTTCGTCCAGCTTGAATGGTTTAATGATAGATGTAATGAGCTTCATCTAATTCTCCTCAATAGATTTGATAATCATACCCTTAGATCCAGGAACTTAGGCGCGAAACGCCGAAGTAATGGGATAACGCCAATCACGACCAAAGGCACGGTTGGTGATGCGCACGCCTGGAGGGGCTTGGCGCCGCTTATATTCATTGAGTTTAATGAGACGTGTCACCTTTTCAACACTTGCAGCATCGAAACCGGCAGCAACGATCTCGGCAAGCGATTGATTTTGTTCCATGTAACGTTCCAAAATAGCGTCCAGTACTTCGTAACTGGGTAAGCTATCTTGATCAGTTTGGTTATCGCGTAATTCAGCTGATGGCGCCCGCGTGAGAATGCGCTCAGGAATAATTGGATTCAGTTGATTGCGATAACGACATAGTTTGTATACCAAGGTTTTAGCAATATCTTTAATCACCGCAAAGCCCCCGGCCATATCGCCATAAAGCGTGCAATAACCGACTGCCATCTCACTTTTATTGCCCGTAGTTAACACTAAGCGGCCCGTTTTATTCGAGAGTGCCATCAATAATGTGCCACGCACCCGCGCTTGAATATTTTCTTCTGTTGCATCGGGCGCTAAGCCAGTAAATTGTTCTGCTAAGGCCTCTTCTAATGCAGCTACTGGCTGACTAATGGGAATTTCATCGTATTGCACGCCGACATTCTTAGCGAGTTCGCGCGCATCCAACCATGAAATATCAGCCGTATAGGGCGAAGGCATCATCACTGCACGGACTTGATCAGCACCCAGCGCATCCACAGCAATCGCCAATACCAGTGCTGAATCGACGCCGCCAGAGAGACCGATGATCACGCCAGAAAAATGATTTTTATGCACGTAATCGCGCACACCCATCACTAAGGCTGCATACACTTGCGCCTCAATGGAATTAGCGTTCTCGGAATTAGCAGCAAGCGCAGTCACTTCACCTTCCGGCTCTCCAAGTGCAGTGACGTTGACTAGCCCCAGACCACTTTCAAATTGGGGCATGGTAAAAACAGTTTGACCTTGGGAGTTCATCACAAAAGAGCCCCCATCAAATACCAATTCATCTTGCCCACCCACCATATTCACGTATGCCAAGGGCAGTTTGGTAAGGCTCACTTGTTCCCGCAACACAGTGAGGCGCAAGGTATTTTTTTCCAGGTGGTAGGGCGATGCATTTAATACAGCCAATAAGCGCGCCCCCGCATTTTTAGCTTGGAGGGCAGGACCCTCATGCCACGCATCTTCACATAAGAGTAGACCAATCGGTACGCCATCGACCTCAAAGATGCAAGGCCTATCTCCAGGGACAAAGTAACGCACCTCATCAAACACTTCATGATTTGGCAATTGTTGTTTAGCGTAGCAAGCGATGACTTTGCCATCGCGTAAGACAGAGGCACAATTTTGCAGGCCTGCTGCAGAACGCTGGGGATGCCCAACAACAACAGAGAGGTTTGGGTATGCGCCCAAGACTTTGCAGAGCTCGGCTAGGGTATTTTCTGCTGCGGTAATAAATGCTGGGCGCAGCAAAAGATCTTCTGGCGGATAGCCAGTTAAGGCTAACTCTGGGGTGAGCAGGAGTTTGGCGCCTGCTGCGTGGGCAGCCTGCGCTGCACTGGCAATCAAGGCTGCATTGCCCTCTAAATCGCCTAATTTAGGGTTTAGTTGCGCTAAGGCAAGTGTGATCAAACCCTTTTTTCCTCTTGGTAACGTTTAACCCCCGCAAGTATCTCTTGGTGGGCTTCGGCTACGCCGCCCCAACCGCTCACTTTGACCCATTTACCCACCTCGAGGTCTTTGTAATGTTCAAAAAAGTGCTTAATTTGATTTAGGCGTAAGGGATTCATATCTTCTGGCTTTTGCCAGTGGGTATAAATCGACAGAATACGGTCTTCTGGTACGGCTAATAGCTTAGCGTCATGCCCAGCCTCATCTTCCATCTGCAAGAGGCCGATAGCCCTACAGCTGACAACTACCCCAGGAATTAGTGGGAAAGGGGTGATTACCAGCACATCTACGGGGTCGCCATCGCCAGCGATAGTTTGGGGAATATAGCCATAATTACAGGGGTAATGCATCGCAGTGCCCATAAAACGGTCGACAAAAATAGCCCCCGTTTCCTTGTCTACCTCATATTTAATGGGGTCGGCGTTCATCGGAATTTCAATAATCACATTGAAGTTGGTGGGTGAATTTTTGCCTGGGGTGACATTATCAAGACTCATGAGGGTTTTTCCGGAAAAAATTAGTGGATACCCTGATATTAGCAAAGTGAGAAGTTATAGTTTGTGTTGGATACTTCTATGGTTCGTTTTTTTGGAGATTGAAGCTATGAGTAATGTCACATTAGGCCTGTATTTTTCTTTAATCTGCGGTGTTATTGCCGTTCTGTATGGCTTTTTGATGCGGCGCTGGATTTTGAAACAAGATACCGGCAACGCCAAAATGGAAGAAATTGCCGCGGCAATTCAGCAGGGCGCAGCCGCCTATCTCTCACGCCAGTACAAAACGATTGCGATCGTCGGCATCGTGCTGACGATTTTGATTGCGCTATTTTTAGACATTGCCACTGCCATGGGGTTTGTTCTGGGCGCAGTATTATCTGGCGCTTGTGGCTTTATTGGCATGAATGTGTCGGTCAGAGCGAATGTACGCACGGCACAAGCAGCGACTGTCGGTATGAACGAAGCGCTTAATGTCGCCTTTAAAGGCGGCGCAATTACCGGTATGCTGGTGGTTGGCTTAGGCCTGCTTGGAGTGGCTTTATTTTTCATGTTTCTGGTTTCCATCGGCGGCGGCCAAGATCTCTCGGCGGTATTGCACCCCTTAATTGGTTTTGCCTTTGGTTCTTCCCTCATTTCAATTTTTGCGCGTTTGGGAGGCGGTATTTTTACTAAGGGCGCCGATGTGGGAGCCGACTTAGTGGGTAAAGTTGAAGCGGGTATTCCCGAGGATGATCCCCGTAACCCTGCCGTTATTGCCGATAACGTCGGTGATAACGTCGGTGATTGCGCAGGGATGGCAGCTGACTTATTCGAAACGTATGCAGTGACCTTAATTGCAACGATGGTTTTGGGCGCCATGATGGTTTCAGGCGCACCTATTGCGGCCATTATTTATCCCTTAGTCTTGGGCGGTATTTCGATTATTGCTTCGATTATTGGCTGTTCATTTGTCAAAGCCACGCCTGGCATGAAAAATGTGATGCCAGCTTTATATAAAGGCTTGATCGTAGCGGGTGTACTTTCTTTAATTGCGTTTTATTTTGCGACCCAATTTATTATTCCCGACGATGCTTTAGGAATTCCTGGCAGTCAATGGCGTTTATTTGGCGCAACGGTAGTTGGCTTATTGCTCACCGCCGGTTTAGTGTGGATTACGGAGTACTACACGGGTACGGATTTCAAACCAGTGAAGCATATTGCAGAAGCATCGACTAAAGGTCATGGCACAAACATTATTGCCGGCTTGGGTATTTCGATGAAGTCAACCGCGATCCCAGTCATTTTTGTGTGTATTGCAATTTATGCGGCGTATTGGTTGGCTGGTATTTTTGGCATCGCAATTGCAGCTACTTCCATGCTCTCGATGGCTGGCATTGTGGTGGCACTGGATGCGTATGGCCCGATTACCGATAACGCAGGTGGCATTGCTGAGATGGCGGGCTTACCCCAAGCCGTGCGCGATATTACAGATCCTTTAGATGCAGTTGGTAATACGACTAAAGCAGTGACCAAAGGTTATGCAATTGGTTCAGCAGGTTTAGCGGCACTGGTTTTATTTGCTGATTACACCCATGCGCTTGAAGCGATTGGTCAACAAGTTACCTTTGATTTATCCAATCACTTAGTAATTATTGGCCTTTTTATTGGCGGCATGATTCCTTACTTGTTTGGTGCGATGGCCATGGAAGCAGTGGGTCGTTGCGCAGGTGCTGTAGTCGATGAGGTGCGCCGTCAGTTCCGCGATATTCCCGGCATTATGGATGGCACTGGTAAACCTGAGTACGGCAAAGCAGTCGATATGTTGACTACAGCTGCGATTAAGGAAATGATTATTCCTTCGCTCTTGCCAGTTGTGATTCCGATTGTGGTTGGTCTGTTATTAGGACCAGCTGCCTTGGGCGGCCTGTTAATGGGCACGATCGTTACAGGCCTGTTCGTGGCGATTTCAATGTGTACAGGTGGTGGCGCTTGGGATAATGCCAAGAAATACATCGAAGAAGGTAACTATGGTGGCAAAGGTTCTGAGG
>Ga0207954_1000527_pt1 | contig 13096 bp, 9 predicted proteins | sample CryBogmetaGMA0M_FD_184547 | JGI IMG/M metagenome (GOLD analysis project Ga0207954, IMG submission 184547) | Freshwater microbial communities from Crystal Bog, Wisconsin, USA - MA0M (SPAdes) | ecosystem: Environmental > Aquatic > Freshwater > Lake | place: Crystal Bog, Wisconsin, USA | collected... | reverse complement strand
TGCACCGCCCACGAGCAGGGCACGTATCTCATGCGGACGAGTTACCCGCAGATCAACAGCATTCGACATCCGTCGTTCGGCTCGTGGGCGGTGCACGTGCTCGGCAAGCGGAGCCGCGACCTGCCGGGCTACGTGCTCGTGGGCAACGGCAACGAGCATCCGGGCTGCGGCTTCCTCGACCCGGCGGTCACGCCGGTGCCGCTGGCCGATCCGCAGCGGGGCCTCGAGAACATCGTCCGGCCGCCGTACCTGTCGGCGGCCAACTTCGAGCGCCGCCTGTCGCTCGCCGAACGCATCGACCGCGATTTCAAGCAGCGGTATGCGGGCCGGCAGATCGAGGCCTATGACCGCATGTACGCCGATGCGGTGCGGCTCATGGGGAGCGGCGACCTGGCGGCGTTCGACATCGGCAGGGAGGACGAGAAGACCCGCGAGCGTTACGGGATGACGAAACTCGGGCAGGGCTGCCTGCTCGCGCGGCGGCTCGTCGAGTCGGGCGTGCGGTGCGTGGAAGTCGAGATGGGGGGCTGGGACATGCACCGCGACCTCTGGGAGGAGCTGCCCGAGTCGGTCGGCCAGCTCGACGGCGCGATGGCGGCGCTCCTCGGCGACCTCGAGGCCCGCGGGCTGCTCGCGACGACGCTCGTGGTGCTGGCGACGGAGTTCGGCCGGTCGCCGAAGGTCAACGAGAATGCCGGCCGCGACCACCACCCGGCCGTCTTCTCGTGCGTGCTCGCCGGGGCGGGAATCAAGGCGGGCGTGGTGCACGGGGCGTCGGACGCCCGCGGCCACTCCCCCGACCGCGACGCGGTGAGCGTGGGCGACTTCAACGCCACGATTGCCAAGGCCTGCGGCCTGCCGGTGGACAAGGAGTTTTTCGCGCCGAACGGCCGCCCCTTCAAGATCGGCCACGACGGCACACCGGTGGCCGCGGTCCTGGCGTGACGAACGGCTACCGCGTCGCGGACGTCCGCTCCCGAGGCGCGTCAGCCGCACCCGCACGTGCCGCCGCCGCAGGCCGATGCCCGCCGGGCGGCGAGCCGGGCCTCGATCGCCAGCGATGAGGGCGTGATCGACAGCCCGCCGAGCGCGGTGCAGCGGAGTTCCCGCGGCATCTGCTCCGCCACCCGCTTGGCGGTCGCCACGACCTCGTCGAACGGGATCACTTCCGCGAAGCCCGCCAGCGCCATGTTGGCACAGGCCAGCGCGTTCGCGGCGGCCATCGCGTTCTTACCGAGGCACGGCACCTCCACCCGGTTGCCCACCGGATCGCACACGAGTCCGATCATGCTCTGCATGGCCAGCGACGCGGCCGCCAGCGACCGCTCGAGCGGCCCGCCGGCCAGCGTGACGATGGCCGCGGCCGCCATCGCCGCCGCCGACCCGCCCTCCGCCTGACAGCCTCCCACTTCCGCCGCGAACGACCACGGCGTGCAGATGAAGACGCCCACGAGCCCGGCCGCCAGGAGCCCCCGGGCCATCGCCTCCTCGTCGAGCCCGAGTTCCTCGGCCACGGCGACCACCGCCGCCGGCAGGGCGGCGCAGGCTCCCGCCGTCGGTGCGGCCACGATCACGCCCATCGAGCTCTTCACGTCCATGAGCGCCGTGACCGCCAGCACGATCCGGTCGAGCAACCCGCTCCCGACGAGCCGTCCGGCGGCGAGGGCCGCGGCGTAGGCCGGTGCCTGGGCGGGAAGCACGCGATCGTCGTACGACGTGCCGGCGATACCCGCCGCGATCGACGCCCGCAGAAGCCGTACGATCGCGACCATGCGGGCGATGACATCCCGCTCGTCGAGCCCTCCCCGCTGCATCTCGTAGGCCACGGCGTGCCGCCAGAGCGGCAGTCCCCGGCCGGCATCGACGGCGAGAAGCTCCACCGCGGAGGAGAAGGGCACGGACGCCCCGGGGCGGGTGAGCACCGGCAGCACCGGGGCGAGCCTGTGAACCGCGGAGGCGAGGCCGACGACGTCGCCGAGCACCGCCGCGTCGAGCGCTTCGAGCGACCGCACCCGCACCAGCCAGCCGCGCGACGATTCGACCGGCGGCTGCGCGTCCACCGCGGGGCCCGCGCGCGAAACGACGCGGCCCGCGATGTCGGCCGCCACCGCTCGGGACGCGGCGACGACCAGCGTTTCGTGGCAGTCGCCATGGATCGACACCGCGTGCCCGTCGACGTCCACCACCTCGATCATGCCGCCGCCCGTGGAAATCGCCCGCAGGGATCGTTCCGCACTGCCGCGCCTGAGCCGGAGCCGGTAGGTGTTGGGGTGCGGGTCGCCCGTGTCCACCGTCTCGATCCGCACCTGCGTCCCCGCGGCGCGGAGCGCCGCGGCCGAGTGGGGGAGCCGCGCATCGGCGGCGTCCCAGCCGAGCAGGCCGCCGAACAGCCCCATGTCGGAGCCCTGCGAGTCGTGCGTCGTCGGCAGCGATCCCGACCGGTCGAACTCGACGAGCACGTCGTCAGGCGTGCCCCCCACGAGGTCGCGGGCGAGCAGGCCGATTCGCAGCGCCGCCGCGCAGTGCGAACTCGAGGGCCCGCGCATCACGGGGCCGATCACGTCGTTGAAGATGCTCACGAGCATCGGGCCACTCCGTCTCGGGGGCCGCCGGTCACGACCCGCCGCCGGGGCGGGACGGGTGCTGCGGCAGAGGCTCCTCGCGCATCCCCCATGCCGCCGCGACCATCTCCGCCGTCGCCGGATCGTGCCGCAGGAGGTCGGCCTTCGTGAACGGGAAGAAGTCGTTGCGGCTGAAGAAGGCCTCGGTCGCCTCGGCGAAGAACTCCTGCGGGTTCGTCAGCGCGTAGGCCCGCTCCGTCGTCTGCGGCCGGCCCGTTCCGAGCCACCGCTCCACGCGGTCGTAGAGCCCGGCAGCCTTGGCCCGTTCGTAGCTCTTCGCGATGTCCGCGTTGTCGAAGCCGTTCGGCAGGACGCGGTGATGGTAGGCATGCGCCAGTTCGTGCAGCACGAAGTTCGGCATCCGGTCGGTCTCGGCGGCGAACGTCGGAATGTTCGTGAACTCGACCCCGCGGGCCATGCCGGGATCGCGGCCGTGCTCGCGGAGCCAGCCGGGATCGGGGTGATACTCCGCCTTCGGCTTCACGCCTGCGTACTCCGGCGAGAAGTAGAGCGGCACTTCCCGCAGCGTGGCGACGGCCGCGGCGGGCACCACCCGCTCGATCTCCGCGAGTTGCCTGTCGAGCAGCTCGAGGGCCCGCGCGGTGGCGTCGGGCTCCGCGTTCGCGAGGCTCGTGCTGACATGGACGGTCCAGCCGCGCACGGGCCGCGATGTGAGGGCGGCCTCCGTCTCGGGGATCCGTCGGTCGCGGTCGGCATCCTTGAGCGCCTTCACGAGCGCCCCGCGCTCTCCTCGATCGAGGGCGGTCGGCGACTTCGACGGCTTGCCCGTGTAGGCCTCGTAGATGTCGTTCATGGTCCAGCTGTCGCTGCGCTGGATCGGCATCGGCAACTCGGTGTGATCCGACGATTTGAGGTTGCCCATCGGGTTGCGGTGCCATGCATAGCGGTAGGCCACCGGCGCGGGCACGAACGGGCTCGACAGATGGATCATGGAACGGCTCGACGGCTTGCCGTTGACCTGCGGATAGCGGGCGGTCGCCGGATGGAACCTCCTGTCGGCCCCCGCGACGGCGAAGCCCTCGATCGGCCCGTCGTGGAACGGCTGGGCGTCGCTGTCGAGCGTCACGACGAGCTCGCTCCCCTCGACCTTCATCTCCCGGATCATGGGCGGAAGCCAGCGCAGCCGCTTGTCGTACTGCGTCGCCAGCGCCCAGCGGGCCAGCCGCTCACCGCCCGGGATCTTGATCTGCGGGTGGTACCACGAGCGGCGGAGATCGTCGCTGCTCGCGAAGCCGACGGCCTTGTCGCCGGCCGCGCGCAGGTCGAGGAAGGTGAGGAGGTGGGCCTCGCGGATGAAGCAGCCGTTGTCGGCGAGGCCCGTGAGAAAGTTCTCCAGCGACTGCGGCTCCTGCTCGGTGCACAGCGAGAGGATGCCGAACGGCATGCGGGCGTCGTCGAACGTGCGCCGCCAGGCCTCGATCATCCGCGGGAACACCTGGCGGTAGAGCACGCCCCCCCGCGTCGTCTCGCCGAGGGCGTTGTTGTAGCCCTGGTGCCAGATCGCCCCCTTCACCCGGAGGCCGGTCATCGTCGCGAGCATGCCGCCGTGGCAGTTGCCCGGGCGGTTCATGTCGAACGCCGGCCCGGGGGCGAGGTCGGTCGGTTCCTTCTCCTCCGGCCCGGCCTTGCCGGCCTTCACGCGGTCGCGGAACCGGGCGACGCGCTGCTCGAGATCGGCCTCTGGATCCCATGCCGCGACCCTGGCGTCCCACGCGTCGAGCTCGGCCTTCACCTCGGGGGTGTCGATGGAACGGAGCACATCGATCGGCGTCCATGCCTCCAGCCGCGTGCCGCCGCGAGACACGTCGATCATGCCGATCGGCACCTGCGCGGCCATCGCCAGTCGCCGCGCGAACACATACCCGATCGCCGAGAACTCGCGGACCGTCTCGGGCGAGCAGACGTCCCAGGAGCCCTTGCGGAAGTGCCGGCCGTCCCAGTCGCTCCATTCTTCGAGGCGGGCGAAGTTCGCGGTGGGCGTTTGGCTTGCGCCCTGGGGGATCGTGAGGAGCCGGATGGTCGGGAAGTTGGCCGACGCGATCTCGAGGTCGCCCCCTTCGACCTTCGAGATCGGAAACTCCATATTGCTCTGCCCACCACACACCCAGACGTCGCCGAGGAGGACGTCGTCCAGCGTGACGGTGGCCGCCTGGCCCGCGACGACCATCGTGCGCGGCTCGGCGCTCGCAGGCAGCGCGGGGAAGGTCACTCTCCACGAGCGGTCAGCCGCCGCGGTGGCCGCCTGCTCCCTGCCGTCGAACGTGACGGTGACGGTTTCGCCGGGAGCGGCCTGTCCCCACACGGTGATCGGCCGGTCGCGCTGGAGCACCATGTGCGACTGGAACAGGTGATGCACCGCGAGTCCGTCCGCCGTGGCCGGGCTTTCGACGACGTCCTCACCCCGCGGCAGGGCGTCGCGCTCGGCGATCGCGGGGCTCACCGCGAGGCCGCAGGCGACGATCGTTCCCCATCCCACCACCCGATCGAGCCTGCGCTGCATCGCGTCGCCCTTTCCCGCTGGAGAGTTGACCTGCCCGCGTCGGCGTCGCCGTACGCGACGCTACTCGCTCCGCACGAGCGCGGGCAGCCAGCTGCAGAGATACCAGCCGCGCGGCGTCGTGAGCTCGGCGATCGCGGCCAGATCGACGCGGCCCGCCGCCGCGTTGCCGCCGAGCACCTCGTCGAGGAGCCCCTTCGGCCGCGAATACTTCACCGCCCGCGCGGTCGATTCGGTGAGCCCCGCGAGCTCCACGGCCCGGGCGATCGCGTCCTCGACGAAGCCGAGCCGGTCGACGAGCCCGGCCTCGAGCGCCTGCCGCGCCGTGAACACCTGCCCGGTCGCCACCCGATCGACGGCGGCCTCGTCGAGCTTCGGCCGCCCCTCCTTCACGATCTCCTTGAAGCGGCGGAACATGTCGTCGACGAGCTCCTGCAGGAGGGCCCGCTCCTTCTCCGCGACCTCCGGGGGGCGGTCTTTCGTGGGGCTGAGCATCTCCTTGAGCGGGCCGCTCGCGATCGAGTCGTCGCGGACGTCGAGCCGCTTGAGCGCCTGCGAGAGGTCGAAGTGCGGGATGATCACGCCGATCGACCCGGTGAGCGTGGCGGGCTCGGCGAAGATCACATCGTCGCGGCCGCGGTTGGCCATCGCCACGTAGTAGCCGCCGCTCGCCGCGATGCCCCCCATGCTCACGACCACGGGGAGGTCGCGCTTGCCGGCGAGCGTCTTCAGCCGGTGATGGATCTCGTCGCTCCCGCTCACCGTGCCGCCGGGCGAGTCGACGCGGAGCACGATCGCCTTCACCGCCGGGTCGTCCTCGATCTGGTCGAGCTGGGCCCGGACGAAGCCGTCGCCGCCGAGGATCGCTCCCGAGACGCTCACGATGGCCACCTTGTCGGCGGCCGATTTCGACAGCGAGTGGTACTTCTCGACCACCCGCGCGTCGCGCTGGAAATACTGGGCGAACGCCCCGGCGCTCGCGAGGGCCGACAGCACCGCGACCCCCGCGATGATCCACGCCAGCCGGGTGCTCCACCGGCCCCATCGCCCCGACTGCTCCAGAATCACGCGGGTCGGCGGCTGCCTCGATTCGATCTCCATGTGGCTCGAACGCCTCCAGGATGGACGGTGCGGGCGGAACGGCGACGCGGGGTCGCGAGAGCGGGATTGTACGGCAGTCGTCCACCCCGCGTCGTGCGTGCGGTTGCCAGGTTCGAGCCGCTGCCGCTACCCTTGCCGGTTCGCGGCCGATCCGCGAGCCGGCCGCCGGAAAGCGAGACAGGAGCCCCGCCACGTGTTCGTCTGCGTCAGCACGGAATGCCTCCCCGACATGCCGCTGGCAGCCGCCATGGAGCGGCTCGCCGAACTGGAGTTCACGGCGGTCGAACTGGACGTGCACGAGCAGGGCGGGCACCTCCAACCCGCCAAGGTGGCGGCCAACCCCGAGGCTGCCGTCGCCGAGTGCAGCGACCTGCAGCGTCTGCGGCCGGTCGCCGTGTCGTTCGCGGCCGCCGAGACCCCGGAGGTCTACGACCACTTCTCCGCCTGCTGCCGCCTGGCGAAATCGCTCGGGGTGGTGACGATGGTGGTCGAGGCGTCGGAGCTGGGCACGCCGTTCAACGGTGAGATCGAGCGGCTGCGGAAGCTCGTGGCGATCGCCTCGGGCCTCGGGGCCATCGTGGCCGTGAAGACGTCCGCGGGGCGCATGACTCAGGACGTCGAGACGACGGCGTCGCTGTGCCGCAACGTGCCGGGCCTCGGCGTGACGCTCGACCCCAGCCACTTCATTTACGGACACAAGAAGCCGGTGTCGTGGGAGCCGATCCTCAAGTACGTCGCCCACGTGCACCTGCGCGACACGAAGCCCGACACGTTCCAGGTGCGGGTCGGCCAGGGCACCGTGGAGTACGGCAAACTCCATGGCCAACTCGAGCGCGTGGGCTACAAGCGGGCGCTGTGCGCCCACATGCCGCCGCTCGAAGGCGTCGACCAGGTGGCCGAGCTTCGCAAGATGCGGCTCCTGCTCGAGAGCCTGCTGTAAACACGCCAGCACCGCCCTCGTGGCCGGTGCTGGCTGAGTCCTTGGGCCGGCCATCCAGGCCGGCGGCTGTGGGTGCGGCCGTGCCCTCACCACCGGAGAATCACTGCGGGAACGTGCTCGCGGCGCTCCGTTACCGCACGGTGCCGGTCGCCTCCGCGCGGCTGGCCATCTCGGCGTAGTTCTTCGACTGCTGCTCGTCGCCCTGCTCCGCGTACATCGTCGCCAGGTTGCCGTAGGCGACCGCCAGGGCCCGCTCCTCGAGCTGGCTCTTGTCGACGGCGGTGACCATGAGATCGACCCCGCGACGGCTGAGCGTGACGGCGTCCTCGCGCCTTTCCACCTGCCAGTAGGAGATCGCCATGCTCACGTACGACTCGCCGAGGCGGCCGAGCTCACCGTCGCGTTCGAAGCCGTCGTTGTCGTTCCACAGCGGGATCGCGCGGTCGAACCACGTGACCGCCGTCGCGTGGTCGCCCCGCTGCAGGCTGTGCATGATGCCGATGCGGAACATCAGCTCGCCGACGGTCTTCCGCTCGGCGGCCGTCAGCTCGCGCTGTTCGGCACCCCGCTCGAGGTAGGCCGCCGTGAGCGTGGCGTTGTCGAGCATGTCGGTGGCGTCGCCGCGCTTCTGGGCCGCGGCGAGGGCGTCGGACAGGCCCTGGCCCACCTCCCAGTCGATCTGTCGGCGCCGCCACGGGTCGGCGACGGTGTCACCCATGCGATCGCGGAGTTCGAGCAGACGCTTCACCCACGGGAGCGGCTCGATGGCCTCGGTGGAGCCGGCGGCGACGGCGAGGGCGCCGCGGCAGAGCTGGAGTTCGAGCGTCTGCCGCTCGGCCTCCTCGCCCTTGAAATCCTTGACCACGGCGTCGGCGCGGCTGATCCACTTGGGAATCACCCGGCTCTTCTGCTGCCATGTGCCCTTGGCGATCGCCAGCGCCGTGCCGAGGTGCGCGTCGAGGGTCACCTCGCGGGCCGCGGCCTGCACCGCCGGCGTTCGCTTGGTGAGCAGCGGCGAGGCCAGGCGGATCGCCTCGCCGAACTGCTCGACCGCTTTTTGGTGATCGGGGGTCTTCTGGGCGAGCGTCACGCGGCCGGCGAGCCGGGCCGCTTGGGCGACGACCAGCGGCGAGGCGTTCGGGAGCGACTTCATCCCGTCGAGAACCTTGCCGGCCTCGTCGGGACGGTCGAGGGACAGGAGCACGCCCGCCTGCTTGAGCTTGGTCCAGACATCGTCGGGCTCGAGGCGGATCGCGTTCCGTGCGAGCTTGAGGGCCTGCGTCCACTTGCCCTGGTCGGCGGTGATGGCGAGGAGCAGTCGGTGGGCCCGCACGTGCTGCGGGTCGATCTGGATCGCGTACTGCAGATCGGCGACCGCATAGGCGGAGCACTTCGCGACTTCGCCCTCGGCGCGGAGCACGAACGAGTCGGCATCGAGGGGCTCGATGAGGATCGCCGTGGCGTCGGTGGTGCCGGGGGTGACGCTGAGGATCACGCCGCGCTCCGGAAAGACCTCGCCGATCGCGGCGCCCTCATCGTTGCGGACCGCCACGGTGCGGAGATCGGAGATCTCGAGTTGTCGAGCCAGGTCGGCCACGGGCACGGGCTCCGCAAGCTTGATGCTGATCGACGACACGACGTCGGCATCGATCGTCGCCTCGACGCGGTCGAAGGGATCGATTTTCCAGGACAGGCCCGCACCACCGTCGGGACGGGCGAACGCCTCGCCCGCGCCCCACTCGGCCTCGATCTGCGCGCGGGTCGTCTTGCCGGGCAGAGCGCCGCGGAAGCTGGCCGGGTCGATGGAGAGCGTCGGCATCTCGTCGGGCGTCGCCGCGATCGGTGCCGTCACGATCGGCTTCGGTGTGGCCGCCTCGGTGGCCGACGGCGCCCCGGCATCCGCCGGATCGGTCGGGGCGGCGGGTGTGGACGACTCGCCCGTGCTCGCCTCGCCCTTGGGCGACTGCGCGGTCGCCTCGGTGACGGGTTCCTTGGCCGGCGCGGGCTTGACGAGGTCGGCCGGCTTGGGAAGGGTCGCGACGCGTTCGTTGATCCAGCGGCGGAATCCGCCGGCCTCCACGAGGGACGGCGTTGTGGCGGGCGGCGCCGGTGCCCGGGCCGCGGGCTTCGCGGCAGGAGCGGCGACGGGCTTCAGGTCGCTCCAGTCGGCGACGACTTTGGCGCCGGGGCCGCGGAGGTCGGCGTTGGCCGGTGTCGCAGGGGACGTGTCGGTCTGCACGGCCGGGGTGTTCGTCGTCGCGGGGCCGGCGCTGCTCGTGCCTGCCGAGCCGTAGGATTCGATCCACGCCGGGAGACGCATGAGCGTCCGCGGAGGAGCCTGATCCCCTTCGTTCGCGCACGTGGCCGTCGGGAAACGACAGGCTCCGAGGGCGAGCGATCCGAACAGAACCAGGTGCGAAGCCGAACATCGCAGCGTGGCCACGAGGGTATCTCCTTGAACGGGCGCCAGGAACCGGCCTCGGGAGGTGCTCCCGGAAGCGGCGGGAAGGTAGGGGGAGGAGGCGCACGAGTCCAGACCAGCACGGGGCTCGACGGTGGGCCCGCCGGGCGGCCCGAAAAGACGCTGCGGCCGCGGCAGTTCGGGCTACGATGAAGGCTCCATGGCCCCCTCCCCTCCGCCCTCCGCGATCGCAAGGCCCCATGTGGCGGTGATCGGAAGCGGGCTCGCGGGGCTTGCGGCCGCCGAGGCCCTCCTGGCCGGCGCCGAGCCGCCGGTCGTCACGGTGATCGAGGCGGCGGATCGCGCGGGGGGTGTGCTCGGCACGGTGCGCGAGGGGGGCTGGCTCGTCGAACGCTCGGCCGACTGCTTCCTCGCCGCCCGTCCGGAGGGGCTCGACCTCGTCCGCCGCCTCGGCCTCGAGGGCGAGCTCGTGGGCGTCGACCCACGGGCGCGGCGGGCGCTCCTCTGGCACGCAGGACGCACGATCCCCGCGCCGCCCGGGTTTCGCCTCATGGCGCCCGGCCGGATCGGCGGCATCCTGCGGACGCCCCTCCTTTCGCCCGCGGGGCGGCTGCGGCTCCTCGCGGAGCGGTTCATTCCGGCCCGCCGTCCGGCGTCGCCCGACGAGGACGAGTCGCTCGAGCGTTTCGCCGTGCGGCGGCTCGGACGCGAGGCGTTCGAGCGGCTCGTGCAGCCGCTGGCGGCGGGCATCTGGACCGCCGACCCCGCGCGGCTGAGCATGGCCGCGGCGTGCCCCGAGTTCCTCGCGATGGAGCGTGAGCGCGGAAGCCTGTGGGCGGGGGAACGCGCCCGGCTGGCGGCACAGGCCGGCGCGCCCGAGGCCTCCGGGGCGAGGTACGGCCAGTTCGTCACGCTCGCGTCGGGAATGGAGACGCTCGTCACGCGGCTCGTGGAGCACCTCCGCGGCCGAGGTGCCCGCTTCATGCGTGGCACCGTGGCGACGGTCGCCCGCACGCCGGCGTCACGGTGGCGGATCGCGGGGGACGGGCTCGACGACGGGGCGTGCGACGCCGACGCGGTGATCGTCACGACGCCGGCTCAGGCGGCGGCCGCGACGCTGCGCGGGCTCGACCCAGGGCTCGCCGCCGATCTTGGCGGGATCGACTACGCCGGTTCGTGCATCGTGTCGCTCGGCTTCGCGCGGGCCGACGTCGATCATCCGCTCGACGCCGCGGGGTTGGTCGTTCCCAGGATCGCCGGACGGCGGATCCTCGCGGCGAGCTTCTCGAGCACGAAGTTCCCGCACCGTGCCCCCGACGGCTCGGTGCTCATGCGGGTGTTCGTCGGCGGAGCCCTCGACCCTGCGGCGATGGACCTCGACGACGGAGCGCTCGTCGACCTCGTCCGCCGCGAGGTTGCCGACCTGCTCGGCTGCCGCGGATCGCCCCGACTCGTCCGCGTGGAACGCTGGAGCCGGGCGATGCCGCAGTATCACCTCGGGCACTCGGCCCGGGTGGCCCGCATCGACGCGGCCGTGCGGCGTCATCCGGGGCTCGCGATCGCCGGCGCGGCCTACACGGGCGTGGGCATCCCGCAGGTCATCGCATCGGGGCGGCTGGCGGCCACCACGTGCATGGCCACCACGAACGCCCGCGGGGCGTGAGCCCACGCCTCCGGGCGACGCACCGCGCGGGCACACGGCCTACTTCTTCTTCGCCCCGCCTGCCGGCTTGGCGGCCGCGCCCTCGGCGGCCTCCTCCTTCTTCGGCTTCTTCTTCTTCATCGCAAGCTTCAGCACGCGGACCTTCGGAAGGCCGAGCGGGCTGCGGCCGTCCTGCCAGCGCTCCTGCTCCTTGAGCTTGGCGATCCGCTCGGCACGGCTGAGCACGCCGCGGACGCTCGACGAGCCCTTTCGAATCCTGAGGCTCTTGTCCATCGTCATGGGGGTGATCCTTCGTTTCGCGGACGGTGCGGTGGAACGGCGCTCGCGGCCAGCCACAGGGACGGAGGGCGGCCGCGGAGACCCACGAAAGTACGACCTTCCGCCCGCCGCATCAAGGGCCGGGGCCGACCTCCGGCCGCGGCGGCATTTCAGGCTCGCACCCCGGTAATCGCCGTGAGGAACTTCTCCATCGACGCCGGACGCTTGTCGGGGTCGGCCGCCAGGCACGCCATGATCGCCGTGGCCAGAGGGGGCGGGATGTCGGACCAGTGATCGCGAATGTCGGTGGCGGGCGTGTCGTGGGAGAGTGCCGCCTTGCCGGTGTTGCCCCGTGGCCAGGGCGTCCGTCCCGTGCAGATCTCGTAGGCGGTGATGCCGAACGAGAAGATGTCGATCCGCTTGTCGGCCTGCCGGCGGCGCACCACCTCCGGCGCCATGTAGTTGGGCGTGCCGACACGGTTGCCCGGCTGGAGAAATGCGGGCGTGTCGGGAACGGTGAGGCCGAAGTCGATGAGCACGAGCGTGCCGTCGGGGCGGAGGATGAAGTTGCGTGGACAGATGTCGCGGTGCACGAAGCCCGCCGCGTGCACCGCCGCGATGGCCGTCGCGGCCTGCCGGACCAGGCTCAGCCGCTCGGCCGGCGACAGCGGCTTCTGCGCCGTGAGCAGCGAGTGGAGCAGCGTGCCCTCGACGTACTCGAGGACGATGAACTGGTCGCCGGTCGTGGCCGTGCCCCAGTCGAGCGTCCTCACGATGTTGGGGCCGACGATCCTGGAACCGATCTCGCCCTCACCGGGCTTGTTGAGCGACTTGTACCGGCTCTCCACGGGGGCGGCCTTCGCCGTATCGATGATCTTCAGGCCCTGGATCTGACCCGACTTCAGGTCGCGCACCTTGTAAAAGGTCGACATGGTGCCGGAGGTGCTCTCCCGCATCCGTTCGAACCGCGTCCAGAGATCGACCCTTCCCGACGAGAAGAGGGAGGAGAAGAAATCCCCGAGGCCCATGCCGCCACCTTGTGCCGATCAGTGCTGCTTCAGCGTCGCGAGCTCGGCATGCGCGGCGGCCAGTTCCTTCTCGAGCCTCGGCACCTCGGCCGGGTCATCGGGCTGCTTCTTCGCCCCCGCCAGCTGCTGCTGGAGCTTGGCGATCTTCTGATGGAGCACTTCCAGGCGCTTCTTGTCCTTCTTGTCCATCGGGTTCCTCCGCGTCCGGCCGCCGCGCGTCCCGCGGCGTCCGCTCGATCATCACGCCCCCGTCCGCCCCGAGGCCGACGTTGGGGCCCGTGTGCAGTTGCCGCATCCAGCCCGAGAGGAGGACGACGGCGAGCGTGAGTCCGATCGTCACCGAGAGCCACTTGGCCCGGTCGTTCCGCACCCACTGGGTGCCGGCACCGCGGCCCACGAGGGCGCTGGCGAAATAGAAAGCCACGAGGGCGAGGAGCAGCTTGGCGCCGAAGAGCGAGTGGTACGACGTCTCCCGCATCCACGCGCCTCCCCCCCAGCCCTCCGCCTTCACGCGGGCGTTGAAGAGGAGGAAGTTCGCCAGGCCG
>Ga0207954_1000524_pt1 | contig 13163 bp, 15 predicted proteins | sample CryBogmetaGMA0M_FD_184547 | JGI IMG/M metagenome (GOLD analysis project Ga0207954, IMG submission 184547) | Freshwater microbial communities from Crystal Bog, Wisconsin, USA - MA0M (SPAdes) | ecosystem: Environmental > Aquatic > Freshwater > Lake | place: Crystal Bog, Wisconsin, USA | collected... | reverse complement strand
TCCGCAGCGTCAAGGTGGCACTCGCCGCAACAGGTTGACTGGTCCTTTGACGTGAAGTGCTCGTCGCACGACGCACAGACCCTCTCATGGTGAGAGGCAACTGAGTTCGGTCGCTGTGGGAAGTCGCAGTTCTTGCGATGGTAGTCATCGTCATCGCAGACGCGAACGCCGCGGTCATAGTCCCACTCGCCGGAGCACTTGTGGGCCTCCTGGTCACCGCATGTCCACTGGCCAATCTCGTGGTCGTACACATTGGTGCAGTCGTGTGGGATTGGGGACTCGGTCCCGAACCGCTCAACCCAGCAGTTCGCGCAGTACCCATCGGCGCTGCAATACATATCGTTCCCGCATCCGGGACACTCGCTGGTTTCGTGGGAGAGTGTCTCCTCATTACCCTGAACCAAAGGGTTGTGCTCCAAGCAGCATGGGGCGTTGTAGTAGTTGACGGTCTTGTTGCAGGTAGAATCGATGCAGAAGTAGAGGTGAGGCATTTTGTATGATATCGGCGCCGACGCTAAAAATTGGTTTTGGTCTGTGTGAATCCGTTTTCCACGATTCTCAGAAGCGGGCGCCGATGTCAAAGAGGGCACCGTTGTGCTCATCCCCTTGGAGGGGCATGGTGTAGCTGTCTACGCTACCCGTCTCCCAATAGTCCTGGGTCGGCATGGATGCCATGTAGTTGAGCTCGGCGTCGCTGAAGACTCGCTTGACGCGGACACGGCGCTTGACGACCTGCCAGCCCTTGTTGTCGTCCTCGGTCCATGGCTCGCAGTGGGCTCGGTAGTGGTCGCCTGTAGGGAGGACGAGAGAGTAGGCGGGACGGTCGCGACACTCGCGGAGTCCCTCCACATACTGGCGACGGAGGCGGTCGCGGGTGTTGGGTGATGCGGGGAAGTTGACGGGGTAGCGGGCAAGTGCGAGCTTAGTAAAGGAGTCCATTGTAGATGCTCCCCGTTCGCTCGCGCCTCGCGTTTCCGTTTTTAGCGTTCGTTGGCCAGTTCGTTTGAACTGACGCGGAACGTTGGTTTCTTACTTGGGGAAGACGAACTTGTAGAGGAAGCTGGCGGCGAGGGCGAACACAACGGCGTGTGTGACGTTCACCACCGTCGTGGAGCCACCCGGCGGCAGGCGGACGAGGACACCCGGGATGAGCGCATAGAACAGGATCGCATGGAAGAGGAGCTTGGCGTACATTGTTTTATTACTACATGCGACATTTTTCCGCAGACACACTATAAATGAGCACTACGAATCCTCCCCCAGCAAATACAGTTCCCACGAAAACTGAGGTGACAACGCCTGCTGCTACGGTCACCACGACGACTTCGGGCCCATGGCTTGTGTTCTTCGGACTCATATTGTTTGTGCTCGGCTGTGCATACTGGTTTGGCGCGGCCAAGCTGTCCTATGACCACAGCAACTCGCCTATCTGGGCGTTCCTTGCCTTCCTGTTCGCCCCGCTCTATTACCCGTTCTACGCTTTCTTCATCTCTAAGCCCGCGTCCACAGGCATGTTCGGCGGCGGCAAGAGCCCTATTCGCGCTTTGCTGAAGAAGATTGGTTTATAGACTTGACAAGGTAGATGAGCTTGTCGTCAAGGTCACCAAAGAACAGGAACACCGCATAGTAGAACATGATGATACCACTGTACTGCTCCACATAGGTTTCAAGCGAAGGGTTCAGCGGAAACACTGGAATGACATAGCGGATCATGTAGGTAATCCAGAATGACGCGATGACAAGCAGGACCATCTCCATAGACACATCCATCACCTGGAACCACCTCGGGTTCTTTTCCCACTCGTCTGAATAGTCGAGGAAAAGCACGCGCAAGACTCGCGACACCACAAGTCCCGCGGCGGCATACAAGAGCGCAATGACAGCCAGATTGAGAGTCAGACTAATCATATGACCCTTCACCTGCGGAAGAGCGTTTAGACCCGTGTTCTTCATTACATTTTCACGGAGGAGAAATATACTAGCATATGAGTCGTTGGGGATATCACTTGATGCTGGACATCGCAAACTGCACGCCGTCTACAATCCGTTGCCCTCGCAACATTGAGTCGTTCACCCATCGCCTGGTGAAGGAGATTGACATGGTTGCGTATGGCAAGCCTCAGATTGTCATGTTCGGCACGGGCAACAAGAAGGGTTACACGCTGGTCCAGCTGATTGAGACATCTAACATTTGCGCCCACTTTTGTGAAGAGACAAATGATATGTATTTGGATGTGTTCTCATGCAAGACCTTTGAGCCCGACCTTGTTCGCATGGTCGTGGAGGAGTCGTTCGGTAGTGGTGGTGGTCTTAGGATGAAGGCTCAGTTTGTGGAGAGGCAGGCACCGCAGCCCGCTTACTTGAAGTAAGCTGTCTGAGGAGGCAGCAGGGCACCAACGTCCGCGCACTTGCCAGACTCCGCACGCGTCTGGTCATCACAACCAGTCATCGGGGTATCATCGGGCATGGAAAATCCTTCCATAGGAACGGCGTTGAAGGCCAAGATGACAAGGACAGCCAAAAGAGCATACATCAGGGTTGTTCGGTTGATTTTCATTTACTATGTATCAGGAGATTCTTGACGCTTGGCACAGGCCTTGCACCCTCGTCCACTGGGGTTTGGTGTCGGCTGTCCGATCACCGCAAAGAGTAAGGCAACGACTGCGAGAAGAAGAAGGATCCACCACATTTAGTATCTACCAAGAATGCCTTCCGCACACTCTGTGCACGCGAACGCGCGAACGCTGCGATAGACAATCTGGTACTCGCGATACATTGCGTCGTGTGCGCCGCAGAACTTGCACTCATAGGTCCGGCGACACATCCACTTGTCGGGGGTGCCTTTGGGATTCTTGGAGCAGCTCGGGCAGACGAACTTAGAACAGGTGGTGCACCCGAGACGATAGTGGGGAACGAGAGGTGTATAACACTTGGAGCAGTCCATTTTGCTTATCCTTTGGAGGTGGGGTTTTAAATCCATTTTTAGAGTAATGAAGAAGAAGTCATCCACTCTTCGCAAGGGCGCCAAGGTTCACGTCATCCCGCTCACTTCTACCATCGGCTTCGTGACGCCTACCACGGTTCAACCGCCTGGACTGAGTCCGGTTCCAAAGAAGACACGTCGCCGAAAGACTTACAGACGAAATCTGGTGGAGAAGACAAATGAGTGAAGAGGCCCCTACTGAGCTTGTGGCCATCCTTGAACCTATTTCCCAGCCAGCAGATGTCGCAGTGCCGGTCCCCACTGCCGCACCACCACCCTCTCCCGCGCCGGTTGACCCGCGCGTGACAGATGTAGTCGCCCTCTACAAGGAGGTTGACTGGAAGAACCCTGTCCCGACGACGCTCAAGCTCGCCCAACACTTTGAGGGGCTGGAGGGACTTGATGAGGCCGAGAAGCTCCGTCTCCTTCAGGCGAGCATGACACACCTTGCCAAGCAGCTCCCCGAGGAGGAGCAGGGCGCGGCACTCGGCTTCGTCAACACTACCCTGCCCCATGTGTTCGAAACTGCGGTTGCAGTGTCCAATGGTGGCTTTACTCTCAAAAAGGTCAGCGAGGTCGTGGCGGCCGCAATCACGCAGCCTGAGATGAAGGCGGTGGTTGAGGTCGCGCTCCCCCAGGTGGAGGCGGTGGCCGTCTCACTGTTCTCTCGCTTCTGCGGTCCGAAGGTGCCTAAAGCGTAGATACACATAAAGAGTAATGGGTATTCCCTTTTATGTAGCAAGTCTGCTTCGTAAGGACCGAAGCATCCAAAAACACTACGATACATTTGAAGCAGATGCATTTGGCATTGACTTCAACTGTTTCTTACATACCTTCATTGACGACGGTGACCCCGTGGGTAGTGTAGTGCGCGCGTTGCGAGAGTACTTGGCTCGGATTGACTGTCCGCGCATCTACCTTGCGTTTGATGGATTGGTACCCTACGCAAAGATTGTCCAGCAGAGGTACCGCAGGTTCAAGAAGGGTGACAAGGGGCTGTTTGACCGTCATCAGATTTCGCCTGGAACACCCTACATGCTTGACCTTGAAGCCGCACTCAAACTGGCTTTCCCGCAAGTTGTGATATCTGGAACAACGGAACATGGCGAAGGGGAACATAAGATATTTCAGTGGCTACGAGGACTTGAACCCGCTGCTCGTAAGCGTATTGCCATCTATGGACTTGATGCAGACTTGGTGCTTATCGCATTGGCGCAACGCTCGCTCGGGGATATTTACCTTCTACGAGATGACGATGCGTTCTCAGTTTCCAGCCTTGCCCGCGCGCTCCCTATGGACGCCGATGAGTACGTACGCAAGTGCATCCTTTGCTTCGGCAATGACTTCATGCCGACTCTTGCTTTTTTCTCTCTTCGTGAAGAGGGACACTCGCGCGCATTGAGGTATACATTGGAACAAGCCGCAAAGATTGAGACCAAGGTATTGATTGAACGACGGAAACCTGGGTTCGTGGCTCCAGATGGGCATGGGCTAGAAGCACGGTTGGGTGCGCACCTTATGGATGGCGTGGTAGATTGGCAGCCTGTCTGCGACGCCTTTTGGAAGACCTACGAGTGGACTCTTGCGTACTTCACAACCTCTGTGCCCCCTGACTGGTGTTGGGTCTATCCATATGCAGAGGCTCCGTTGATTCAGACACTGATGGACTTTGACCGACCTGTGGTTACATGGGACCACCCAACTCCACCCTTTCATATTACGAATCAGTTGCAGTGTATCCTGCCACAGAGTTCGCTGAAGACGGCTAAGCGTCGGGTCAAGTATCCCGACGAGATGTATGATGAGAATAAAGACACTCGGTATGGATGGATGAAGAGGTTTGCGTGGGAGACAGACCCGTATATCTCAGTTCCATGGCATCCAACGACTCCGCTTACCTCCGTAAGCGAATTCCAGATCCAGTGATGCGGAAGCGGCCAATTGCAGACGGAATCATGACTGGGCGAACAGGTTCTCCTGGCGGCGGAGGGAGTCGTGGCATCACGACCATATCCTCTGGAATAATCACCTCAAAGTTGTTGGTCCGTGGTCCGGCATACGACACTTCAATTTTTGCCATCTCATGAATCTTCTTCATCGCAGAAATGCCTGACATGTCTTGCATAGTCCTCCAGAACTTACGAATGTGGTTTATGTAGGAATTACGATAGTCTGTCGCTGTTCGTGTCTTCGTGTTCGTGCGCAAGATTTCGAAGCACTGCTCTACCGTTGAGTAGATTGGCTTTGAGAGGCGAGCATTCACGGAGTTGTGGGCTCGGAACGAAAACAATAAGAAGGTTACTCGGGACTCGAGCATGTTAGGGTACTTTTGCCGGTACGACCCCAAGAGCTCTGTAAAGTGTTCGCGGCATGACGGACAGGTAATGGTTGCTGCGAACATATCCAACCACGAGACCATGAGCTGGCGTTCCGAATGTGTAGGCACGTCGGGATACAGTGACGCCATGGAGTGAAGCGTCATCCATCCTAACGGACCCCAGATGGATGTCATTATTTACTCAACGGGAATCATTCCAGCCTCCATACCGCCTGCGAGGATATCGGCAACAAGTTCTGGAGGCGCCTTCTTGCTCACAGGGTGTCCCGACTTGGCCAACAGCCTCCGACGCTCAGTATCGCTCATCCGCGAGACACGCCGCGTAACACTCTTCGTCTTCCTGCGAAGACCAGCCGTTGTCATCATTCGCAACATCTCCTTGCGAATGGGCGGGCTCTTGGTAGGGTTGGATGACGGCACGATCTTCGCGCGGCGAGTCTTGAGTGAACTCTTGGGGTAGGTGCGGTGCTTAGATGTCTTCTTGATGATGGGTGTAGGTTCTGGCACAGGTTCAGGTGCAGGTGCCGCGCCCGCCGTTCCCTTCCCCTTCTTGGGCGGTGGTCCAGCCGTTTTGATGATTCGCACGTCCATGCCTTTACTAAAAACGGATGATTTCGTTTACAGCGAGAAGTGGGCACATAGTATGGAGTGGCAAGCCGTTAACGCATATTTCGCAAATGGAGTGCGTCGCCTCGTTGACCATCAGATTGACTCCTTTGAAGACTTCGTCCGCAACAAGCTACCCCTCATCGTTCAATCCACCGCCCCGATCACTGTTTGGCATGAACAGGATGAGACTATCAAGAAGTACAAGTACGAGTTCCGCCTGTCGTTTGAGAATGTCACCTACCTGAAGCCCCGACTCCAAGAAGCCACGGGTCGCGTCAAGCCGATGCTGCCTATGGAAGCCCGTGTTCGCAACTTTACCTACGCCGCCCAAATGCACGCCGACATCCGATTCGTGGCTCGCACCTACAAGGGCCCCCTGCTGGACACCTACGACGAGGAGTTTCGTGTGTTTGAGGGAATCAGCCTTGGCAAGCTACCTGTTATGCTTGGCTCATCTCTCTGTCTGCTGAAGGACTACCCTGCGACTGCCGCAGAGATGGGTGAGTGCTCCCATGACCCGCTGGGCTACTTTGTGGTCCACGGCTCGGAGCGCACCATCCTCTGCCAAGAGAAGGTGGCCGACAACCGCATCATGATCTTCCAGAACAAGAAGTCAGCTTCCAAGTACTTCTACTCGGTGGAGATGAAGAGCCTTCACGAGTCCTTCACGACTCCGCCCAAGAAGCTGGAGATTCGCCTGTCCTCCAAGTTCAACGGGTTCGGATACCCGATGGTTGCCTGCGTACCCAGGTTCCGCGAGGACATTCCTATCATGGTCTACTTCCGCGCTCTTGATGTGACGCGCGACCGCGACATTGCCAGACTCATCTGGGGCTCTGAGGACGACTCGCATGTTGAGATGCTGGGTGCCTCATTCCGTGATGCAGCCGAACTGGGTATCTTTACGCGATACGATGCGATTGAGTACTTGACTCACCACCTGCAGTATGGAACCAATCAGGAGGACAAGAAGGCCTATGTTCGCCAGCTCCTGACGACCGAGTACCTCCCGCATGTGCGCTTCGCAGGTGAGGCGGTTGAGCAGGATGTCCTGAATGCTCGCCGTGCGCTTCTGACAGCCACCATGATTCGTAGGCTGCTCCTCACCTACTCTGGACACATCCCTCTGGATGACCGCGATGCCTACCCGAACAAGCGTGTGGTCACGACGGGTGCTCTGCTGACCCATCTGTTCCGCCAACTGTTCCAGAAGGTCTGTAATGACACTCGCAATGAGTTCGTCCAGGAGGTCAACAACGACAGCTGGAAGAAGGGTGAGGCAGGCCCACAGCCCATGGAGATTCTGAACATCAACAATCTCTACAAGATTCTCAAGCTGTCGACCATCGAGGGCAAGCTCAAGCAGGCTCTTGCTACAGGGAACTTCACAGTCCAAGGACTGGGGACCTCATCCTCCACCTCGTTGTCCAACGCGACCAAGGTAGGTGTCTCACAGGTGCTGGCTCGCATGTCCTATGCGTCCACCCTCTCTCACCTCCGCCGCATTCAGACGCCTGTGGAGAAGTCAGGTAAGCTGCTTGCGCCTCGCAAGCTTCACGGCACCAGCTGGGGATTCATGTGTCCCGTTGAGACACCCGAGGGCCATTCGGTTGGTATTGTGAAGACGATGAGCCTTCTGACCTCGGTGACCCAGCATGTGCCCAGCCACACAATCCTTCACTTCCTCTCGGAGACGCCCGACATTCAGTGGGTGACTAAGCCGATCGTCTACAAGGGCACGACCATCACCATCAACGGTGTCCTGACGGCGTATACGATGGAGCCACACAAGGTGGTCAATGCGCTGCGGGCTGCAAAGCACTGCCTGCGCCTCCACCCGCACACATCCATCGCGTGGTACACCCTGCTCAACACCATCATCATTGAGACGGACGGTGGTCGCGTCGTTCGCCCTGTATTCCGTGTTGGGTACTCGTATCCTGTTGGTGACGACAAGAAGGACTGGAATGCATGGGTTAGGACATGTGTTGAGTATATTGACGCATCGGAGACCGAGACACTGCGCATTGCTCTGACACTGAAGGATGTGACATCCCACTCGCATTACGAGATTCACCCGTCCATGCTGGTCGGACACATGGCAGGCACGATTCCTCTGTCTGACCATAACCAGTCACCCCGAAACACCTATCAGTCGGCTATGGGCAAGCAATCCATGTGTGTCTATGCGACCAACTTTGCTAAGCGCCTGGACAAGAACGCCTACGTTCTCTGCTCCATCTCCCGCCCGCTTGTGGAGACGAGGTCCATGAACATTCTGAAGATGCACGAGATGCCGTTCGGGATGAATGCGGTGGTTGCGATTGCCTGCTACGGTGGGTACAATCAGGAGGACTCTATCATCATGAACCGCACTGCAGTGAAACGTGGTCTGTTCCGCGGGCTCTACTACACGATGTACAAGGATGAGGAGCACCGCAATGTCACCTCTGGTCGCGAGGAGAAGTTCATGAAGCCGCAGAAGCACAATACGCGCAAGTTCAAGAACACGAGCTACGCTGCGATTGGTGAGAACGGCATCCCGCTGGTCAATGCGATGCTTCAGCAAGACGATGTCATCATCGGTAAGGTGGTGAACCTGCGAAACGACACCAACGGATACTCGTTCCGCGACGCCTCTACGACTCACAAGAACACAGAGCCGTGCCGTGTGGATGGTGTATGGCAGGACAAGAACTCAGACGGCTACCCATTCGCAAAGGTGCGCGTTGTCTCTGAGCGCATCCCACAGATTGGTGACAAGTTCAGCTCCCGACACGGTCAGAAGGGAACGGTTGGAATGCTGCTGGACGAGGAGGACATGCCGTTCACTGGCTCTGGTCTTCGCCCCGACTTGATTATGAATCCACACGCTGTGCCATCTCGTATGACGATTGCGCAGCTGATGGAGTGTATCTTCGGTAAGATTTGCGTGCGCAAGGGAACTCTCGGTGATGGCACGCCTTACTCGCACCTCAAAGTGGACGAGCTGAAGAAGCAGATGGTGGAGCTCGGAATGCATCCCTACGGCAACGAGATCCTCTACAATGGCCAGACAGGTGAGATGATGCGGGCCGAAATCTTCATGGGCCCGACCTTCTATCAGCGCCTGAAGCACATGGTGATTGATAAGAAGCACTCTCGTGCCCGTGGTCCGATTGTGTCTCTAACACGTCAGCCGTGCGAGGGACGCAGCCGTGATGGCGGGTTGCGTGTGGGTGAGATGGAGCGTGACTGTATGATTTCACATGGCGCAGCTGCGTTTACCAAGGAGCGCCTGATGGATGTGTCCGACCCGTTCCTCACGGGAATCTGTAAGACCTGCGGAACCCTTGCGGTGGTCAACCCTCAGGAAGGCATCTTCTCCTGTGGTTCTTGCGGCAACATGACGGACTTTGTACAAAAGACTATTCCGTATGCGATGAAGCTGTGGATGCAGGAGTTGGAAGCGATGCACATTGTACCTCACATGGTGATGGAGTAGTTCATCTACGCAAGACATCGTAGATGCCTGCCTGTTTCAGAGCGAGTCCACCTGCTGCGATGATACTAGACCAGCTCGTGTAGTAGCACCAGATGGATGCCTGAGAATCCGTGGCATAGCGTCCGTACAGGAACCCAAAGACAGGCAGTGCTAAAAACGCAGCAAGGAACACATAGCTCCGATTCCAAGCTAGCAGTGACGCAAATAACACACCGAGCCAAGCATAGTACCCCAGACCCGATTTTGCGTCCATAACTGCGAACTCAGTTCGCCCCCAGTCCAGGTGTCCTTCTTCGGTTACGACAGTACACTCCTTTGTAGGGTTGTAGAAGTTTGCGAAGTATACGGAGATTGCAGCTACTGCTGTGAACAATATAATTGTTCCCTTACGAATATCGCTTGATGTCTTCCATGGGAACACATACAATGACCCATAGAATCCTGCAACCCCTTGTAGGAACAATGCGAGTGGTACAAACGTTGCTGTAATCAGCTTGTTGCGCTCTGTGCATGACTTTTCAGGCTCTTCTGACCAGAGCAGGTACTCTGCGAACTGCATGGCACATAGTCCCCAGCCAGTGCAACACCTAACCACTGGAAGTGCGGAATCCCTGAACTCACCAGGTACACAATGGCTGCAGTGGATACAGTTGTAGTGTACAAGCTAGACTCCTTGCTGTAGCACATTGTTCAATTATTCATATTACTTTCAGATCGGACGAGAAGTGAAGTAATGTCCCTTGAAGTGGTGATGGGTCCGATGTTTGCGGGCAAGACAACCTATGCAATCAGTGCGCTTCGTAAGTATACGGCCTTGGGGAAGACGGTTCTGGTGATTAAGCCAGCCCTTGATACACGTTATGGATATGGTTCAGTTCTCCACACTCATACTGGTGACTCAATCCCTTGCATGAATGTCGCTACCTTGAACTCGGTTACGAACGCAATGATTGCGGCATACGATGTATTCATCTTGGATGAGTCACAGTTTTTCAATGGGTTGATTGGGTTTGTTGAGGATCTGGTGGAGAGGTATCGCAAGAAGGTCATTGTGATTGGATTGTCGGGGGATTTTGCCAGGCGCCCTTTTGGACAGATGCTTGACTTGATTCCTCTGGCTGACAAGGTGACTCATTTGACTGCTTTGTGTGCCTGTGGAAAGGATGCGCACTTCAGCAAGCGACTGAACCCGAATCCAGGTCAGGTGATCATCGGCGGTCCTGAGATGTACGTGCCATCATGTCGTGCTTGTTTCGTGTAAAAAAATCTTCTCGCCAAGGAACATACCAGCAATATGGGTGGAGGTCTTTTACAGCTTGTTTCGTACGGTGCGCAGGATATCTACATCTCGGGCAACCCGCAGATCACGTTCTGGAAGGTGCTGTTCAAGCGCCACACGAACTTCGCCATGGAGTCCATTGAGGTCACCTTCAACGGCCAGGCGGACTTCAACAAGCGCGTGACGGCCATCATCAACCGTAACGCCGACCTGATGTACCGCACGTACGTCCAGGTGGTTCTCCCGACGGTTGACCTCACGGGCACGGCGTCGGGCAGCATCACCCGCTTCCGCTGGCTCAACTACATCGGCCACCGCCTTATCAAGACGGTTGAGCTGGAGGTTGGCGGCCAGCGCATCGACCGCCAGTATGGCGACTGGATGCAGATCTGGACGCAGCTGACCCAGGATGCGGGCACGATCAAGGCGCTCGACGACATGGTTGGCAACACGCACGACCTCGTCCTGATGAAGGACAAGAAGGGCTATGCGCTCGACGCCTCGTGCTCGGGCGCTGAGCTGACGAACTCGTGCGCGCCCCGTGCCGGCACTCCCGCCAAGACGCTCTACATCCCGCTCCAGTTCTGGTTCTGCCGTAACCCGGGCCTGGCCATCCCGCTCATCGCGCTCCAGTACCACGAGGTGCGCATCAACGTGGAGTTTGAGCAGTGGATCAACTGCTGCTACTACGAGGGCACGGGCCCGTCGACGGCTATCCAGTCGCTCACGGCCGCGTCGCTCTACATCGACTACGTCTACCTGGACACGGAGGAGCGCCGCCGCTTCGCCCAGCAGACGCACGAGTACCTGATTGAGCAGCTCCAGTTCACGGGTGCCGAGTCCATCACGTCCAGCTCGAACAAGATTCAGCTGAACTTCAACCACCCGGTCAAGGAGCTCGTGTGGGTGTGCCAGCGCGACTCGTTCGTCGACTGCACGACCCCGGCCCCGGTGTACATCGCCGAGATCAACGGCTGCCAGCCGTTCAACTACACGGATGACTTCACCACGGAGGGTGTCGTCATGGACGTCCTCGCCCGCGGCTCGCTGGGTGGTGGTCCGATTAGCCTGTCCGTGCCGACGACGGCGGCGGACGGCAATGCGGGCCCTTACCTCCCGGGTGTCGGTTTCGCCAACGGCCCCTCGCTGAACGGCTCCAGCTGGCTGGACAGCTTCGGCGGCGCCACGAACGACTCGGCGGTGCTGTTCGAGGACACGACGAACTACCTGCTCGCCAAGGTCATCCTGGAGTCGGGTGTCAAGTGCTCTGGCAAGAACCCGGTGGAGGTCGCCAAGCTGCAGCTCAACGGCCAGGACCGCTTCACGGAGCGCGAGGGCCGCTACTTCAGCGTGGTCCAGCCTTTCCAGCACCACACGCGCACGCCGGCGCCGGGCATCAACGTGTACTCCTTCGCGCTCAAGCCGGAGGAGCACCAGCCCTCTGGCACGTGCAACTTCTCCCGCATTGACAAGGCGACCCTCCAGCTCACGGTCTCCGTCAACACGGTGCGCTCTGGCCGCACGGCGCAGGTGCGCGTGTACGCCGTCAACTACAACGTGCTGCGCGTCATGAGCGGCATGGGTGGCCTCGCGTACTCCAACTAAATACCTAAACACCAAACTAAACCACAAAACAAAAACCAAATGTGTGCGGAAATCCGCATGGATTTAAGGTTTTCTATACACAATGAAAGACTTACTCTATTACACTATCGGTTTCTCAGCATCTTATATCCAAGTAATACAACTCTCGATTAATACAGTGCGCATAAGTGGTTGGACTGGAGACATTGCAATTATATGCGACCATTCCCTCATCGACGAATGCAAAAAGATAATTGGATATAGTGTTATCTATTTACCCATAACCGATTCAAAGACCCCCGAAGGGGCGTCCATGAACAAATTACATATATTTGACTTTCCAATCGTTAGTACATACGACCGCGTCATGTTTCTCGATGGAGACATCGTAGTACATATGGATTTAAGCGGGTTATTCAGTGGAATTACTTCTAATAATGTATTGTATGTATGCACAGAGTCAACGAAACATGACGATCACCGCTTCATCTATTGGTCACTTGAGTCATATACTCCTAGTCAACTTGCATATCTAAAGGACAATTCTATTCACGTGTTCAATGCGGGGACATTTGCATTCATCCCAAGTGTTGATATGAAAGAGCATTTCGACAATGTACTCAATATGATATCGTCACATCATGGCAGGTTCTTTTACGAACAGTCTTTCATGAACGTGTATTTTAATCTGATAAACAGGACTGACCGAACAGTGTTCACGGAGAAGTGTTATGTGTTTGATCATGGAGAAAGAAACCACATGGGAAAACTTATACACTTCGCTGGAAATCCAGGAAACGGTATGAATAAACATACTGAGATGTCATTATATATCAACCGCTACTTGACAAGTTGAATTCCGTATGATACACATCCATCGTACCCC
>Ga0207954_1000523_pt1 | contig 13187 bp, 6 predicted proteins | sample CryBogmetaGMA0M_FD_184547 | JGI IMG/M metagenome (GOLD analysis project Ga0207954, IMG submission 184547) | Freshwater microbial communities from Crystal Bog, Wisconsin, USA - MA0M (SPAdes) | ecosystem: Environmental > Aquatic > Freshwater > Lake | place: Crystal Bog, Wisconsin, USA | collected... | reverse complement strand
CGGTGGCCCGACCTCGTCGACATTCCAGTCGTCGAGCATCACCACGATCCGTGAGACCGGCGCACCGCGGACGGAGACCCGCAGCCGCGCGTCGAGCGCGACCCGCGTGGCCGAGACCTCGTAGCGGTACTCGGGCTCGATCACCACCCGGCTGCCGCGCGGCCGCACCCGCAGGGGCAGCGTGGCCGGCTGCGCGTCAGAGGCGAAGGCGGCCACGAAACCGGGCGGACGCCCTCCCGGAGGCGCGTCCACCCGCCGGTTGTCTCCCAGGTCGTCCCATTCCACCTGCCAATCCCCCTCGACGACGATGCTCGTCCGCCCCCACTGCCGCCAAGACTCGACGCCCTCGACGGCGAAGCCGAGCGGATCGAACGTCTCGCGGCCCGATGGATCGACCGCCCGCTCGCATTCGAGTTCGACCGCGGCGCGGCCATCCGCCGCGCGGTCGATGCGGATGACCGCCGTCCCAGGGGCCGACTCGTCCGGCGGCACGAGACTCGCCGGGGCCCGCACGCCGCGGAGCGACGCCCGGGGCGGGAGCCGCACCCGGATCGTCCCGGCGTCGGCGGGCAGGTGCTCGAGCCTGATCGTGGCGAGGGTCACGGCCACGCGGCCGTCGACCCGCACGAGGCTCTCGACCGACGCCTGCGGCACCGCCGACGACGGCGGAGGCGGCACCATGCCCGCCTGATCGGCCTCCCGTTCTCCGCCGCCGATGTCGATCTTCACCGGGCCGGAGAGGCCCACGAGCGTGATGCGGCTGCCGCCGTCGTCCGCCGGCTCGACCAGCGGCGCGAGTCCGGGCGGCCGGACGGTCACGAGGGGCTCGTTGCGCCCCGAGCGGATCTCGACCCGCGATGCCGTGGCCCGCGGCAACGTCAGGGAGATCGTCTCCTGACGGCCCGTCGCCTCGACCGCGACGGAGCCGGACAGCAGGATCGTGTGTCGCGTGTCGCCCGCGGCGCCGCCGGCCGAGCCGCTCAGCCACAGCCGGTAGCCACCCGGTTGCTCGGGCGTCGAGCCGGCGGCGGTGAGCAGCATCCTCCCCGGGCCTTCGTACCGCGGCTGCCCTGTCAGGAGCAGGCCGGAAAGTTCCACGGGCAGATTCACCCAGCCGGCCCGCGACTGCCGCACGGAAAGTTCGACCGTCGCCCGACAGGTCGTCCCCGCCAACGCGACCGCCTCGGTCGTCCCCTCACCGCGTGCGGCCCCCGCCGCAGCGACGGGTGGCTGATCCGCGGCCGGCTTCGGCGTAGCGTCCGCAGCAACGCCGGCGGATGCATCGGCCGCGCCGGCGGACGGGGCGGCCGGCTCCTGTGCGGCGTCACCCGCGACGCCGCTCGTGCCGCCGGAGGGGGGGCCGCCGTTCCCGCGCGGCAGGTCGATCCGGGCCACCACCTGCTCGAGCACCGCGGGGGGGGGCTCCGGCAGCCCCGGCAGTCCCTCCTTGATCCTCAACAGGTCGACGAAGTCGCGATACCGGAAACCCGGCACCGGCACGAGCCGGCCGGCGTCATCCTCGAGATAGAAGATTTCCGGCGCCGACTCCCGCAAGGCCGGCTGGGGGGCGCGGGGCGCGGAGTCGTCGGCCGCCGCGGGCCCGGACAGTGCGGCGGCTGCCGTCAGCGCGAGCAGCCCCATGAGCCGCCACGGGCGGAGGGAGACGCGGCGGGTCGATCGTGGCGAAGGCATCGGGACGGCACGCTGACCGGGGCGTCCGGGCAGGCGTGTCTGCAGACGGGGCAAGAGATGCCGGTTGCGCAAAGGCGCACGGCCTTTCAACCCTACCCCGAAGCCTACCCGGCTGACCGGCGTTTCGTCGCGGCGCAGCCGGAAAAACGGCTGATCAGGCGCTCCGACACGCCGACCGCGGCGTCACAACCCCCTTGACCGTCACCGGCGACCCGGGCTCACGTCCGGTGGCCGCCGCCTGACCGTGGCGAATCGCCGCCGTTGCGGCGCGGGAGCGGTCGCCCGCGGGGGGACGTGCCGGGGCGGATCGTCGGCGCCAGGTCCGCGCCGCGGTCGTCAGGCCAGCACCTGCCGCAGTTCGCCGAGCAATGCCGGCGTGCTGGCCGCCACGAACGCCGGATGGTCGAGCGGCACGTCGACCCACTCCGGCGCCGCCGTCGGATCGGCGGCCGCGCCGAAACCGCCCAGGCAACCGCCCGCCTCCCGCAGGATCACGAGGCCGGCCGCCACGTCCCAGGCGGCGATCCGGCGCACCCAGAAGGCGTCGAGGCGGCCGCAGGCCAGCCAGGCGAGGTTGAGCGCGGTCGACCCGGTGCGGCGAATCGAGTGGGCGCGGGGCAGCACGGCAAGGAAGTCGGCCACCGCCGTCGAGGCGACGTCGACGTGCGCCGGAAAGCTCACGGCCACGAGCGCCTCCGCGAGCGACGCCGTGCCGGCCACGCCGATGCGGCGTCCGTCGAGGAAGGCGCCCCCGCCGCGCTCGGCCGTGAAGCATTCGTCGAGCGTGGGATCGTAGATCGCCCCGACGAGGATTTCGTCGCCGGCGGCGAGCGCCACCGAGGAGCACCAGGCCGGAAAGCCGTGCACGTAGTTGCTCGTGCCGTCGAGCGGATCGACCAGCCACCGCAGCGGCGCCGCCGGCCGGCCCGCCTCCGCCGCGTGCTCGGGCAACGCCTCCTCGCCGACGAACCCGTGCTCAGGAAACGCGTCGAGCAGGATCCGGCGGATTTCGCGCTGGGAGGCGAAATCGGCTTCCGTGACCACGTCCCGCGGCCCCTTGTGCGTGACTCCGAAGCGGCCGACCCAGTCGAGGAGGACGCGGCCGCCGGCCCGCGCCGCCGCCTCGCACACGTTCAGAGCGTTGTCGGGGATGGGCGTCGGCACGATCTCGATCCGCGGAGACGACGGGGGCGGCCGATCCAGCGTCGGCTCGGGCGACCTCCGAGTGTAGCAGTCGTCAGGATAGAATCGTCCGCCACCATCCCGTCGGGGGCGGTCGTGCCGGTCGCCGTCTCGGAGAGCACCATGCCAACGCCCCCCCGCGCCTCCTCTCCCTCTCCCGCGTTGCTCTGGCAGGGCGAGCGCCGCCGGCTCCGCGACCCGCGACTCGACGTCGCGGCGAACCTCGATCTTGACGACCCGACGCGGGGCGTGCGGCCGCACGGCGACGAGGCCGCCGACACGCTCCTGGGCGTCGAACTGCGTGGGCCGTTCCACCTCGCGGATCACTGGATCCGTGCGGGCGATGCCGCCGCCATCTACGAATCGGCCGACGAGCGGCGGTTGCGGGTCACGGCGATGTGGCGACTGCACGCCGGCGGCGGCCGGGTGAGGGCCTGGGAACTCATTCTTTCGGCGCAGACGGCGCTGCTGCACAGCGACCCGCGGCTCGTGGTCGTGTCGAGGGTCGCCGGCGGCGGCCGCGGCGGCGCGGCCCGCTGTGCATGGGGCCACGGCGACGGCGACGGCGTCGTCTGGCGGGACGAGGCGTCGCCCCAGGCCGCGGCCGTGCTCGTCGTCCCCGGCGACGACGATGCCCGCGGCGGCGCGGGGGGAGCGGAGAGCGTCGTCGTGGTGGGACACCCGGGTGAGGTGGAGCGGCTCGCGGTGCGGCACGACGCCGGCGACGTCGTCGTCGAGGCGTGGCTCTTCGCCGGCGATCTGGAGAAGGGCGTGCTGCTCCGCGGCCGCGTGCTCGCGGCGATCGGTCCCGCCGCCACAGCGCGCACGTGGGCCGGCGATCTCGCGCTGGCGTTCGCCGGCACGGCGCCCATGCTCTCGACCTGAGCGCGGAAGGCGGAAACCCCGCTTCAGAGCCGCTTCACCGGGGTTTTTGCGCTGGCGGCAACCGGGGGTGGATCGCTACATTGCCCCCATCTTCCCTGCATTGCCCGTGGCGGATCGGCGGGAGCGGTCCGCGACGGCCGCAACCGCGCCCGAGGTGGTGCCCAGACGAAAGGCGGGACGCATGGCAGACATCGTGTTCGCGTTCGACCCGGCGATCGACCGGCCCATCCCGCGGCTCGAAGCGGCGCCGCCCGCGGTGGTGGAGACGCTCGCCCGCGCGCCGCACGCGGCGCTCGAGTCGGCGGCGGCGATCGCCCGGCAGTCGGAGGCGGCGGCGCTCGTGCTCTTCGGCCGCGTGCTCGATCCGCAGCGGGCGAGTCCCGCCCAGGCCGCCCACCTCCGCATGTTGGTGACGGGCCTCGCCGCGCACGGCTGTCACACCGTGCTCTTCGCCGCCGACGAGGCGGCGCGGGCCGACACGATCCGCCTGCTCGGCGGCCCCCCCGGCCTCGAGTTCGTCACGCCGCTCTCTCCCCTGCGGCTCGACATCCGCGGCATCCCGGTGGAGATGCTCTCGGCCCAGGGCCCGCACGAGTCCGCCACGGCGGCCGCCGCCGCGGCGCTGCCGTCGGTCGCGCTCCCCCCGACGGGCACGGCCGGGCACCTGCCCGCCCCGCACGAGCGGCGGATCGTCGTCGGCTGGGACACGGCCCACTGGACGGGCGAGCGCTGGGACGACGAGCCGGCCCGAGGATCCCACCTCGCCTCCCACGCCGCCACCCGGTCGCCTCACGGCTTCGTCGTCTGGGGATCCCGGCGCCGCGGCCCGGGCGTCGCCGGCACGCACCAACTGCCCGCGCTGCAGGCCCGCTCCGCACACGAGGCGGCGGCGGGCGGCTGCGGCGCGCTCACGCTGCTCGACCATCCGCCGGTCGACGAGGGCCTGCCGTCGACCGCGCGGCGCGACGCTCTCGAATCGCGGACCGACTGGCGCAACGCCTGGCGCGAGCTGCCCACGCACCACGTCGCCTGGCGGACGATCAACGTGGCCTCGGCGACCGGCGGCGACGAGGATCTCGCCACCGCGATCTGGTCGGCGATCGAGGCCCTCGCGCTCGACCCGCAGGGCCCGCTCGAGATCATCCGCTGCCACGTGGAGTGCGGCACGAGCGTGCAGCGGCGGGTGCGCATCGCGGAAATCTCGGCCGAGACGCTCGCCCGCGTCCGGCAACTCTACGACGCCCGCACGTTCCGGGCCTGGTGCCACGAAGTGCTGGCCGATCCGGGCGAATCGCTCGTGGCGCTCGGCCACACGCGGTCGGGCGCGAAGCCCGGCAGCACGACGTCGTTCTCGACGGCGCTGGCCGACATCGTCAACCGCGCCGAGCAGGAGCCGCTGCACGCCATCCCCGCCGAGCTGGCCCGCGAGGCGGGCTGGGCGGCCCTCGAGCTGATCGAATCCACCTGACGCTCCCCGAGGCCCGCGCCGGGCACCGCCCGGCCGTCCACCACTCCACCCGGCGCCGCGTCCCTCCCCGGCACGGCATCCACGTTCTCCCGGAGTCCGACCCATGCACATCGAAACGATCACCATCGAACGATCCGGCGCGCTCGTGGGCGTGACGATCGCGGGCCTCGGCCCCGGAGTGCAGGTGCTGCACGGCACCAACGAGACCGGCAAGACCTCGCTCCTCGAGTTCGTGCGGGCGATGTTCTTCGGCTTCGAGGGGCTCTTCCGGCGCGGCGTGCTCGACCCCCGCCTTCCCTGCGCCGGCCGGCTCGTCGTCCACGTCGGGCCCGACGGGCGGCGGCTGGCGATCGAGCGGCGGCACGAGGGACCCGAACTGGCGACGCTCACCCGCGCCGCCTACGAGGACGACATCGTGGGCCTCGGCGGCGACACCGGCGACTTCGTCTCCGTGGCCGACGTCGTGCCGCCGCAGGACGGCCGCCCCTGGAATCGCCCCTACCTGCAGGACCTCGTCGGCGAGATCGACGAGCGGACGTTCACGAACGTGATGGCGTTCGGCCTCGACGAGCTGCACGAGCTGCGCACGCTCGAGCCGGAGGGCTGCGGCAGCCGGCTCTACGAGCTGGCCAGCGGCCTCGACCGCTCGAAGGTCACCCGCGTGCTCGGCCACATCCGCGATTCGATCGCGCGGCTCGACTCCACCGACCCGGCGGTGTCGCCGATCGAATCGCTGCGGCTGCGGCGGCACGAGGTGCTCGACCGCATCGCCGCGGTCAACGCGCCGGCGCTGGCCGTCGGCGGCCTGCTGGCCGAGCTGGCCCACACCGACGCCGAGGTCGCGGCCGCGGAAGGGGCGATCACGCGATCGGTCGAGGCCGAGGAGGTGATCCGCGGCGTGCTGCCCCTCGAGCCGCTCTACCGGGCCTTCCGCGACACATCGGAGCGGCTCTCGATGCTCGTCGGCACGACGCTCGTGCACGGCGACCTCGACGGCTGGAAGCGGGCGACGCGGCTGCGGAACCGGCTCGGCCGTCTCGTCCGCCGCCGCCAGCGGAGCCGCGCCCGCCTCGCCCGCGGCCTCGCCGAGGTGCCCGCCGAGACCGCGGCCTGGAAGCGGCGGTCGGCCGTCGTCGCGCTCGTCGAGGAGCAGCCGCGGCTCGAGCGGATCGTGGCCGAGGTGGCGCGGGCGGAGGCCCATGCCCGCCTCGCGGCCCGCCGTTTCGGCGAGCAGCTCGGCCAGGCCGGCCTGGCGCGGATCGTCACGCTCAAGGGGTCGCTCGCCGCGCTCGACGCCGCGCCCGACACGCTGCCCGACTCGCTGCTCCCCGAGGGCTTCACCCTCTCCTTCGGGCCGCTGCGGGCCCGGGCCCGCGAGTGCGCCGCCGCCTCGCGGGAGGTGGCCGGGGCGAAGCGCGGCGTCGCCGAAGCCAAGGGACTGCTCGACGACACCAAGGGCATCGTCAAGGTGGGGCCGGGAGGCAAGGGCGTCTCGATCGCCGAGGCGATCGAGGAGGCCAGTGGCCGCGTCACCCTCCTGCGCAACCGTCTCACCGCCGCCGGCCAGCTGGCGGAGCTCGACCGGTCGCTGGCCCGGCTCGACAAGGAGCTCGCCGAGCACGTCGGCGGCCAGCTGCTCCCCGTGCCCTGGCTGCTCGCGCTCGGCGCCGTGTTCGTCACCGGCGCCGCTCTGCTCCTCTCCGGTCTGCTCCTCCCGGCGACGGTCACGGGCCCGCTGGCCTACGCGCTGGCCGCGCTCGGCCTGGCGGGCACCGGCCTGGCCTCGGTGACCACCTGGACGCTCGACCGGGCCGCCTCCACAAGGCTCGACGCGTCCCGCAGCCAGCGGGAGATGGTGCACAAGCAGCGCGAGGACCTGCTCGCCCAGTGCGCCACGCTCGACCGGAAGATCCCCGCCGACGCGGTCGATTCCCTGGAGCGCCGGCTCGCCGCCGCGCAGGCCGAGGTGGAACGGCTCGAGGAGCTGGCGGCCCGCGAGGGGTCGATGCACGTGCTCTCCGACAAGGTGGCGGTCGCGGAGCAGGCGCTGCGGCGGGCGCTGGCCGCCCGCAAGGCCTCCCGGCTCCGCTGGCGGAAGGCGCTCGAGCACCGCGGCCTTCCCACCACGCTCTCCCCGCGCGAGGTGAAGCAGATCGGGGTCCACCGGCACACGCTGATGACGCTCGACGACGACCGCCGCCGCCTCTCCGAGGAGGCCCGGCAGAAGCGCGAGGAGCTGGCCGCCTTCGCGCGCCGGATCGACGAACTGATGGTGGAGTGCGAGATGGTGCCCGACACCACGCCGCTCGAGCACCTGCGGCTCCTCCGCGAACGCATCGAGGCCGAGACGGCGGCCCATCGCCGCCGGCTCTCCCTGGCCCGGAAGCTCGACCGCGCCCGCGCGGCCCACCGCCGGTCGAAGCGGCAGCTCGCCGTCGCCGAGCACCAGGTCAAGGACTACCTCACCCGCTGGCACGCCGCCACGCCGGAGGAGTTTCTCGCCAAGGTGGACCGGCGGCCCCTCTTCGAGCAGACCCGCCGCGACGCGGAGGTCGCCGAGGCCTCCTGGCTCGAGGCGCGGCGCAGGATCACGGGCCCGCCGGACCTCGACCACTGGCTCGCCGGCGCGGAGCCGACGGCGGCCGTCAAGGAAGGCGCGGCCACGCCGCTCGAGCAGCGGCTGGCGCAGGCCTGCGGGGCCACCGACCGGCTGCGGGCGGCGCTCGCGCTCGTCCGTGACCGTCGCGCGGCGATCGCCGCGCGGGTCGAGGCGGCCGCGAAGGACCGGGCGCCCGAGCCGCTGCAGGCCGAGCTCGCCGACGTCGAACAGCAGCTCGCCGCGCAGATCGACCGCCGCCGGCTGCTCGAGCGCACCGGCGCGCTCCTCGAGGAGACCCGGCTGGCCGTGGCCCGCGACCATCAGCCGCCGGCGCTCCGCGACGCGTCGCACTGGCTCGCCCGGCTCACCGACGGCCGCTACACCGGCATCACGACGACGATCGACGAGGCACGGCTCGAGGTTCACGAGCGCGACGGCAGCGTCTGGGCCCCCGAGCGGCTGAGCCGGGGCACCCGGGAGCAGGTCTTCCTCGCGCTGCGGCTCGCGCTCGTGCGCGACCTGCAGCGGCACGGCGTGCAGCTGCCGCTGGTGATGGACGACGCGCTGGTCAACTTCGACGACGAGCGGGCCCGCGCCGCGGCCCGCGTGCTCGTCGAGTTCGCCTCCGACCTGCCGGGTGAGCGGCAGGTGCTCGCCTTCACCTGCCACGCCCACGTCGCCGAGTTGTTCGCCGACGCCGGGGCCGCGGTGCGGTCGCTGAGCGATCCCGGCCGCCGGTGGCGTCGGCACGAGCCGCCGGCCCCCCCCGCGCCGGTCGTGGTCCGGCTCTCGACCGAGTCGTCGCCGGCACCATCGCCGGCACCATCGCCGGCACCGACGCCGGAGCCCGCTCCGGTGGTGTCGCGGGTGGCACAGCGCGTGGTGCCGCCGCCGGCGGTCGCAACGCCGGCGCCCGTGGCGTTCGACCCCGCCGACCGCGATTGGGGCTGGCCCGCCGAGGAGTTTTTCTTCAGCCCGTCGGGCGGCTACGCCGCCGAGCACGGCGTCACCGCCGTCCGCGAGCACCGCCCGCAGGATGCGCGGTCGGAGGACGCACGATCGGGCACACGGCCCCCGGCCGCGAGGCGCGGGGATCGCGCCGGTGGCCGCCCGCGCCGCCGGTCGCGGTAGCCGGCCCGGATCACGGGCAGCGAGTCGACAGCCGGCCGACGTTGTCGCCGTCAGTCCGCCCGCGCAATCAGACTTCGACGGCCGGAACGGCACAGCACAGCCGGCACAGCACAGCCGGCACAGCACAGCCGGCACAAGACGGTCCGCGTCAGGCAGTCCGCACGCTCTCGATGTCCGTGAGATAGCGCTGCCGCATCGACGCCAGGAGCAGCGCGAGGTAGGCGTTGGCGCCCAGCGACAGGAAGAGCGTGACGAGGCTGCCGGTGAGCCAGCCCCACGGCCGCTCGATCTTCGCGAGCGCCGGATCGACGGCGCCGAGGCCCGCCGGCATCGTGCCGAGGCCGGCCGGCGCCACGGCCGCGGCGGGCGTCACGCGGGGCCGCCGCGAGGCCTCGATCACCGACCGCTCCACCGCCGGCGGCCAGGCGTCGGCGACGTAGATCTTCACCCGGCGCACGTCGCGGGAGTCGGCGGGCACGTCGCTGGTGAACGTGTAGGGCGTGCCGGTGCGCACGAGGTCGGGCTCGACGCGCACGAGATAGTCGCCGCCGCCGTCCACGTCGGGCACGAACGCCGCCTCGATCCCGAGCGCCACGGCTGGTCCCAGGGCCACGAGCCAGGCCACGATCACGGTCGCGCGGACCATCTGCCACCTCCGGAAACGTTGCGAACGGGCCCGTCGGACGACGGACTCACGAGGATTTCACCCTCCCGGGCGGGGTTTGTGCAACTCCGTCCACGGGAAGCAGCGCCGACTCGGCCTCCGCGGCCGCCTCCGCCCCCGGGGCGGCGAGGCTCGTCAGCTCGACCTGCAGCATCGTCAGGGCCGCCTGCAGGAAGGCGACGGCGATCGGGCCGACGAATATCCCGATGGGCCCGAGCGCCCCGACGCCGCCGAGCACGCTGAGCAGCGCCAGGAGCGGGTGCAGCTTCGACTGGCCGTGGAGGACGATCGGCTTGATCACGTTGTCGATCGTCGAGACGACGCCCGCCCCCCACAGCGCGAGCCCGGCGGCCGCCCACGTGTTCTTCACGAAGAAGAGCAGGTAGAGGCTCACGGTGCCCCAGACGGCCGCCGCGCCGACGAACGGCACGAGGGCGCCGAAGAAGGTCAACAGCGTCAGCAGAAACACCCCCTTGAGCCCCGCCACGTAGAAGCCGAATCCGGCGAGCACCGCCTGCACGATCGCCGCCAGCAGCGTCGAGCTGACCACGGCGCGGCTCACCTCCTCGAACTCCTCGAGCAACTGCCACTGATAGCGCCGGTCGAGCGGCACCAGACGCATCACCGCGTCGAACATCCGCCGTCCGTCGGCGAGGAAGTAGAAGAGCGCCACGGTCATCACCACCAGCCCGATGAGCAGCTTGACGATCACCACCGGCGCGCGGGCCGCGATCGGGCCGATCCATTCCTCGGCGAGCTTGCGGAGCTCGGCGTTGACGCTCTCGCTGGTGAGGTGCAGTCCGACGGCGTCGTTGAAGGTGGCGATGAGCCCGTCGAGCACGGTGGGGTCGAGCCGCAGGCCGTCGGGGCTGCGGAGCATGTCGACCGCGTCGCCGCCCGCGCGGGACACGAGCAGGAACAGCGGCACGAGCACGATCAGGAGCACGAAGAGCGTGGTCAGCGCCGCGGCGACGACGTCGGGGAGGCTGAAGCGGTCGCGCAGCCAGCGGTGCAGCGGCCCGAAGATCACCACGAGCATCGCCGCCAGCAGCAGCGGCAGGAGAAACCCCGACATCACCCGCAGCGACAGGAGGCCGAAGACGGCGACCAGTCCGAGGATCACGCCGAACGAGATCAGCCGCGTCGTCATCGAGGAGCTTCCGCGCACCCAGGCCCGTACCGGCCGCCCGCGGCCGCGTTCCGGCCAGTGTACGCGACGCCCCCCGGCGCGCCTGCCGCGGCGGGGCCGGCGCCGGCCCCGCATGGCGGGTTCGTCGCGGCGGCAGTATCCTCTTCGCTGCCCGCCCCTCACCCGTCGGCCGCCCCGCATGCCCACGCCCGCCGCATCTCTGGTCGTTCCCGTGCGCGACGAGGCAGGCAACCTCGCCCCGCTCGTCGCCGAGATCCGGGCCGCGCTCGACGCCGCCGGCGTGGACTGGGAGTTGTTCCTCGTGGACGACGGCTCCACCGACGCCTCGGCGGAGGAGATCGCGGGGCTCGAGCGGGCCGACCCGCGGGTGCGGGGCATCCGCCTCGAGCGGGGAAAGGGCAAGTCGGCGGCGCTCGCGGCCGGGTTCGCCGCCTGCCGCGGCGACCGGATCGTCATGCTCGACGGCGACGGCCAGGACGATCCGGCGGAGATACCGCGGATGCTCGCCCTGCTCGACGACGCCCGCAACGACCTCGTCAACGGCTGGAAGACGCCCCGGCTCGACCCGTGGCACAAGACGATGCCGTCCCGCGTCTTCAACTGGCTCGTGGGCGCCTGCACGGGCCTGCGACTCCACGACCACAACTGCGGACTGAAGGCGTTCCGGGCCGCGGTCGTCCGCGATCTCGCGTTCGACACCGGCATGCACCGCTTCATCCCCGTGCTCGCGGCGGCCGCCGGTCACCAGGTCGTCGAGCTGCCGGTGCACCACCGGCCGCGGGTGCGGGGCAGCTCGAAGTATGGCGTGGCCCGCTTCTTCCACGGCCTCGCCGACCTGGCGCGGGTGACGGCGGCGGTGGGGGGGAGCGTGCGGCCGCTGCGGACGTCGCGGCGGGGCGAGTCGCGGGCGCGGCTGCGGCACGGCGCCTACGCGATCCTCGCCACGGTGGCGCTGGCCGCCGTCGCCGGCCGCATCGCCAGCGTCGCGAGCGTCGACCGCATCGGGCTGGAGAAGAAGCTCGTGGCCGACGCGGTGGCGAAGGCCGAGGCGGCCGGCGAGAAGCCCGACGGCGCGGCGATCCGCGACCGCATCGACCGGGAGAAGCGGCTCCTGCGGCCCTTCCTCTCGGGCAACGACCGCAGCCGGTGGCTCACGCTCCGCGCGCTCGTGGAGCGGGGCACGTTCGCCATCGACGGGATCGTCGTCGAGCCCGGCTGGGACACGATCGACGCCGTCGTCCACCCCGACGCCTCGGGGCGGCTGCGGCTCTATTCGAGCAAGCCGCCGCTGCTTGCCGTGCTGGCCGCCGGCCCCTACTGGCTCCTGCACCGGCTCACCGGCTGGACGCTCGGCGACCACCCCTTCGAGATGGGCCGCATGCTGCAGATGCTCTACGGACTCGTGCCGCTCGGCCTGTTCATCGCGTTCTCCTTCCGGCTCGTCGACCGGATCGGCACGAGTGACTGGGGCCGGCTCTGGGCCGCGGCGCTGGCCGCCTGCGGCACGCTGCTCGACACCTTCGCCGTGGTGTTCACCAACCACCTGCCCGCGGCCGCCTGCACCGCCGCGAGCGGCTACCTCGTGCACCGGATCGCCGTGGACGGCCTGCGGTCGTCCGCCGGCTTCGCGCTGGCGGGCGGGGCCGCCGCACTCGCCGCCGCCTTCGAGCTGCCGGCGCTGGCCTGGCTGGCGGCGGTGCTCGCCCTGCTCGCCCGTGCCGACCTGCGGCGCACGCTCGCCACGGCGGCCCCCGCGGCGGCGCTCGTGGCGGCGGCGGCGCTGGGCACCAATTGGATCGCCCACGGGTCGATCGCCCCCCCGTATGCCCACCGCGAGATCGACGCCCATGCCTCCGGCGGCCCCCGCACCGCCGCACCTGCCGCCGAACCTGCCGCCGCGGCGCCCGCCGGCGTGACGCTCGAAGAAGGGGAAAGCTGGAACCCGGCCAACTGGTACGACTACGCGATCCGCCTCCCCAACGGCCGCCTGCTCACGAGCTACTGGCGGTCGCCGCAGGGTGTCGACCGGGGGGAGCGGTCGGCCGCGACCTACGCCTGGCACGCGCTCGTCGGCCACCACGGGATCTTCTCGCTCACGCCCGCCTGGCTGCTCGTGCCGCCCGGCCTCGCGATCATGGCCGTTGGTCGGCGACGCTGGGAGACGCGGCGCTGGGAAACGCGCCCGGCGGAAACGGCGGGCCGCCGTCGCGACGAGGCCGGCCTCCCCTGGCCCGGCGGCCCGCAGGCCTTCGCGGCGGCGATCGCGGCGGTGTCGCTCGTGGTCGTGTGCTTCTACCTCGCCCGGCCGCCGCTCGACCGCAACTACGGCGGCACGTCGAGCGGGTTTCGCTGGGTGTTCTGGCTGGCGCCGCTCTGGGTGGCCGCCACGGTGCCCGCGGCCGACCGGCTCGCGGGC